>Ga0214919_10010436_pt1 | contig 11764 bp, 10 predicted proteins | sample LL1503_MetaG_FD_177994 | JGI IMG/M metagenome (GOLD analysis project Ga0214919, IMG submission 177994) | Freshwater microbial communities from Lake Lanier, Atlanta, Georgia, United States - LL-1503 | ecosystem: Environmental > Aquatic > Freshwater > Lake | place: USA: Georgia | collected...
CTTTTCCACCCGCTTCTTCTACAATTAAAAATCCTGCAGCACTATCCCATGCTTGCAACTTGTGTTCATAAAAACCATCAAACCTGCCTGCCGCTGTCCAACACAAATCAAGTGCAGCACTTCCTAATCGACGAACTGGAATGGCTTTGCGAATTAATTTTTCAAAAATTTGTAAGGGTCCGTTAGCGGTATCTAAATATTGATATGGAAATCCAGTGACTAAGCAGCTTGTTAATAAATCAGACTTATCACTTACTTGAATTTTTTTATCATTCAAGGTTGCTCCTTGTCCGCGCTCTGCAATAAACATTTCATTCATAAAAGGATTATACACCGCACCCAAAATCATTTGGCCCTTATGTTCTAGGCCAATACTAACACAACATATAGGAATACCATTTGCAAAATTAATAGTGCCGTCAATGGGATCAATAATCCACTTATAATCAGAATCTTGCGGGAGCGCGCCCGTTTCCTCACTTAATATAAAATGATCGGGAAAATTTTTTTGTATCACGCTAAAAATTGCTTTTTCAGATGCATGATCTGCTTCGGTCACTAAATCGTTGATACTGGCCTTACTAGAAATGGTGAAGGATCCGTTAAAAAAGCGCCTAAGCTCCACTGCGCCCGCTTCCGTTGCTTGTAAAAGTGTATTTTTAAACATATGCAAAAGTAGGGTCGTTTACTCGAATAACATTCCTATTTTTGCGAATAATCTTTAAAATATAAAACGATTCTGTAGATGCCAATTTTCGAGATTAATTTACCCAAAACGATTAGCAAGGCCTTGGGTATCCCCCAAAAAAGTCCAAAAAGGGCACAGCTTCGCGTATTAAAAAAATTATTACGTCGCGCACGCTATACCGCCTTTGGCCAAAAAAATAAATTTGAGCAAATTTTATTAAGTAGGCATCCTGGGAAAACCTTTCAACAAAATGTACCTACCTATAATTACAATAAAATTTACAAGGAATGGTGGTATCAAACTTTAGATGGAAAAGAAGATATCTGTTGGCCAGGTAAAATTAAATATTTCGCATTAAGTAGCGGGACCAGCGAATCAGCTAGCAAATATATCCCCATCACCAATGATTTACTGAAGGGGAATAAGGTGATCATGATCAAGCAATTACTCAGCTTGTTAACCTATCAAGGCATTTCGCTCAGCTCTATTGGAAGTGGAATGCTCACCCTTGGTGGTAGCACGGATTTACAAAAGGGACCCGGTTATTATGCTGGAGACCTAAGTGGTATTACAGCTAAAAAATCACCTTTTTGGTTTCAGCCGTTTTATAAACCAGGTAAAAAAATAGCCAGAGAAAAGGATTGGAATAAAAAACTAGTTGATATTGTTGAGAAGGCACCCGACTGGGATATTGGTTTTTTAGCGGGTGTGCCCGCTTGGATTCAAATGTGTCTTGAAATGGTGATTGAAAAATACAAGGTTAAAAATATTCATGAGATTTGGCCCAACTTAACTTTTTTTGTTCACGGTGGCGTAAGCTTTGAACCTTATAAAGTAGGTTTTGAAAAATTATTAGGAAAGCCTATTACTTATGTGGAAACCTATTTAGCAAGTGAGGGGTTTTTGGCCTGGCAGGATAAGCAAAACGCAAAGGGCATGCGTCTTTCCTACAATCAACATATCTTTTTTGAATTTGTCCCTTTTGATGAAAATAATTTTGATGCGGATGGGGAAATGCTTGAAAATCCCGAAGCGCTAATGATACATGAAGTAGAGGAAGGTAAGGACTATGCATTATTGATTAGTACCAATGCGGGTGCATGGCGTTATTTAATTGGAGATACGGTACGTTTTGTGGACAAAGAGAATGCTGAAATTATCATCACCGGAAGAACCAAACATTTTTTAAGTATAGTTGGCGAACACTTAAGTGTAGACAATATGAATAAAGCGATTCACTTAGTGAGTGAAGAATTCAACTTATCCATACCAGAATATGGTGTTCGAGGTGAAAATGTAGATTCCTTATTTGGACATCATTGGTATGTTGCTTGTGATCAGGACTTAGACGGGGTTGCATTAGCAAAAGCAATTGATGAAAAGTTGATTACACTTAATGACGACTATGCAATAGAAAGAAAAAGTGCATTAAAAAGAATACGTGTAACTGTTTTAAAAGAAAATGTATTTATGGATTTTATGCAAGCCAAAGGAAAGATAGGTGGACAACATAAATTTCCAAGGGTATTAAAGGGAGATGTTTTAAAAGATTGGGAAATTTTTATACAAAATAAATAAAATGTTAGCTCCTATTATTAAAGGGTTGTTATTGGGGCTTATTTTAAGTATCTCATTGGGTCCAGTAATTTTTGCTATTCTAAAACAAAGTATAACTAATGGTCGCAGGGCGGGTTATATTTTTGTTGCAGGTGTTTCCACCAGTGATATTGGTTTATTACTTATTGCAAATATTTTTACGAGCATTTTTATTTTGGTATTAGATCATAAAGCATTTATCGCCATGGCTGGTGCAGGATTTTTATTGTTGTTGGGCTTATATACCTTGTTCTTTAAAAAGATAAAGATAGAATCTGACGAGAAGGGTGAAGCAAAAGTTTTTAGAAAAAGGGATTATTTCGGAATATATATATCAGGATTTTTGATGAATACCCTAAATCCAAGTGTTTTTATATTTTGGTTTGCCTGGACAGCCGCCATTGGGGCAAGTGCTGCAGAAACAAACAATCCTGTACAATATAAATTCATCGTTTTTGCTACCTGCTTAGTTTTTTTGCTTTTATCTGATTTGATTAAAGTGGCTTTGGCAAGTAGGTTGCGGCCAAGTTTAACGGAGAAGAATTTAGTCTGTATAAATCGAATTTCTGCAATTATTATACTTGTGTTTAGCGCTGCATTGTTTATTGGAGCGTTAAAGTATTAATAAAGCGGCTTTTGTTCTATTGAATTACTTTTTAAAACGGCGCCTTTATTGTAAATTGCTATTATGAATAAAAAATCACTTCTTTTTTTAATCTGCATTGCTTGTTTTTCTGTCAGCTTAAGCGCACAAAAGGGACGCCTGCTATTACTTAAAGAAAGAGGGGTTACCATACGCTCCTTTTCGGTGGGTGATTATATTAACTTTCAATTTAGTAATGAACAATGGTTAACCGGATATATTTCTGCTATTAAAGAAGATACAATTCAAATAAATCAATTTGCATTACAAAGGGTGATGACCATGTTTGGCACCTATGGCGAAGACACACTTAAGTTGGGTAAAATGTTGCTCCATATCAATGAAATTAAAGCATTTGCAAAAGATAGGGGGCATTATAATAGTGTTGTCACCAATGGTTCGGCTTTACAAGTAGGTGGCGCTGGATATGTATTATTGAATGTTATTAACAGCTTAATTAATAATGATCCTATATTAGAACAAAAAAATATTACAAAATTAATTGGTGGTGCAGTAGCAGTGGTTGCTGGGAGATTATTACGAAAAGCAAATCCAAATTACCGACCCATTGGAAAAAGATTTAGTTTGGAAATACTTTAATTGCTGCTTGTGTTAAAAAAAATTTACCGAATTTTTATTTATCTATTTATTAGCTCCCTTATTTATGTAATTATCATAAAGTTAGTGGAGCCGCCTATTACCATTACGCAATTAACAAATGCATTTGGGCTAGGTTTGAAAAGAGATTATGTTTCATGGAATGAAATGTCCTATAATATTAAATTAGCGGCACTTGCCAGCGAGGACCAATCCTTTACGGACCATAGTGGTTTTGATTGGGATGCGATTGAAAAAAGTTTGCGACCAAAAAAGAAAAAGAAAAAATCGAAAATTCCGATAGGTGGTGGTGCTAGTACGATAACACAGCAAACAGCAAAAAATGTTTTTTTATGGCAAGGTGGTAGATATGATAAGTATATCAGAAAAATACCAGAAGTATATTTTACATTTTTAATTGAATGGGTCTGGGGTAAAAAAAGAATTTTAGAAGTGTATTTAAATGTAATTGAAACAGGGCCTGGTTGTTTTGGGGTAGAAGCTGCGGCACAACATTACTTTCATAAGTCAGCAAAAAATTTAAGTAGGTCCGAGGCGGCTATGATTGTTGCTGGCTTTCCGAATCCAAAAAAATTTACAGCAAGACCAATGACAAGAAGGGTGTCATGGCGTTATCCTCAAATTTTAAGAGAGATGAATAATATCGAAGGGGATGAAGATGTACGTGCGCTTTTAAAAAATTAACTTGCCTTTCGCTATTTTAAATTTTTATCAATAAGCTGTATAGCGTTCTTAGTCCTTTCGTCTCCGATACCAGTTACAATACCCCAGGGTGTGTTTTGATTAATTAATATATCCTTATAAATTTGGAATAATTCTTGTCTTGGTTTGTTGTCAGGATATTCGCGCATTTCATCTGCAGTCCAAGGAAGGTCTATATCACACAATAAATAATAATCATAGCTACGCGCATTTATTTGTTCTAAAATAAAAGTAGGACAGTTATCAAACACATATTCACACCAAACCTTCATAACATACATATTAGTGTCAACAACTAACTTGTTTTTTTTATTTTCAATCGCTTGTTGTGTAAAGTTGTCCTCTAATGTTAATTGCCCCTTGGCAATTGTTAATAAATCAGTGTAATTATATTTCACGCCGTTTTCGGTCAAGAATTGTCGCGCATATTCAGGACAGTTCAATGTATTATAATGTTTTGCTAACTGTTCACAAAGTGTTGATTTCCCGGTTGATTCGGGACCCAGTACTACAATTTTTTGTATAGCGTTACTCATTTCTTAAATGCGTTTAAAATAATGTATTACAGTAATGCGTTTATAGCATTATTTTTTGCTTTGTCATTCCATGATTTTAAACCAGCAATGGCAAGAACCAATAATACAATAAACTGAACACTAGTAAATGTATATCCTTTTATAAAGTATAATGGTATTGATGCAATGTTGGTAATGATCCACCAAATCCAGCTCTCTACTTTTTTCTTTGCCATTAACCACATACCTGTATATGCTGCAGCACTCGCAAGCGCATCTGCCCATGGAATGGCTTCGGGTGCGAATTCTTTTTTTAAATACGTGAGTGAAAAATAAAGCGAAAAATAAAAGGCTAAAAAAAATAGTACTTGATGAATCCAATCACGCGCATTGCTTTTGGTAATTTGTAAAATGATAGTGTGTTTATTGGGGTCTACTCTTGTCCACAAATACCAACCCCACAAACTCATAAGGGTATAATATAAATTAACACTGGCCTCCCCTAATAAATGTCCTTTAAAACTAAGGTAGATATAGATGGTAGTATTAACTAGGCCAATCGGATATACTAAAATACTTTCCTTTCTGCTATACCATACAGAAGCAATACCTGCAATAACCGCGATTAATTCTAACCAGGTTGTTTGCAATAGGCCAATGTATATAGATTCAAATAAAGAGGTCATAATCATTGTAAAATTAAAGCATTTTAAGGCCGCAAATCATTAATTAGTGATGTTTAACACTGTAAATGATGTGCACTATTTCTTTTTCATTCCTGCTAGCTGTGCTTCTAGTCGGAACATTTCATCGCGCAACTTAGCAGCTTCCATAAAATCAAGCGCCTTCGCAAATTTTTCCATTTGTTTTTTGGTTTGTGCAATGGCCTTTTCAATTTGTGGTATCGTTTGATAATTACTTTCTGGATCGGCCACCATTTCAAGTTCATCCGAAGTGCGTACATTAATATTATTAAGTGTAAAGCCTTTAATATCCAATACTGAAGTTTGTTGCATTACCTGTTCAATACTTTTAACAATGGTGGTTGGTGTAATGCCATGTTCTTCATTGTATTTCATTTGTTTTGCGCGCCTTCGATTGGTTTCATCAATCGTGCGCTGCATACTTTTGGTAATTTGATCACCATAAAAAATTACGCGACCGCGTACATTACGCGCAGCACGGCCAGCGGTTTGGGTAAGCGACTTTTCATTTCTTAAAAACCCTTCTTTGTCTGCATCTAATACCGCCACGAGGGAAACCTCTGGTAAATCAAGCCCTTCTCTTAAAAGGTTAACACCCACTAATACATCAATCACGCCCAATCTTAATTCTCTTAAAATTTCAACTCGTTCAAGTGCGTCTATATCACTATGTATATATTTTGATTTGATTTGTATGCGTACCAAATAACGATCCATTTCCTCCGCCATTTTTTTAGTAAGCGTAGTCACCAAAACCCGGTCACCCATTTCTACTTGCTTCGCGATCTCATCTAATAGGTCGTCTATTTGATTTTTTGTAGGTCTTACTTCAATAGGTGGATCTAATAAACCCGTTGGTCGTACTACCTGCTCCACTATTAATCCAGCTGTCTTTTCTAATTCATATTCACCTGGGGTGGCGCTTAAAAAAATAGATTGTCCAATGATATTTTCAAATTCATTAAAATTCAAAGGTCGGTTGTCAATAGCGCTAGGTAATCTAAATCCATATTCAACCAGGTTCATCTTTCTGCTTCTATCACCGCCATACATACCAGATATTTGTGGTATTGTCACATGGCTTTCATCAATGACACATAAAAAATCCTTTGGAAAATAATCCAACAAACAAAATGGTCTTGTACCTGGTTTGCGGCGATCAAAAAATCGAGAATAGTTTTCAATGCCGGAACAATAACCCAACTCTCTAATCATTTCAATATCATATTCAACACGTTCTTTAATCCTTTGCGCTTCAATGTGCTTTCCCACATTTTTGAAGTACTCCACCTGCGCCCGCACCTCATCTTGAATTTCATAAATTATTTGTTGCACCATTTCCTTCGGCGCGAGATATAAGTTCGCTGGGAAAATAGCTGCATTTTCCATCTCCTCAATTCTTTTGCCTGTCTCTATTTCAATGCTTTCGATGGATTCAATTTCATCTCCAAAAAATGTAATCCGGTAACCATAATCAACATAAGGTAATCGAATATCTACAGTATCACCTTGCACCCTAAAGCCACCACGATCAAATTCAGTGACTGTTCTGTGGTATAAACTATTGACCAATGCGTGTAAAAATGCTTGTCTTGAAATCACCATGCCTTTTTCAATACGAATAATTCCATTTTCATATTCAGTAGGATTGCCCATTCCATAAATACAACTCACGCTGGCAACAATAATAATATCTCGACGACCGCTTAATAAATGCGCAGTGGCTTGAAGTCGTAGTTTATCTAACTCCTCGTTAATACTTAAATCCTTTTCAATATAAACACCCGAAGTGGGTAAATAAGCTTCTGGTTGGTAATAGTCATAATAGGAAACAAAATATCCTACTGCGTTGTTCGGAAAAAACTGTTTGAACTCGCCATATAATTGCGCAACCAATGTTTTATTGTGCGTTAATATAAGTGTAGGTCGTTGTATATTTTGAATCAAATTCGCGATGGTAAATGTTTTACCACTTCCAGTTACACCCAATAAGGTTTGATAACGATCACCCGCTTGCACCGCTTCGGTTAGCTGTGCTATTGCTGCAGGCTGATCACCAGAAGGTGTATAGCTAGATTGAAGTTGAAACGGCATAGGCAAATTTACACCCTATAATGCATCTAAATAGGAAGAAAATTTATTTATTGCATTCGCTACGGCTATTATTTGCTGTTGTGTTTCGAGCCAATTTTGTTGTTCAATGGCTTCACGAACACCCGGTACAGTTTTAACACCATAGCCTGTGTAAAATCCTGGTGCATACAAACTATGCTTATACCATGGTCGGCGAGGCAAACCAGTGGGTAGTAACAATGAATGTTCCGCTGAATATATTTTTGCATTAATGGCAGCTAATTTATTTGCATCTGCCCCAGCTTTTAATTTTTCTAGTTTTTGTGCCGATTTTTCTAGTGTTGCTAATGCATTTAATAGGGAAGAAAAATCAACAAAAGGAACCTCAGTTAATAATGTAGGTGTTGTTAATTTGGTTGTTGGATCGGCTGCAATTGTATATGCATTATTTTTAATCAAATCATTTTCCACCTGCGCTTTTTCGCGAAGCGCATCTACATTCGAAACTAACTCCGTAATATATCCTTTGATAGTTTTATGTAATGCAGTGAAATCAAAAGGAAGTACGTCTGCTTCTGACAAACGAAGCACTGCGCGTCCAGATGTTTTAGCTAGGGTTACACCATATTTAAATTCTGCATCCTTGAATCGCGCATAGTGATCATAAGAATCATAAATAGAATGATACTCGCCGCCTGCATCTTCACCGCCGTAACCAATGTTTAATGAAGGAACACCTATATGCTGTATGAAGGAAGAGTAATCCGAGCCCGAGCCCATGGCACCTAATGGATAGGTGGTTGCTTCAAAAATTTCTTTTTTTGATTTGCTTGTGCTTGCATTGGTTGCACTATTCGCTTTCTGTCTTTCAAATACTGAAACACCCGCTTGCGGATCAATTACCGATTTACTGATATCAGTTACAAAATTAGATAAACCGTGAGAGCCTTGCACACCCAAAAATCCACGACCATTGCCATCTGAATTTATATAGGCAACTGCTTTTGCTTGTAATTCAAGTGCATGATCTTCGACCCACTCTGTGGAGCCCATTAAACCTGGTTCTTCCGCATCCCAAGCACAATAGATTAATGTACGCTTTGGTTTCCATCCTTGTTTTAATAAACCACCAATGGCAATTGCTTCTTCTAATTCAGCAGCAATACCGCTAATAGGATCATTCGCACCATTTACCCATGCATCATGGTGATTGCCTCTAACAATCCACTGATCTGGATATTCCGAACCCTTAATGGTTGCTATAACATTCAAGCCTGGTCTTAACTTCCAATCAAACGCTAATTTCAAATGTACTTTTGATTTACTTGGCCCGATATGATAAGTAATAGGTAAAGCACCCGCCCAATCTTTGGGGGCTACCGGACCTGCCATATCTTTTATTAGTGGCATAGCATCACCGTAACTAATTGGAAGTACGGGAATTTTTAATAAGTTTTCTGCATCGTTATGATTTACTCTTGGCGCATTAGCGGTAGATGCGATATTCGGTGTGGTAGGATCACCTGGATAAATAACCATATCCATAATTGAGCCACGTTGCACAGTTTGATCATTTTTAAATGCGCCAATAGGATAAATGTCACCCGCACTATAACCATCATCCGCTGGGTCAGAATAAATTAAACAACCAATAGCACCATGCTCTTGTGCAACTTTTGGTTTTATACCTCTCCAGCTACGACCATATTTTGCAATTACAATTTTTCCTTTAACATCAATACCATATTTCGCTAGTGTTTCATAATCTTCGGGTAAGCCGTAATTCACAAAAACTAAATTAGCAGTTACATCACCGTCTGCACTCCAACAGTTGTAAGTAGGTAGTTGGTCTAATTGTCCCGAAGTGGCATCTTCTTTAAAAGAAGGCTCTTTTAACACTGCCTTATAATTAGTTGCACCACTCATTTCTAAAACGCGTGTAATTGGTGTCGGAAACATTAACTGGTAAGTTTCTATTTTAGTATCCCAACCATTGTCTTTAAATACTTTCGCAATTTCTGATGCAACAAATTTTCCTCCAACCGATCCAACATGATGTGGAACAGATGATAATAACTTAATGTTTTCGCCAACACGTTTTGCATTTAGCTGTGCATCAAAATCAGCTTCAATTTTTAATTGCTTATCTGAATTTATAAAACCAGTAATGGATTTTTGAGCAGTTAATGATGTAGCGCAAATAAATAATAGCGCAAGGGGTGCAAATATTTTTTTCATGGGAATAATTTGAATCTTTGAAATTTTATTTAGTAAGATGCCTTTTAGTATTTACGGTTTTTCTATACTTCTTGATAAGTAATGGGTATAGTCGGGTAGTTTATATTCATATACTTCCTGCATAAATTTTGAAGTGATTAAAAAATCAGCCGTGGTGCGATCGCAAGCCATGGGTAGGTTCCAGGCCACCACCAATCGTAACAATGCTTTTACATCACTATCATGTGGCTGTGCCTCCATCGGATCAAAAAAGAAAAATACCATATCAATATCACCCGAAGCAATCATGGCACCTATTTGTTGATCCCCGCCCAATGGACCGCTTAATACTTTTGTAATTTTTCGATCCAGCGCTTCCTCGATTAATTTACCTGTGGTTCCCGTAGCAACTAACTTGTGTTTTGCTAAAGCTTTTTTGTTATAGGTAGCCCACTCGATCAAATCCTTTTTTTTATTGTCGTGCGCTATTAGTGCAATTTTCTTTTCTTTTTCAAAACGACGCATATGTTCTTTCATGATCTATATATTTTAAAGTGTGGCTACTTACTTGCAAATTTACTAACAAGTGGGATAGCGACCAAGGTAATTAATATAATTGGAAGGGGTATTGATAATTGATAAAGTAATACAAAAATAATTAGTAAAAATAGGGGATAGGTAAAAAGTAAAACAGCAAACAATACTGAATCATAAAAAACTGTATTTTTTGTTACGCGCGCAACAAAACGACGTATTGGAAAATAATAAGGTGCTTGTAAGTAATAAATGGCGCGCGCAAAAGCAAATATTAATTTGCGCGCCAATGAATTGTTAGATGGAGGAACTGTGGGTGTAATGATGTTTTTATTGAGTAATGCAAAAACGGCACTGTTAAATTCAACACGATCCTTAGCGGTAATGATTGTTTTAGTGTAAGGAAAATCATTATACACCACATTTACATACTTACCTACACCACGAAAATTATCATACCCTATTCCCACCACATGGATACTTGGAAATACCCCGAGTTCCTGGGTGCCCTGTAAAATACGAGTTGTTCCTTTTTTAAATGGTTGTAGTTCGTTGGTATTTAAACAAATGCCTTCGATAAAAATTAATACTGCTTCCCCTTTGGCTAATAAATTTTTTGAAGCCACAAATGCATACTCATTTAAATTCAAAAATTCTCTGCCCTCCCGCAAACGATAAACAGGGATCATATTTAATAGTCCCAATAAATAGCGATGGTGTTTTTTTGTGAACACATCTCCTCTCGCTAAAAAATAAACTCTTCTGCTATACTGTGCGCCAATGATTACAGCATCTAAAAATGAATTGGGATGATTTGCAATAATTAATAATGGCCCCTTGGTATTTACTAGCGATTTATTTTTAATGTAAATTTCTTTACAAAAAATAAACAAGGCAGCACGTATCAATAATTTAAGCAGATAAATCAAGGAGTAAAGTTTGTATAAATATAAAAAAACCGCACCATAAATGATGCGGTTGTACTTACTAACTAACTAAAAACAAAAACTCTTGACTATTTTGAAGCGGCAGCCTCAACATTAGCGGCTATTTTAGCCCTAATCTTAGCTTCAATTTCATTGGCCATTTCTGGATTGTCGTGTAATATTGTTTTTACTGAATCACGGCCCTGTCCTAGTTTGTTGGCATCATAACTAAACCAGCTTCCTGATTTTTGTATGATCTCTAATTCAACGCCCATATCAATAATTTCTCCAATCTTGCTAATTCCTTCTCCAAAAATAATTTCAAACTCAGCAGCTCTGAATGGCGGTGCCACTTTGTTTTTAACCACTTTTACTTTTACTCTATTCCCGATGGCTTCGTCACCATCTTTAATTTGTGCCATTCTTCTAATATCTAAACGAACTGAAGCATAAAACTTTAATGCATTACCGCCAGTAGTTGTTTCTGGGTTACCAAAAACAATACCAATTTTTTCACGAAGCTGATTAATGAAAATACAAATCGTGTT
>Ga0214919_10010437_pt1 | contig 11763 bp, 18 predicted proteins | sample LL1503_MetaG_FD_177994 | JGI IMG/M metagenome (GOLD analysis project Ga0214919, IMG submission 177994) | Freshwater microbial communities from Lake Lanier, Atlanta, Georgia, United States - LL-1503 | ecosystem: Environmental > Aquatic > Freshwater > Lake | place: USA: Georgia | collected...
CTTGACCAAATCCACCGCCTCCTTGACCAAATCCACCTCCTCCTTGACCAAATCCACCTCCTCCTTGACCAAATCCACCTCCTTGACCAAATCCACCGCCTCCTTGACCAAATCCACCTCCTTGTTGAAATTGTGTAGCACTTGGTAATTGATAAAGGAATGAAAGTTGAGATCCAGGTGTGTTGTTTTGAGTATATTGCGTAGTTCCTTGAATCCCACCAGAATTAGCATTGAATCCACCAATACCGCCACCACCAATTCCATTTATATTACTAGATGTATTAAAATTAATGTTTTGATTTGCTATTTGAGACTGTACTGTATTATTTAAAGCAGGAGGAAATGGTGGTCTTGGAGGTAAAATATTTCTATATTTTTGAGCTTGAGAAGTAGAAGCTATTATAAAAAACAAAAAAGTTACAATTATTTTTTTCATAAGTTATTTAACCAACTTCTTCAATTGTCCCAGATAATTTAATAGTTGGCATTGCCTCCCAATTTGTTAGTTTATTACTAAGATATGGTTTTCCACCATTTTTATAATTAACTGCTATAGTAATATGCTTTATTGTGTTTTCTGAATAGACATTTGTATTTACTCCAACAGCTATTACTTGCTCGTCAAAAGCAATTGTGACTGCTTCTAATTCAACCTTTTGTCCTATCATATTTTTTATATCTTCAGAAGCTTTTCCCATGTTTATAGTCATGTGATGGCAAATGATTTTCCAATCTTCATTGAAAAAAGAATGAAATTTATCTTTAAGTTTATTTTTGGATTCTTCATCTAAAACTATTGCTGTGTACATGAATTATATATTATAAATATATAATTATTACCTATCATTTTATGTAAATCATTATTTTTTTGATTTTTCAATATGATTTACAAGTATTTGCTTGTAATCATCAAGATCATTGAATGCTATTAAAAAACCACTATTGTGACAGAAATAAGATTTTTCATTGGGAAGGAATTTAATTACATCAACATTGTTGCTAACCATTCTATATCCACCATTTGAATTTCTGCTATCTACAGTGAGAACAACATCGACTTCAATTTTTTTATCCTTGCAATATTTTCTAGTAGGTAAGTTCTCAATTTTAAAACCTTCATCTAATTTACAATTAGTAACATCCAATATCTTAATGTTTTCAAAAGAATAATATTGCACACCATTTTCAATCATTTGCATTAATTTCTTACAATTCTCAATTTCTTCGCAAATAGATTTTCCAATTTCCTTCATTACTGAATACATTGGGTCATTAATTTCCCCAGTTATTTTAGAGAATACTGAGATAATAGAATTGCGAATAGGACTATGAATTATACTTAAGCTTTCTTCTGATACTTTAGCAAATTTTGCTGCTGATTTTGAACCATAACTATCATATATCTCAACAAATCTAAGCTGTGGAAAATCTTCTCTATAGGTCTTCCCATAGAAATAATCTAGAACCATAGTAAATCCACAAATTTCTTCTTTTATGTGATGATGATCAAAATTATGTAATTCTGGATTAAAAGATAATCCTTGATCAACAACCCAATATTCTGAATTTTCTAAGTGTTCTGAAGTAAATTTAGTTCTTAAGGCTCTTTGATTTGTTTTGTAAATCAAAACACAAGTAGCTAGGAAATCATCTTCGTGTGCTCTTCCATCATGTACAATAATCATTATTATTCCTGTTTTAAATTTAATTCATTTGTTTTATAGAACACAATCAATTTAATGTCAATGAAATAAAGTGATTTATAATATTATCTTGCAATTTACAAAATTAAATATTATAATAATTTGATTAACTAGGAGATTTTATGGATATCAATGAATTTGACAACTTATTAGATAAGATTTACTTGACATCAAATGATATTGAAGAGACAGTTAAAAACTATAAATTAAGTTTTATGCAGTGCAGGAATCATGATGTAGAACATAAAATTCAGTTTCCAATGTTTTTAAATTGTTTCTATGAAAACATTTTGATTAACCAAAAAGTTTTAGATCAAAATGATTTTGCAAGTGCTTATGTTAAGTCAAACTTAGAATGGTTTAAACAACAAAAGTTTTCAAATGATATTATTTCAGGGCTTAAAGCAAGGATATTTAGAACTTATCCTTCTTTGGTAAGAGATTTGCATTTTTCTTTAATATTGAAGGAAAATGGTAAATATCAAAATGTTATATATAACATAAAATTAGATACTGTATATGGAATTGATATTTTGGTTAAACAGCAAGAGAAATTATTTGGCGTTAATCTTTATACTAATACAAAAAATGCTAATGAATTTAGAAATAATAAATTAAAAAGACACTTAAGATTTGAAGATGTAAATTACATAGAATTGCCAGTAAGTTTTCATGGTAGTAACAAGTGTGGTGATTTTTACTTATACGGTACAAGAGAATTTAATTTGTTGATGAAAATAATTGATTATAGATTAACTCCGCAAAATGCTTGAAGCTTAAATTTTAAAGGAATCTACAATGGTATACGAAACTGTTCATTTAATTTTTGATTGGCAAGCTTTTTTAATGTGGACAATATTAATCTTCGCTGCATTTAGTATTTTAAATTTATTCCTTAAGAAGACTTAGTCAATTATTTTAAAACGCCAAATTGGAATTGACGGAGGAAGTATTCCTTTGTAAAAACTTTCTTCCCCAATTAATTTTTTTAAATCATTAAGAGATCTTCTTCTTCTGATCATAGAAAACCCATCGCAAAAAGAATCATCTAATAAGTCGTAACATTTATAAAGCTCCTGTGCTTCTTTTAAAGCATTTGAGTAAAAATTGATTTCATCTTGATTACCAGTTTCAATCCTATAATTACAATAAGATTGATATCTTTGATTGAACACTAATATTTCTCTAGTGCAGCATCTTCCTATGTAACCAAAATGATAAGCATGACTCATAGCTGGGTAATTATTTATTTTAGATTCCAAGTATTCATTTACAAGACTTCGAATAGAACATTTGTCTTTATCATCTGGAAATCTTAATTGACAATTAATATGAATTTTTTCAATTTCTTTTTTATATTTAATTTCTTCTAAGTAAATATTATACTTAATCATAATTAAAAATGCAATATTTATCATATTTTGTTGAGATAAACTTTTTCGATTATTTTTATAATTTCGTTTAAATTATTTAATTTATTTTCAAGTCTATTTATTTGATTTTTCAAAATATATTTCTTTTTTTCAACAGCTTTTTCTTTTTTTACATAAAGTAATTTTCTAATTAAAGATTCTTTATCTTTTTCATTTCCAACAAATGAATAAATTTTTTCAATTATAATATAATCTTTATTCAATATTTTAAATTCTACTTCAAATCTTTTGTCGTAAAAATAAGTTTTTGCTTCATTAAGACTTGTGAAAACCTTTTCAAATTCTTGTGTAATATTTTTAATTTTTCTTATTTGAATTAAAAGTGCATCATTTACATTGTTATTTTTTTTATTAAAATCTTCTGAAATATTATTTATATTTTTTAATAATAACTTTAAAGAAACAGCAGTTTTCTTTATGTTTTTAATATAATTTTCTAATATTGAAAAATCTTTTTTTTCATCTTGCAAAGGCTCTTCTTCTTTGGTTTTATTTTTGAAAAAATTTATTGAATCAATTATTTTCTTAATTATATTCATGATGTATTGCCTTTGTAATAATGAAAAATTTATTTTAATATAAAATAAAATACCTATCTTGTTTTAAAAATACTAAATAAATTAACAATAAAATTAAAGGAATTATATGAATACAAATAAAATCAAGAAATTCTATACCTTATTTAGAGATAAAATGACAAGTGTTATAAGCGAAGCATTCGGTGATAATTTTGATGCTGACAAGTATGTAAAGTGTTATAATGGCATATTGTATAGTTACACTGGTATTGAAAATTATGTTACCTTAAAAAATAATAGTCCTGAAATTTACGATGGGCAAGTTTCTTTATGTAAAGAATTGCTATCAATGTTTAAAAACTTTGAAGACAAGGACTTGCTATTTTTCATAGAGGAAAAATTTAAAAATGACAAAAAGATGAAATCATTAATAGAAAAAATGCCAATTGTAAAAAAGAACAAATTTAAAAAAGAAGTAAACACAGTTTGTTATTATGTAATGCTTGAAGCAATAGTTATAATTTTAGGAAAAGATCCTAATGTTTTTTCTGATTGACAGATTTTTTAAATTGTTCATTAACCCAATGAAATGTCTTTTCTATTCCATTTTTTAATTTACAACTTGGTTTCCATCCAATATTCTCAAAAAGCAATTGATTATCGGAATTCCTTCCTCTAACTCCAGTTGGTCCTTTTATATTATTTATAGTTAATTTTTTACCTGATATATTAATAATCATATTTGCTAAATCATTTATTGAAATCATTTCATCTGAGCCAATATTAACAGGACCAATAAAATCAGATTCAATAAGTCTTTCAACCGCCTCTAAACATTCTTCAATATAAAGAAAAGAACGAGTTTGCTTACCATCACCCCAAACATCAATAGCAGAATCTGCTTCTGCTATTTTTCTGCACAAGGCTGCTGGAGCTTTTTCTTTTCCATTGTTCCAACTTCCTTCAGGACCAAAAATATTATGAAATCTAGCTATTCTTACATTTAATTTGTAATTTTTATGATAAGAAAGATAAAGCCTTTCGCTAAAAAGTTTTTCCCATCCATATTCACTATCTGGCTCAGCTGGGTAAGCTGAATCTTCTGAACATTTTGGATTTTGTGGGTCTGCTTGATTGTAAGCAGGATAAATACATGCCGAAGAAGAATAGAAAACTTTTCCAACTTGTGTCTTAACGCATCTTTCTACAACATTTAAATTAACCAATGCTGAATTAGTCATAATATTAGCATCATTATCGCCAGTAAAAATATAACCAGCACCTCCCATGTCAGCTGCAAGTTGATATACCTCATCGAATTTAGTGTTAAATATTTCATCGCAAAAACATTGTTGTTTTAAATCTCCGATTATAAATTCATCAGCTAAACTTTTTGAAAATTCAGGATGTTTTAAATCTACACCTGTAACATGACAACCTTTTAGTTTTAGTTTTTTTACTAAATGAGATCCAATAAACCCTCCTGCTCCTAAAACTAATACTTTTTTAATTGAAAACATTTATTTTTTTCCATTCTGGTTTGGCTATGTCTTTTTGAATATTATTTGGTTTTCCCCAACAAGAAGGCCACCAAGGATGTGGGCAAGTAATATTTTCGTTTCCACTTAAATAAGCACCCATCCATGAAAAGCTACTATTGGCAATTATATGTCTTTGGCATTTTGTCATCATGTACAGGGAAATATATTCATTTTCGTCAATAATATTAAAATTTTTCTTGTTTTTAAAATAATCTTTAACAAAATTAACATCATCTGAAAATACTAAAACTTCTTCATTGTCCTTTATATCTTCGATAGCTTTTTCGTAATATCCTTCTTTAATTAAATTTCCCCAAATAGGACTATTTAAATAATCCCCCCTTCTAACATGAATGCTGGTAAGTGGTATTTTGTATTTTGACAACCTATCATTACCTTCTTTAATAATATTATTTTTAAAATTCAAACAATTTATTAATTCTTTCTTATGTTCATTAAAATAAAGATATGATTGAAAATAACCATCAAATTTTGTATTATCTGTTTGTTCAAGAATTGTATGATCAAAATTACAAGATCCATTTTTTTCCATGAAAACATTTAAATTGTCATTTTGTGGTTGATCAAATATTTTAATTTCATTAATATCAAAACAATTCCAAAATTGACAATTATTATTTAAAGGCAAGCTTATTTCATAGCCTTTTGATTTGTGCAAACTAAACAAAAGGGAAAATTGAAAAATTTGATTTCCTAATCTTCCTCTGGTCCAGTTTCCAAAATTTGATATGCTTATCATAAATTATTTACCTTTTTTTATAAAAAGTCCATCTCCCCATGTTCCTCCAACCCAATTATGTTCAATAAATTCAAATCCATAATTACTCAAAAATTCAACTAACTGTTCTATTTTAGCACAGTTCTCATACAATTCATCTCTATTTATTTCAGATATTATATAATCAATATTATCAAGAGTATTTTTTGCTCCTTTAAAAACTTCTAATTCATAACCTTGAACATCAATGACTATAAAGTTATATTCTGTTAAATCTTTTTCAAAAGAATCTAACTTTATCATATCAACAATTTCAGTATTATTAAAAACTATATTTGGATATTGTTTCAAATGAAGCATTGGTTTTAATATTGAACTTGATTGTCCTGAATTTTTTTCTTCTGTATACATACTTACTTTTTTGTTTTCATTTCCCAATGCTTTTTTGACCAAGGTATGTATGGGTTCTATATTCTTTTCTAAAACTGAAAAATTAGAATTCAATGGTTCAAAAAAAATTCTATTTTTAATACCAATTAAATTATATAATTGATTTTCTTCTCCATAATGTGATCCAATTTGAATAACACCTTTTATTTTCATGTTATATTTTTTAATTAATTCTATTAAATTTAAAAGCATTTTATCTTTTTTTCATCTAAATAATTTAACCAATAATATTATATATAATTATGGAAAAAATTATATCATACTGTACAACATGCTGCAATAGATTATGGCAATTAGCTTTGAGCTTGCCTGATAATCTAAAAGAATTGAAAGAAAATGAAGAATTAATATTGGTTAATTACGGAAGTACAGATAATTTAACCCGTTATATTGAATCATCCAAATTATGTTTAGAATACATAGAAAATAAAAAATTAATATATGCTGAAGTTTTAAATGTTAAAACCTATCATAGTTCTAAAGCAAAAAATATTGCATATAGATTGGGAAATGGTAAATTTCTTGTTAATTTAGATGCAGATAACTTTAACTTTGAAATTAATGATAGAATTCAAAACCATAAAAATAAAAAATGTTTAATTTCTTTTTTTGATCAACAAAATTGGGATACATGCGGTAAAATAGCTATAGAAAAAAATGGATTTTATGCAATCGGTGGCTATGATGAATCATTTATGCCTATGGGATTCCAAGATATAGATTTAATATTACGGGGTCGTGAATTAGGATTAGAATTTTTTAGTGAACCAATTAATTCAAAATATTTAAAAAATAGCATACCAGAAAAAATGATAAATACTGGTTTTTTAAGCTGGGAAGAATGCAATAAAATAAACGCTTCAATATCAGAAGATAATATAAAAAATAAACAATTTGTTGTAAATAAAAATGGATGGGGTAATGCAAATTTAATTTTAAATTTAAAAGAAAATATAGAATTAAAACCAATTATTACAGATTAATGTCTATAAGTTATTCAACAAATGTTAAATTTTCAAATTAGTTATTTTAGATAATAAAATTATCCAGCAATTACTTTGCAAGTATTGCTTGTGCTGATGAAAAATATTATTAATAAATTTCTATTGACAATATAATAAAAACTTTTATATTATGATTGCAACATTTAATTATCATGCAAAAAGGAATTATCATGGAATTGTCATTATGCTGTATATCTAATATTCTTGCTGAAAAAGGCACTAAATTTAGAAAAATCACTTATAAAAGTTTTTCTTCTTTAGATAAAGAAAAAGGCCTCAGAAAAATTTCCGAGATAGCTATTCATAATTTAAATGTAACTTTTAAAACAATATCTCATTGCAAGCAAATAGGAATAAATGGCTATAGAATGAGTAGTGATATTTTTCCTTTAATAACACATCCTGATTTAAATTTAAAAATTGAACAATTACCAGATCAAGATTTAATTAACAAAGCATTTTTTGATCTTTCTAAGTTAATTTCAGAAAGTAAAATTAGAGTATCTGCACACCCTAGCGAATATATTTCTTTAACTAGTGACAATGAAAAAACTTTACAAAATTCAATTAATGATCTTAACTTACATGCAGAAATATTTGATAGATTAAATCTTCCATGTAATTATTTATCTCCCTTAAACATTCATATAAGAAAAGATGGAAACGAGGAAGATTTATATTTAAAATTTATGAATAACTTTGAAAGGCTATCAACAAGGGTAAAAAAGAGATTGGTTTTAGAAAATAACGATAATGCTAAAGGTGTTTGGAGTACTAAAAAACTAGTCGAAATGTTTTACCAAAGACATAAAATTCCTATTACTTTTGATTGCTTACATCATAAATTTCTTGCTGATAAATTGTCAGAAAAAGAAGCATTTAATCTAGCGTACGAAACTTGGGATTGCCAGCCACTTTTTCATTATAGCGAATCAAAAGACGGAACTAAAGCACATGCAGAAATGGCAATAGAAATACCAAATTCTTATGGTAGAAATATTATGTTTGATGTAGAATTAAAAGGCAAAGACTTAGCTATACTAGATTTAATTAAAAGAATTAAAGACAATAACTAAATTAATTAATCAAAAGAAAGGATTAATTATGTCGATACTAATTACCGAGAGAGCAAAAAGTGAAATAAAGCGTATTGTTGAAGAACAAAAAAATGATAATAACAATGATAAAAAACAGTATTTAAGAGTTCGTGTTGTCGGAGGCGGGTGCTCAGGTTTTCAATACAAACTTACAATGGATGAAGAAATTAACGAAAAAATAGATGAACTTTATGAAATAAATGAAGTTAGTGTAATTATAGACAAGAGAAGCATGATGTACATTAATGGTGCAACTATTGATTATCTAAATGATGATATGAACGAAAGAGGATTCAAAGTAATTAATCCAAGTGCAAAATCAACTTGTGGTTGTGGAAGCAGCTTTAATTTATAAAAAATTTATTCTAAATTAAGAAGTGGATTTTTTTACAAAAGTAAATATAGAATAATTTAAATAATGCTCCACAAGCATTATTTTTAAATTTTCTGGTATTGCTGGAAAAAAAACATCTGATTTGTAAGCTCCATGAATTAAAGTTAAAAATAACCCGTCTAAATTTGGATGATTTATTGCTTCTTCGTAAATTGATGAACCGCCAATAATAAAAGGAATTTGATTTTTATCCCAGCAATAATCTAGAGCCTTTTGAAGAGAATTCATTTTAGATTTTTTTGAAATAACTATGTTTTCTCTATTCGGCAAAGGCTTTACTGGTAAAGATTCCCAAGTTTTTCTTCCCATTATCAAAGGACTAGTTTTAGTTATTTCTTTAAAAAACTTTAAATCACCTTTGATATCCCATGGTAATTTGCCTTTGCATCCAATACCATGATTGAAATCCATTGCAGCAATAATATTAAATAATTTATTCATATGGCAACCTTTGCTCTAATAGGATCGTGATGAATATAATCATTTAAAATTGTATCTTCATATGACCAATCAAAAATTGATTTAAAATTACTAGTTTCAATTTTTGGATAATCATATGGAATTCTAGAGATTTGTTTTTTTACTGCTTCTAAATGATTAGTATACAAGTGAACATTATCTAAATAACCAGAAACAATTCCTGCTTTAAAACCACTTTCTTTAGCTAATAAATGTAATAGCAGAGCATATGAAGCGATGTTGAATGGCAATCCAAGGAATGTATCTACACTACGCATGTGAAAAGATAAATTAATTTTATCTCCTATTTTAGTTACAGCCCAAACAAAATGACATGGTGGCAATGCCATTAAATCAATTTGCAAAGGATTCCAAGCAGAACAAATCATTCTTCGATCATCTGGATTACTTTTCAAAGTATCAACTATTTTCTTTAATTGATCATATCCTTGATTGTTAAAATTACGCCATTGAACACCGTAAATTGGACCTAGCTCTCTTTCTTTTAATTGATATTCCTTTCTTTGTTCTTCGTTTAATTCTGGTGGAATCAACTTTGGCGAACACCATTCATTCCAAATATTGCATTTACGATCTTTCAACCATTGTTTGTCATGCATGCCTTTTATAAAAAACTCTAACTCTACTTTTATTGAGTTAAAATGCATTTTCTTTGTTGTAAACAATGGAAAACCTTGACTCATATCATGTTGAAACAAAACATGAGGTATTGCAAGCGTATCTACCCCAGTTCTATTGTGACACAACTCTCCTTGTTTAACTATCTTATTAAGCATTTCTAAATATTGATTTTCTGAAGTATTCATGAAAACATCTTTCTGTTAAATCCAACTGCTAAGATATTGAAAAGTTAAAAATAATACAACAAAATTAAAACCATTATTTTTAAAAATTTATGTTTTATTTAAACAATAATATGATTACAAAATTACAATTAAATAATACATAATATTAATGGCAAAAAATATGATTGAAAAATTCAATAAAAATTTTTTTGATGTAGAAATTAATGGGCGTATATTTAATTTGAATAAAATTAAATCTAATCTTTGTTTAAATATTTTTTATTATTACTCCGAATTCGAAAAAATAAAAAAATTTAAAATATCTAATGAAAATTTTGAAAACATATCAATTGGCCTTAGCTTTTTTATGAAAAACGAAAGAAAAATTGGAATTTCTTTTTTTGCAAAAAAAGAAACAAAATACGGAGCATCTATTTTAGAAACTGTGGTTAAAAAAAATCCAAACTTAAAAATTCAATATTTCTCAATGGAAAATCTAAAGGAAAAAACCAGTATTATTTTGAATTGTTATCATGATGATAAACATGAAAATAAAATAATATTAATGTTAAAGTAATAAAAAATCAAAGGAAAAAATGAATGATGCATTCGTGCAAAAATTACTTTTTAATTCTATACCAAAAATAACTTTTAGAGTAAATACTATTGATTATACTGAAATATATTCAAATATGCTACCTGATTCTAACTTTAACAATATAGAAAAACAATTAAAAGAAAAAACTGTTTTTATTCCATATGTAAAACAAGCACTTAAACATGGTGATGAATTTTTTTTAATTGGCCTCGAAGCAGAAAAAGTAAAAAAAAATTATATTGGTAAAATCCCTAAAATATTAGAAATAGTAAAAATTGAAAGCCTTGGTACTATATAAAATTAAAAGTAATTTTAAGGTATATTTATGAATAAAAAAAACTACACTGGTGCTTATGTAATAAATTTAGAATCAAACGAAGACAGGAAAAAACTTTTCCTTGAAGAATGGAATAATCTTGATGATGATAGAATAAATTTTGTAAAAGCTTTTGATACCAGAGGAAATCTATGGGAAAATCACAAACAACACATTTCAGAAAAAGCTATTAAAGAATTAAAAGAAACTATAAAAAATAAAAATAGAAAATCACATGAAGCTTTACTAGAAGGTGCAGTTGGCTGTTACTTAAGTCATTTAAAGTGTTGGAGAAGATTTATCAAAGAATCTAAATCAGAAAATGATTATTGCTTAATATTTGAAGATGATTCAACAATACCAAAAGATCTATTTGAAACTACTAGTAATATAGTTAATAGAATTAAAGTTAAATGGGGTATTATTCTACTTGGGTGGCAAGCTACTTCCGAATATTTACCTTTTAATAAAGATTTATTAATACCTGGACAATTTTTTCTAACTCATGCTTATTTATTAAGTAATTTTGGAGCAAAAAAGCTTTTGGAAGCACATGATAAAATAGAAGTGCAAGTTGATGCTTTTATGTGGAAAAATAAAAAAGAAGTAAAAATATTTGGAACTATTAATGATATTTGTATTCAAAGAGGTGTAGAAAGTAACATTCAAACATATGGAGTACAAAAAATATTTATAGAATAATTT
>Ga0214919_10010438_pt1 | contig 11762 bp, 10 predicted proteins | sample LL1503_MetaG_FD_177994 | JGI IMG/M metagenome (GOLD analysis project Ga0214919, IMG submission 177994) | Freshwater microbial communities from Lake Lanier, Atlanta, Georgia, United States - LL-1503 | ecosystem: Environmental > Aquatic > Freshwater > Lake | place: USA: Georgia | collected...
GGATAATTAAAACTAATTGTATGTAGTATATGCCACATAGGTGGTCCCCATATAGAAGTCATCATACCATCTCCTGATAAAAAATCTTCTTTTGTAAATGGTGAAACTTTTTTATTCATATATATATTTAAATATAGATTTTTTATTTTATTAACTAAAAAATCTAAATTAATTATAGCCTCCGAATTGTTCATCAACATTACTTGGTAAATGTAAACACCCGTTATTATTTTCTATATTTAAATTAGACATATTTGTTATTCCAAAATCACTTATTACTTTATATTTATAATACTTTTTTAATAAAATAATAATATTATTTGTATGGGCTAATCCAGCATGTATAATAAAAGAAGTTTTATTTTCATTAATACCTTGATAAATTTTAGCAATAATATACCATTCCATTATATCACTTAAAAAATCATTTATTTGTTCTAACATTTGTTCATTATCTTTTATTAAATCTTTAATATTTTTGTCTAAATTAAATTTATTTTTTTTAATAAAAAGTATAACTATTCCTTTTAAAATTAAAAAATGTTTTCCTAAATTTGTTTTTTTTAAAAAATTATCTAAATAAATATATTTCAATTCATTTTTTAAAAAATCTAATTTTAAACTAAAAAACAAATCTATTAATTTTAAATATTGTTTTAAATTTATATTTATATTTTTATTATCAGATACTATTTCCCAAGAAAATGGAATTAAAAAAGGTCTTATATCTACTCCTTGAATAATATGACTATTTTTAATATATTCATCTTTTAATTTTTGAGTATGAGGAGATAAAGGCCATAATTCTTTTAATTCATGTCCTATACGAGGAACTTCTTCAAGAAGAATTTTACTATTAGGTTTATTTTTAAACCAATCACTAATAAAAATACCATCTTTTTTACAATAAGTTAAATTTGAATGCATGTCTGCTAAAATTAATAGTTTAATATCATCTTTTTCTAAAAGTGTGTATCCAATAGTACCATTTAAATAAGTTCCTGACATAATTAATTATATAATGTCTAGAATATAATTTATAAATATTTATTAATTTTCTTTATTTACATTCTTTACATTTTTCTTTACAATTTTTACAATTTTTACATTCTTTACAATTACAATATTTGCAATTTTTACATTCTTCGCAATTTGTACATTTTTCACATAAATATCCACATGTTTTTTGATTTTCTTCATCATTTTTACCTTTACCTACTTGATTAAAATCTTTTAACATTACATATTTTGTTTTATATTTTAAATATTTTTTTTTATAAATAGTTTCCATATATAATTATAATTATAAATTTTTTATATTTATTAAATATATTTAAAGCAATAATTTACTATTATCACTTTCTTCACAATCAGAATTTTCAGAATCTGAATTATCAGAAACTTCTTTATAGTTAATTTCATCAAAACAATTAAATGGAATCACAAGTGGAGAACTTGTATGATAAATCCACCAGATACGAGTTAAAAGTTTTCCAAGTAAACGTGAAATATTTATAATTTTATTATGGAAACAAAAATGTTGAATAGCCTTTATACGATTTCCAAAATCAAATAAATGTTGGCGTATAATATCTGTTTCTTTCACTGTAGTACATTTAAAAAGTTTATTATTTTTAATTGAAAACCAAACACGACCATCAATATTTTTAGTAACGTCAAGTTGAATGTTTTCCATAATCTTAAAAATCTTAGAAAAAGATACTTGTTCAAAGAGAGAATAGTCAGGAAGTTTATATTCTATATTATCTATTTCATATTTATTTACAAAGTATGATAAAAAATGTGCAATATTGATTTGATTATTTATAATATTTGGATCTACACATTCAAATGCTTTTATTAGATATGGAATAATGAAAGAAATTGCGACAGGTTCATCTGAATTACGAAGTATCCACATCATATGTAGATGATTAATATCATCACTAATTGCAAAGTTCCATCCATTTTCATAATTAGATTTTATTCCTTCAAGTAGTTCTATAGAATCTTCGTCTGAATCTTTATTTAGACAATGAGTAAATGTAAATTCCCAATCTTGACCATTTCCAATTTTTTGAGCTATACGACTTGCATGTGGTGTAACAAAGTTAAGATTATTACACCCAATAACATTTGGAATAGGACATATTGAAAGTTCTTCAATACGCTTCCATTTATTATATCCTGCAAAAATCACATTACCTTTCTTGTCTAAACCACGACGACCAGCACGTCCTGCCATTTGATGAAAAGTCATTGTATCCAAGTCATCTTCAATGTAGGAATCATGATAAATAACTACTGTTCGGAAAGGCATGGAAACACCAAATACAAGTGACATATCACTGAATACAATAGCTAGTTGTTTATTTGATGCAAGACTTTGTACAAGACGAAGGTAAGGATCAGGTAGACCTTTCGCATAAACACCAACTCCACGCCAGAGAAGTTTAATAATAAAATGATATTCTTCACCAATACGAGGGTAAAACTTTTTTAGTTGTTCAACCCATCCTTCTACAATACCTTCTGCAAAAAATTGGTCATGATTAATTGTAAAATCTGGTGTTGGTTCTTGTAGAGAAGTTGGAATAAAATTATCTTCATTGTTTTTTGGGTCAAGAAATTGTTTTTGTTGTTTTTTACTATTATAACCATTACTATTATCAGATTTATCTTTTTCTTTTTCATTTTGTTTATCTAGATGTTTTGATTTCTTTTGTTCTTTTAGACGTTGTGCATGAAGACGAGGAAACTTTTTATCTTCAAGTTCTTCAATTGTTTTAGCAAATTGACGAACAATAAGAAGACAAGCACTTGTATTTTTTTGAAAAATAATTGCTGGTGTTTTATCTTCTGATTTTAGAAGAAAAGCTAGCTTGACCAAGTCAACTGGTTCATCCGACATTGTTATATTTTTAAATTCATTAATTATTGTTGTAATTTTTTCTTTATCAAAATTGTCAACCATATATTTAATAAGATCCATAAAATATTTATTTGCTTTTGAAAGTTGGATACGCTCTTTAGATTCAAAGTATATTTCATGATTAAGTTCTCCTAGGTCACCATATACTTCATTCATTTTTTTGTATAAATTCCAAGTATCAGGTGGTGTTGGCTGTAGATTTTTTTTTAAAATTGAACCATCTATAAAGTGATCAATTTCAACCAGTGATAAAGGATGAAGACTATCTAGTTTATTAGTTGTAGTATTGTAATAGTAACGCTGAAGATTGAAAAAACGTTTATTACAAATAATTGAACTAACAATACGTTTACTATTAAGAGATTGAAACCAATTAGTTAGTTCATCAATATTACCAATTGTTGCAGATAATGCTAAAAATGGGATAGATTTAAAAATTTTAGAAATAGATTCCATAGATCTACCTTCTGATTTTCCAATCATATGAATTTCATCAATAACAACCCATTTAAAGTCATTAGAAATAAGCGGTAGATAATCTAAAATAGATTCAGCAGTACCTACAATAGCTTGAGAATTATTAATAAGTTCTACCATTTTATCACGTTCAGGAATAGATTGAAATGTTGATGTTAAAATTGGACAATCTTTATTTTGAATATCACTAATATAAGCTGCCCAATGCCAAGCAAGAGGATCAGTCGGTACAACAACTAGCGTCTTTCCTTTTGTTGTTACATAACCTGCAAGAACAGATTTTCCTGCTGATGTAGGTGCAGAAATAACTAATGATTCATTATTATCAATATGTTTAATTACATCACATTGCCACTCATCAAGCTTTTGGAATCCTTTATCATTTAATGGTGGCATTTGATCATGAAGATGTATAAATTGAATTTCTACCAAGTTACACGTTTCAACAATTTTATTCATACTATTAAGACTTTTTATAAAATCTTTTTCAATATCAGGTGTTATTTTAAATTGATTTTCACAAAGACGAAAAAAAATATTACAAATCAAAATATAATTATCTTTCTGACTTTTATTAAGTTGTTGTTGTAATACTAACAAGAGTAATCGTAAACGTCCTTCGTTTGTTTTTGGTTTTGCATTAAGACTAAACTTATTTAATAGTTCTAAATCTTCTTTTAAAGCCTTCTCTTTTTTATCTGTAAAATTTTTAAGAATAATATGTTCTGTTTTATTTAATGTTTCACCATCAACATTTCGTTGATATATAATTTCTTCTTTTGATTTCTGAGGATTAATGTATTTATAAACAAGTAGTGGGTTGAATCCATTTTTAGGACGCATGCTAACTTTAATGGTTTGTTCTTCATTTGCTTTAACTTTCTTTTGAAACCAATTAAATTCCCAGTTTCCGCGATTATCAATAGTCTTAGTAGCATTAGTATTTTTCTTATTAAATATACGTGACATATTTTAATATATATTAAATAAATAAATAAATAAATAAATAATTATCAATTTTTATTTTACACTTTTGTATTAGTAAAGTAAAAATTAAGCTTCTGAATTTATAGCTTTATTTCGTAATAGCATACGAAAAGATAGATTAATATGACCATTAAATGTTTTAAGAACTTTAATAATATCTTCATCATTATCAGGAATTCCAAGAGATTTAAGTAATTTGATTTCATCTGAATAATCTTTTTCTTCAGTTATTTTTGGAATTGTCATTTTAACAATATCACCATGTGATATAAAATTTATAAAAGTTTTAATCATATCTGGATCAGAATAATATATTTTAACAAGATCTTTAAAATTTTTTTTTTGAAAAAGTTCTATAGTTTTAGCATTAGTAGAATTAATTATATCTTGAGTAAGTTCTGGAGGATCTTCTTCCATTTTATCATGTATTGGTTTATTTAGTTCTACATCATATTTTAATTGACGTTGAACTGTTTCATCTAAAGATATATTATTTGTATTTTTTGAAAAAATTTCAATTAACTTTTCATTAATTTCTTTTTGTACTGTAAAAACACAAATAATTTGATCTTTATCATCTGATATGTCAAAAAATTTAAAATCATTTTTAATAGTTTCGCTTTCTGTAATAAATTGAATATATTCAAAACTTTTAGATGGTATACCATATGATTCAAATATAGATATAATTGAAGAAAGTTTAATTTTTCCAATAGTATCATATCTAATTTCAAGACCCTTAACTTTTACATTCCCTACGAGTTTAAATATTATAGGCATTACTGATATAATATAATATAATATATTTAAAAATTAATAAATTATCAATTTTTATTACATATTTTAAATCTTCAAGTTTATGTTTTCTATTTACTTATACCTAATATATTATTAATATGAATAATATGTTCTTCTGTTAAATTATATAATTTATATAATTCATTTTCAATTTTGATATTTTTTAAATTTTTTTTATTAATTGTTTTTATAATATCTATTGAATCAAATCCATTTTTTGAATATTGAAATAATAGATATTTAACTATTTTAGATTCAAATAATAATTTAATTTGTTCTAGATTATCATCAATAATATATTTAAAATTATCAGAATATGTATAAGATTTAGTTTTATCAACATATGGCATTAAATATCCTTTTTTTGATAATATTAATTTGTTTTTATCAAAATCATTATCTTTTAAATTATAATAATAATATTTTCCTGGAAATGGTGTTGTTTTATTAATTGTGTCAATAATTTTAATTTTATTTTTATCAGTTTCTTTAATAGATACAATGTTTTTATCTATATGTTGTTTTCGTATTCTTTGTGTTTTATTATCAAACATAAAATCATATAATATATAATTATTTGTTTTTGATGTTAGATATGATAATATTTCTATGTCTAATTTAGTTAATACTCTTGGAATTTTAAATCCTTTTTGTAACATTATTTTTATAACTTCAATTTTATTACAATACATGTATTCAATAATTGTTTTTTCATAATATGATTGTTTTTCTATCAAAAAATAAGCAAATGTTGAACCAACTTTTGGAAAATGTTTATTACTTGTTTCAATTGCTAAATATTTTAATTGATAAAAATTATCAATGTATTTACGATTTTTTTCTACAAGCAACAAATATTCTAAAATATTTCTTGGTGTAATATATAGTAATAATCCATTATTTATTAATATATCTAAAGACTTTTTTGTAAAATCTAAGTATAACTTATTATCGCCTGTTGCATTTGAATCTTGATATGGCGGATTACCTATAATAATATTAAATTGTTTTACCTTAAATTCTTTAAGGTAATCTACTTTTAAACTATCTCCTTCATAAATATTTAATTTATATTCATTATTAATATCAAATATTTGCTTACATATTAATACATTCTTTTTATTTAATTCGCACATATATAACATATTTTCTAATATATGTTTTTTTCGTTCTTTTTCATTTGGTATAGTTTCTTTTAATTCTTCCATTAATCTTAAATATACTGCTATCGGAAAATTACCCATACCACAACAATTATCTAACCACTTTAACGTTTTATTTTTCCATACTTCAATTGGTAATTTATTTAACATTTCTGTTACAAGTTTCATAGGCGTAAATACTTCTCCAAATTGTTTCTTTTCAATATCTTTTGGTTTTAAGCATTCAGTTATTAATTCTAATAATTCTTTTGGATTATCTATTAAACTTTGTAATGACATCTTAAATTGAACTGAAATATTATATGTATTTGAATTTTTATCAAAATATTTATCTACTATATCTTTTATTAAATCTATTAAATCTTTCTTATTCCACCATATTAAACATTGATCATTAAATGTATCTAATAATTCTGGATTTTCTTTTATATCATTTAACATCTTTACAAAATCCATATTAGAATTTTTTATTGTTAATATACATGTTAACGGAATTACATATTGTAGTACATCTTTTGTAAATGATATTTGTGTTTCTTCATCTTCTTTTTCTTCTTCTTCGTCAGAGTCTTCAATACTTTCAGAATCACTGTCATTTTTAATTTTTTCTTTACCAGTTGGTAATTTTTGTATTTCATCATCTTCATCTTTTAATTTTAATTCTAAACTTACTTTATTATCTTTTAATGATTTTGTAAATGTTTTATTTATTAATTTTTGAGTTGAATTATCAAATTCTTCATAATCGTTATCTAACTTTTTTAAAAGTGTTCTAAAACTATTTATAGGATCTTCTTTCCATATATCCATTAATTTTTTTACTATCATATCAGAATTTATTTTTTTATTTAACATCATATCAACATCAATGTTTATTAGATGATTTTTAATTAAATATTTCATTTTATCATCAATACTTTTTTCATTTTTATAAACTGTGTAATTAACACAAGTGTTTAATACTCTACTAATATTCAAATCAATAACAAAACCGATCTTTTTATTTTCTCCTTCTGTCATACACCGATACATTTGTTGTAACACTTTGTCTGAAGATAAAGCATTATTCATTAGAATAACTAAATCACATAAGTTTAATGTAATTCCTAATGTAAGCATATTACCTGCAAGAAGAATTAATCCTAATTTTCCAGTAGCCTTAGCTACTAGTTCTTTTTTATTAATTTCATCTTTAATATCTTTTGCCAATTCTTTATTTTTACGATTTATACATAATACATCGTATTTTTTAAGAATATTATCTTCAAGCATTAATTTTTTAAGACATTCCGATATTTCATTAATATTATCAGATGGTAAAAACCAAATTTGTGTAAATGGCAATCTTGTTTCTTTTTCTGAACAAATATTATTTATTCTTGTAAAAATAGTTTTTTCACCATCTTCTTCTTTATTAGAACCTGAAATATATCTTAAAATTGTTTTAACTTCATTTTCAAAACTAAATTTTGTTTTTGTTTTATTTAATCCAAATAGAGTATCAAAACAAAAACCCATTTTATTTTCATTATTTAATTTTTCCTTAATAATTTCATATCTTTGTTGGTCAAATAAATTAGTAATTAAATGTAAATCTGGCATTTTTTCATAACATTTAAATATATCATTTATTGACAAACCTAACTCTGTATAATTTTTAATGGTTTTTGTAATATATTCATTACCATGTTTTTCTTTTAATTTATCTAAATTATTTTCATCAATTAATATAGATTTACAAAACTGTTCATCTTCAATATCCCAAAACATTTGACATTCTGGTAAAATATTCCATTCTTTTAATGGTTTATTATATGTAGCAGTTAAAAATATTTTAATAGTGTTTTTTGATGAATATGAAGTTAAAATATCTTTTGATAAATCAGTAGTACCACTAAAATGATTTTCATCAAAACCAATAATATCTAATTTTAAATTTTTAATTTTCATAATGGTTTTATCATTAATATATTTTTGTAGTAATTGTTTAGACATAACAAATATATTATTATCACAAAGTTCTAATGAACTAAGCATTTTAGATCCTTCAATATGATGAATTTTAAATTTATCAAAATCTTTAAATTTATTAAATAAATCATTAGTAAATTGAGGTGATGTTTCAGTTGGTGCAGGTGTAATAATTAAAACATTTAATTTATTTTTAACTTTTAACTGTTTAATAATAACACCTCCAAACATATAAGTTTTACCACTTCTACATTTACAACCCCATAAAAAAGATTTATTACCTTCTTCAATTAAATTGCTTGTTTTTTGTGTAATTAATTCTTGATGAAATCGTAAAATTAAATTTTCTTTGCTATTCAAATAAATACTTTGCCAATCTTCATTTTTATTTTTAATTATATCTTGTTTGAATGCTAAAAAATATTTATTCAAGTCATTTTTATCTAAAATATTTTCTTCAGTCATATGTTCGGTAATATATTTACTTGATTCATTTGCATTTTTAACTTTATCTAAAACTTTCTTTTTATTAGGAACAACAAGATAAATTTTATAATTTGTATAGATATGTTTATTTTTAGTTGCCATTGCTATAATATTTTGAATATCATAATAATCTACCGATTTTTGTTTCTTAATATCATCATTTGATTTAGGCATCTTTGAACTAATAAATATATATGAATCATCATTTTTATTTTGTAACGTAATATCAGAACACCCGCCCGAATTACCACTTAACACTTTTTCATTAAGATATTGATTAAGATTTTCTAAAATTTTAAGTTTAGCATTATTAGAATTACCAATTAAATGGTTAAAATAAGAATTAGTAAAAATATCACAAAATCCAAATTTAATAACAATATCAAATAATCTTTCAAAAATGAAACCTTTTTCAGATTGTGTTTTACAATTCTCTAAAATATCATCAACATTATCAAAAGTTATAATATAGTCAATAAAATCTTTAATATTCATATCTTTAGTAGTTATATAAATATGTATTTATATATTTTAAATTTAAATTAATCAATTTTTTATTTTATAATAAATATTGATAGTTATAAGTTTTAGTTAAAAATTAATATATAATAATGAATATTATCAAAGGTTTTAATAATATAGGAAATACTTGTTATTTAAATTCTAGTTTACAAATGTTAATTCAAAATATAGACTTTTGTGAAATGATTCTAAAAAATTTTAATAAATCAGAAAATTTAAAAAATATGGCTAATTTAATTAAAGAATATTATACAACAACTAATCATGCTATTACACCTAATAAAATTAAAGAAATAGTAGGTAATAAAAATAAAATTTTTTATGGATATGAACAACAAGATGCTGCTGAATTTATAACATATTTAATAGATATTATTAATACTGATTTGAAAAAAGAATTAAATCAACTTTTTGATATTACTATAGAATCAACAATTAAATGTAAACTTAATAAGTGTTTAAGATTAAGTATTACTACATACAAAATTCCATTTTTAATTTTACCAATTAAAAATGAATGTTTGACTTTAGACGATTGTTATCGTGAATTTAAAATACATGAAAAATTAGAAGGTGATAATATGTATTATTGCACAAACTGTGAAGAAAAAAGAATTGCTTCTAGATATTTAAATATTATTGAATGGAATAATAACTTGATTATTTTGTTAAAACGTTTTGAAAATAATAAAGAAAAATTATTTAAAAATAATAAAGAATTAGAAATTCCAATTGATTGGAGACACAATTTTACAATTAAAGGAGCAATAATTCATATTGGTGAAATTAATGGAGGACATTATATGTATATGAGTAGAAATTTATCAACTAATATTTGGTCAATGTGTGATGATTCAAATATAATTTTAATTCCTAAAGAAAAAGTTCAAAGTTATCTAAATATAGGTTACATATTTAATTATATTAAAAAAAGTTTATAATTAAGATTTATCTTCTATTTTATCTTGTATTTTATTTTCTATTTTAGGAAGTTTATTAAAAATAATCAAAATAAATTTTGATATTGTTGAAAGAATATTAATAACAAAACTAAAATCTAAATTTAATATTTTATTAATAAATTCTTTTATTTTATTAACTGATGATGGTTCTATATATGTTAAAGATAAAAGTAATATTACAATATAAAATCCACCTTTTCCAATATCCCAAATAATATTCCATAATTGACTTGACATCAAAATTAAAATAAATATAGTTAATAAAGTTTTATAATCCATTAATTAATACTATAAAAAATATAATAATGTGTAAAAAAAAATAATCTAATATATCTATATATATGACTGATGAATTCTACTATAACAAGTATATTAAATATAAGACTAAATATTTAAATTTAAATTCAATTATTCCTAATAAACAATTAGGTGGACACTCTCAAAATAATCAAAATAATCAAGCAGAGATTTATTTATTTAAAGCTGATTGGTGCGGTCATTGTAGAAATTTCATATCAACATGGGATGCATTATCTAATGACTTGGGTGACAAATATAATTTTAATACTATAGATGTAGATAATAAAGAAAATAAAAAAATACTTAAAAAATATGAAAAATATATTCAAGGATATCCAACAATTATAAAAAAATCAGGAGATACAATTAATTTATTTAATGGAGAAAGAAATGCAAATAATGTAAGAGAATTTATAACTGAATCAAATTAATTTGAAAAAATTTCTATAAAATCATCAGATTCTGACAATATATTTAATTCATTAAAATTAATTTTAATTATTTCAAAATTTTCTTTATTATTTAAAATACATGTTTTTCTTTTCTGATTTATTTTAGTTAAATCATTACTATTTGATAATAATGATAATTTTTTAATATTATTATAAATAGTATCATTTTCTATATTATTTTTTAATAAATCTATAGATTCTAAATCAGAAAAAAGTTTATTATTATTTTCTTTAATATCATTTATTTTAATAATATTAATTTTAGATAAATTTTTTTTAATTTCTTTCATTTTTTTCTTTTTTGTATTTTCTATTTCTTTTAAAATTTTTTTTTTTTCTTTTAAAAATCAATTATTTTTTTCTTTTTTAAGTAAAGGTATTTCTGATATAGTTGATAATTCTAAAATATTTTTAAATGAATCATCTGTAACCATTTTATCTATAATAGGTAAATTAATCTCTTTATAAAAATCAATTATTCTTATTTTAAAATTATTATTTTCCATTTAAATTATTTAAGATATTATTTAAATAATATTTAATTTATAAACGCCAAAATTATTTTTAAAAATGTTAGTATTTATTTAGTATTTGGTGAAAATATACCTAAATCTTTAAGATTTGAAATAATATTATCATACTTTGATTTTTGTTGTGTTTGATCTTGTATTGTTTTTTTAATATGTGATTCTGAATTTTTTTTTAGTTCATC
>Ga0214919_10010440_pt1 | contig 11760 bp, 13 predicted proteins | sample LL1503_MetaG_FD_177994 | JGI IMG/M metagenome (GOLD analysis project Ga0214919, IMG submission 177994) | Freshwater microbial communities from Lake Lanier, Atlanta, Georgia, United States - LL-1503 | ecosystem: Environmental > Aquatic > Freshwater > Lake | place: USA: Georgia | collected...
AATTTGCTGCGCCACCCAACACGCAAACTGTTGATGCTGAAAATCGATGCGGGTGGGGTGCAGTCGCGCCGGGTGATTGATCAGCTCTTGGCCGCAGAGCAAGCGAGCCGCGTGACCGCTCAGGCTTGACGTGATGTCCAGCACCACCACAAGGTGCAGCCCCCCAGAACCGCCAAGCCCACAAAGGCGATAAACGACCAATTGGCAATGCTGCCGCCCAGCAAAGTCCAGTCAATTTGGCTGCAGTCGCCGCCCCCACGAAAAATCATGGGAATGGCGCGTTGCAAGGGAAATGTTTCGATCATTCCGTAAAAGTCCCGACCGCAACTGACCACCTCGGGCGGGTACCACTGCAACCAACTATGGCGGGCCGCCACATAGGCCCCAAAAAAAGCAAACAACACCCATGCAACAACCCAAAACAGCTGCCAACGCACAGGGCTGCGGCTGGCCGCCAAAGCCGCACAAACCATGACCAACAACAAGGCATAGCGCTGAACGATGCACATGGGGCAAGGCACCAAACCCACGACATGCTGCAAATACAGGCCAAACAACAACATGACCAAGGGCACCAGGGCGACCATCAGCAACCAGCGCCGTGGGTGGGTTTGAATCATTGCTTTGACGTTCATGGTTGACCTTTTTGAATGACTTGGTTGCGGCCATCCACAAACAAACGCAATGCCCCAGCCGTCTTGGTGCAGGTCGGTGATGCCCCCGCGCATGGCAAAGCCACTGAAACTAAAAGTCACATCGGTGGGGTGGTTGCAGTTCAGGCCGAGAAGTTGGCACATGGTGGGACGTTCATTGAGGCCCGATTTTGACCTGATCAAACCGGTTTTTTCCGACGGGTGGCATCCGTTTGGATGGCCCATAGATGGCGGCATCTTTAGATCATTCCAATCTTCAAAAGTCAGTCTATATACGTTTATGTCATAAGCAAACAAAAACTCAGTCGTTCCCTTTTGGCAAGCTGGCCTTCAGAATTTACGCATTCATTCAATGGAGAGAACACCATGCCCACCCGGTCAAATCTTATCAAGTCGTTCATTTCACTGGCTTTTTTAAGCATCTTGAGCTTGGCACAAGCCCAAAACGCAGCGGTGAACTTGCTCCATGTGTCCTACGACCCCACCCGCGAGTTGTACGCCGAGTTCAACGCTGCTTTTGCCAAGCATTGGAAGGAGAAAACCGGCCAGGTCGTGGTGATCAAGCAATCCCATGGCGGCTCGGGCAAGCAAGCGCGCTCGGTCATCGACGGCATTGACGCCGATGTGGTGACCTTGGCCTTGGCTGGGGACGTGGACGCCCTGCACAAAAACGGCGGCCTCATTCCCGCAGACTGGCAAAAGCGGTTTCCCCATAACGCCGCCCCCTACACATCGACCATCGTGCTGGTGGTACGCCAAGGCAACCCCAAAGGCATCAAAGACTGGGACGACCTGGTCAAACCCGGCATCAGCGTGATCACGCCCAACCCCAAAACCTCGGGGGGCGCGCGTTGGAATTATTTGGCCGCTTGGGAATTTGCCAAACGCAAATACGGCAGCGAGGCCAAAGCCAAAGAATTTGTGGCCGCCTTGTACAAAAACGTGCCGGTGCTCGACACCGGTGCCCGTGGCTCATCGGTGACGTTTGCACAACGCAACCAAGGCGATGTGTTCATCTCGTGGGAAAACGAGGCGCATTTGCTGGAAAAAGAATTTGGCAACAAAGTCGACATCGTTTATCCGTCGCTCAGCATCCTGGCCGAACCACCTGTGAGTGTGGTGGACAAAAACGTCGACCGCAAAGGCACACGCACGGTGGCGACTGCGTATTTGAATTACCTCTACACCGACGAGGGCCAAGACATCGCAGGCAAAAACTTCTACCGGCCCATCTCTGCCAAAGCGCAGGCCAAGTACGTCAAGCAGTTGCCCGCGTTGCCCTTGTTCACCATTGACCAAGCCTTTGGTGGCTGGGCCAAGGCCGACAAAGACCATTTTGCCGATGGCGCGGGCTTTGACCAGATTTACCTGAAGAAATGATCTGACCGCAAATAACCATGTACCCGACTTTCAAACTCAGCGGCCATCAACCAGCGCGTGTGCTCCCTGGCTTCAACATCACCCTGGGTTTCACAATCACCTACCTGAGCCTGATCGTGCTGATTCCTTTGTCGGCCTTGATCTTCAAAACCTTCAGCCTGAGCCTGGAGCAGTTTTGGGCTGCGGTCACCGGGCCCAGGGTGATGGCCTCTTACCGACTGACCTTTGGCGCGTCATTTTTGGCGGCCTTGGTCAATGTGGTGTTTGGCTTGCTTTTGGCCTGGGTGCTGGTGCGCTGCGACTTTGTGGGCAAGAAGCTCATCGATGCCTTGGTCGACTTGCCGTTTGCCTTGCCCACCGCTGTGGCAGGTATTTCTTTGACCGCCCTGCTGGCTGGCAACGGTTGGGTTGGCCAATACCTGGAGCCCTGGGGCATACAACTGGCGTTCAACCCCAATGGCGTGGTGATCGCGCTGATTTTCATAGGCCTGCCCTTTGTGGTGCGCACCGTGCAACCGGTGCTCGAAGACGCCGAAAAGGAGTTGGAAGAGGCCGCCGCCTGCTTGGGCGCAACCCGCTGGCAAACTTTTCAGCGGGTGATCTTTCCCACCATTGCCCCCGCTTTGCTCACCGGCTTTGCCATGGCCTTTGCCCGTGCCATTGGCGAATACGGGTCGGTGATCTTCATCGCCGGCAACATGCCCATGGTGTCTGAAATCACCCCCTTGATCATTGTGGGCAAGCTCGAGCAATACGACTATGCCGGAGCCACCGCTGTGGCCGTGGTGATGTTGGTCATCTCCTTTGTGCTGTTGTTGGTGATCAATGCCTTGCAGTCCTGGCAGCGTCGCCAAACGGGGAGCGCGACATGAGTGGCTCACCCCAGACAGCACACCCCACCGATGCGGGTACCAGCGAGCCCGCATGGGTGAGACGCAGCTTGATTGGGCTGGCCGGGGTGTTTGTGTTTTTGTTTTTGCTGCTGCCCTTGGCTGCCGTGTTCACCGAGGCCTTGCGCAAAGGCTGGCAGGCTTACTGGACGGCACTGCAAGAACCCGATGCCTGGTCCGCCATTCGCTTGACCTTGATCACCGCGCTGATTGCCGTGCCTTTGAACCTGGTGTTTGGTGTGGCTGCCGCTTGGGCCATTGCCAAATTTGAGTTCAAGGGCAAGGCATTTTTGACCACCTTGGTGGATTTGCCTTTCTCGGTTTCGCCCGTGGTGGCGGGCTTGATCTATGTGCTGATGTTTGGTGCCCAAGGATGGTTTGGCCCATGGCTGCAGGCGCATGGCATCCAGATTATTTTTGCCGTGCCCGGCATTGTGTTGGCCACGGTGTTTGTCACCTTTCCCTTCATCGCCCGCGAACTCATTCCCTTGATGCAGGCCCAAGGCAATGACGAAGAGCAAGCGGCCATCGTGCTGGGCGCCACAGGTTGGCAAACTTTTTGGCATGTGACCTTGCCCAACATCCGTTGGGGTTTGATCTACGGCGTGATTTTGTGCAACGCCCGCGCCATGGGCGAGTTTGGCGCGGTGTCGGTGGTGTCAGGCCACATCCGTGGCGAAACCAACACCATGCCCTTGCATGTGGAGATTTTGTACAACGAATACCAATCGGTGGCCGCCTTTGCGGTGGCCTCCTTGTTGGCCGGATTGGCCCTGGTCACGCTGCTGATCAAGTCGGTGGTCGAGTGGCAGCATGCACGGCAACTCAAAGCCTTGGCCGACTTGCCACCCGAGCGTCCGCCATCCATTCCCCAAGCCGCTGCGACCGCAGCGGCACCTGCATCCTTGAAAGCTTGACCATGGGCATCGACATCAAAAACATCCACAAACAGTTTGGCGACTTTCAAGCATTGGGCGACGTGAGTTTGGACATCCACTCGGGCGAACTGATCGCCTTGCTCGGCCCCAGCGGTTGTGGCAAAACCACTTTGCTGCGCATCATCGCGGGCTTGGAACGCGCCGACAGCGGCAGCATTTGGTTCAGCGGCGAAGACACCACGCATGTGCATGTGCGCGAGCGCCAAGTGGGTTTTGTGTTTCAACACTACGCCTTGTTCCGCCACATGACGGTGTTTGAGAACGTGGCTTTTGGCCTGCGCGTCAAGCCCCGCAAAGAGCGTCCCAGCGAAGCCCAAATCAAACAAAAAGTGCACGACTTGTTGAACCTGGTGCAGCTCGACTGGTTGGCCGATCGCTACCCGTCACAACTCTCGGGTGGGCAGCGCCAGCGCATTGCCTTGGCCCGCGCCTTGGCGGTCGAACCCAAAGTGCTGCTGCTCGACGAGCCTTTTGGTGCCCTGGACGCCAAGGTGCGCAAAGAGTTGCGCCGCTGGTTGCGCCGCTTGCACGACGACTTGAACGTGACCACCATTTTTGTCACCCACGACCAAGAAGAAGCCCTGGAAGTGGCCGATCGGGTGGTGGTGATGAACAAAGGAAAAATCGAACAAGTGGGCTCGCCGCAAGACGTGTGGGAGCACCCGGCCAGCCCGTTTGTTTATGGCTTTTTGGGCGATGTGAATTTGTTCCATGGCCGCGCCCACCAAGGCGAAATGCACATCGCCGTGGACGACCAATCGGTGCGATTGGCCAGCCCCGAACACAGCCAAGCGCAAGACGCCAAAGCCTTTGCTTATGTGCGCCCACACGACATGGATGTGCGCCGCTACCAGGCGGGCGACGAAGGCATCGTGGCCCAGTTGCTGCGCGCCGTGGTGGTCGGCCCCATTGCCCGCTTGGAATTGGTGGCCACCGAGGGTGACAGCCCCAGCAACGAGCCCATCATTGAAGCGCAAATTCCGGCCAGCTTATACCGCGACCAGGCCTTCACAGCCGGTGAAACCCTGCTGCTCACACCGCGCAAAGCGCGGGTGTTTGTGGCGTCGTAGTTTGAAAAAAAGAAACTATTTTTTGACAAAAAAAGCTTGTAAGTGAGGACGAATTTTCAGGAAGTTGACGTATCCAAATTCCATGACACTCAACATTCCAGGCAGTTTCGACAAAGCAGCCAGGTAGCGAAATTTGGGCAGCTTTTCCCAAACGGAAACAAAAGCTGCTGCGCCAGAGAGCAGTTCGCCATTGGGTTGAACCACATGGAATCTTTGCATCAAAGACGCCTTGGTATGTCCCAGGGGGGCGGTAAATTCCGGGCCAGAGACATCCACCCAATGGATAGGAGAGTCTGGAATGATTTTTTGGTATTGCTTGATCTCCATCGCGCAAATGGGGCAAGAACCGTCGTAGAGCACATTGGTGCAATTTTTTTCAATCACCATGTCAATGGGTCTCGGTCTGATGTACCCACTGCCACGCATCGCCTGCAGGTATGCGGCGGCCCTTTACTGACCGATTGACCAACATATACGTGATTTTCATCAATCCCACTCACTCAAGCGGCGCGCGGATACATGAAGTTGGGCAAGTCAAAAACGGAATTGGGCGCCTTGGGTGCCATCCTGGTTGCCAGGGGCTTGAAGTGGCTCGAGGCTTGCCGCACGGTGGCTGGGTGCGCGATTCGCGGCGTATCTTTTGTGATGTTGGTGATGGGGTAATTTTGCAAAAAGTGTTGCTTGATTTGATGCAACTCTCGGGATATGGCTTGACTGATTTCATATTCCCGCGAACGGATTTCAACACCCGGTTCTTCTGCTTTCTCAAAGCATTGGACGACGTCCCACACGGAGATCTCATCGACACACTTTTGCAAAAGGTACCCCCCTCCTGGCCCGCGATTGGCAGCCACCAATTCATTTTTCTTGAGGTTTTTGAGCAAATTCTCGATGTAGGAAATGGACAGACCCACTTGCAGCGATAACTGCTTGGAGTTGACGGCTTGACAAGCGTTTGAACTGGCAATCAGCGCAATGATCTTCAAGGCTTGTACAGCACGGGCATTCAACATTCACAACTCCTGTTTACTTTTCAGAAGCACTAATCTAGCATCATTTGAAATTTATCTATACAATTCATTAAAATAATTCAATTTATCTACTCAATATTTATTCAAATAAAGATTTTTACCATGAAAACCTCGCCTTCATACCGCCACAAGATAGGTGCCGTTTCCAGTCTCAGTGGCGTACCCGCACCCACGTTGCGCATTTGGGAGTCCAGGTACGACTGTTTCACCCCCCACAAAACTGACGGCAATCATCGCCTCTACACCGACGACGATGTATTGAAGGCGACGCTGCTGAAAAGGCTCACCGAAAATGGCCACAGCATCAGCAGTGTGGCGCCCCTTTCATGCACGGCACTCAATGACTTGCTGCAACAGCAGCAGTCGGCCAATCAAAGAAAACAACCCACTGAGAACCCTGGGGGCACGGTGTCCATGGCCGTTGTGGGCCTGACACTGGCAAGCCGCATCGAGTCCAAAAAGTTCACCTTGGGTTTTCAACACCACGCCATCCAGGTGACCGACATTTACACCAATATCAGCCAGGCGCTGGAGAGCACAGGTCATCACAAGCCACAAATTTTGCTCATCCAATGCAATTCATTGCATGCAGGCGTTCAAGTCGATATCCACCGCTTGGCGGAAACGCTCGGTGCCATTCAGGTGATCGTGTTGTATGGCTTTGGTCAAGAGCCCGTCATCGAGGCCATGAAACGCTGCGGCATGATTGTTCGCAGAGACCCCATCAGCGATGCCGATTTGGCAGACTTGGTCAACGCAGTCCTTCTGATGGACCCATCACAGAGTGCCGTTGGCTCCAGCTCTGGAACCTTGATACCGCAGCGCAAATTCAACGACATGACCCTCATGCGGGTATCGGGCATTTCCACCAATGTGCTGTGCGAATGCCCGCGCCATGTGGCGGAAATCATCGCTCAGCTGGCCAGCTTTGAGCAATACAGCCACGATTGCTTGAACAAATCCAGTGAAGATGCGCACATCCACGCCTACCTCAGCTCTGTGTCTGGCTCTGCGCGTGCATTGTTTGAATCCGCTTTGGAAATGGTGGCCCAACACGAAGGCATCGACTTGGCGAGTCTTTCCAAATGACGGCGTCCGCCCCCAAAGCAATGACATCGGTCTGGCCTGAACCCCAAGACACCCCTCTAGATGCCCTTTGCCACACCATGTCGCACAAAGGCTATGCGGTTCTCAACCCTTCAGCCGCCGCGCTGTGGGCGGGCTGCCAACCCAGTGAGCTCAACGCCCTCTTGCCCTATTGGGATCACATGCCTTTGGACTCACACCTCAAAGATGGCGGCAGCTATCGACGCAGACGGCACAGTTGCTTTGAATTCCACCATGACAACCTGACCCAAACACCGCACCGCGCGCATTGGCAATCGCTGGACTACAACGCCTTGCACGGTGGCATGCATCGCTTGTTTGAGCCCATCAGCCCAGAGATGGTGAAATTGCCTGTGTGGACCCAACTGTTGACGACATTTGCCCGGGCATGCAGCCAATGGCGCAACAAGCCGCAAGCCAAGTGGTGCATCGAAGCACATCCATTTCGCATCGACTGCAGCCAAGGCATTGGCCGCCCTACGCCTGAAGGTGCACACCGAGATGGAGTGGATTTTGTCGCGGTGTTTTTACTGCACCGACAAAACATCATCGGTGGAGAAACGCGGGTTTTTGATGCCCATGGACCGCAAGGCGCGCGCTTCACGCTCCAACAGCCTTGGTCTGTGCTGCTGCTCGACGATGCGCGTGTGATTCATGAAAGCACGCCCATCCAACCACTGGAGCACGCCGCTCACCGCGACACCCTGGTGCTGACCGCCCGCGAGAATGCGTTTCAAGGGTCCGAAGAAGACTTGGCCGCTCAACCCGCCCACATCTGAGCCATGAAATCATCCTTCAAAGGCAACAAGCAGCATTTGCCCAGCAAGCTCTGCACCGTGTGCGCGCGCGAAATGACCTGGCGCAAATCCTGGGCTAAAAATTGGGCGCAGGTTTTGTACTGCTCTGAAGCATGTCGAAAAAAGAAGTCGCCAGGAAACTCCCCCGCCTGAGAGCGATACATGCCCGAAAAACAAGCTTTCACCGAAGGCCGGGTATCGAATTGGTCACCCTGCATCACAAAGGGCGTGGCCCGTTATGCGCTTATGCCATGGCACAAGACTGCCGCATCGACCTGAGCGAATCAAAACAACAGTTTGACCAGCCCCAGGCAAATGACCGGGAAGCACAACAGCAAGACCACGCGGATGGCGTCCCAGGCCAAAAAGGGCATCACCCCTTTGTAGGTTTCGGACATGGGCACTTCTTTGGCCATGCTGTTGACCACATACACGTTCAGGCCAATGGGCGGCGCGATCATGCCGATGCTCACCGTCATCAACACCAAGATGCCAAACCAAATGGCCTTGCCTTCGGCGTTGAGCCCCCACAACTCCAAGCCCATGATCGCCGGGAAGATGACGGGGATGGTCAGCAGCAGCATGGACAACTCGTCCATCACACAACCGAGCAACACATACAACACCAGCACCATGATGACGATGCTCAGGTCGGGGATGGGCAAGTGGGTGACCCATTCGGCAATGATTTTGGGCATCTCGGTCAACGCCAAGGTGGCGTTCATCATGTCCGCGCCCAAAAAGATCATGAACACCATGGCCGTGGTGTCGGCCGTGCTGAGCAATGCGCTTTTCAAGCCCTCGGCGTTGAGTTCTCGCTTAAAAACACCCGCCAGCAAGGTCATGGCCGCGCCCACGGCCGCGCCCTCGGTGGGCGAGAAAACGCCGCCGTAAATGCCGCCGAACACCACCGCAAAAACCAAAGCAATCGGCCACACGCCGCCCAGGGCCATCCACTTTTCGCGGCCGGTGGTTTTGCCGGTGGCGGGGGCCAGGTCGGGCTTGAAGTGAACGGTCAATGCCACCACCACGATGTAGCCGAGCATGGCCAAAATACCCGGCACCATGGCGGCAGCAAACAACTTGGCGATGTTTTGTTCGGTGAGGATGGCATACACCACCAGGGGCACTGAAGGGGGAATCAAGATGCCCAAGGTGCCACCCGTGGCCAAGGTGGCGGTGGCCAAGCGGCCGCTGTAGCCTTGGCTTTTCATGTGGGGGTAGGCCACCTGGGTGATGGTGGCCGAGGTGGCCACCGAAGAGCCGCACACCGCACCAAAGGCGCCAGCAGACAAGAGGGAAGCCATGGCCAAACCACCGCGCACATGGCCCACCAGGGCAGAGGCGGCTTTGAACAGATCGCGGCTCAAGCCCCCTTGCGAAGCAAACTGACCCATCAACAAAAATAATGGGATGACGCTGAGTTCATACACCGTCAAGCGCGCCACCGCATTGCCTTTGAGAAAATTCAGCGTGGCGGCGCTGTCGGTCATCAACCAATAACCAAACACACCGGGGATGAACATCGCCGCTGCGATGGGCATGCGCACGGCCATGAGCACGATCATGCCCAAAAACATCACCACGCCCACTTGGGTGGCCCAGGCACTCATGCGACTTCCTTGTTCAATGGGGTGGCCCAATGGTCAACCGTTTGCGCCAGCGCGATCAGTGCGCTCAAGCCCAACCCAGGAGCGAGCGAAGCATAGGCCCACCACATGGGCAGGCTGATGATCATGGTGGTCTCGCCCGCCTCACGCACCGAGACTGCACCCACCGAGGTGCGCCACGCCAAAAAACCATACATCACGGCCAAGGCCAAACAACCCACAGAGTCCATGAAACGCAAGCTTTGGGCAGAACTTTTTTGGGTGAAAAAGTCCACCAAGATATGACCGCGCTGGGCCTGACACCATGGCAAACACATTGAAATGGCCAAGGCGATGCCCATTTGGGTCAGCTCCACGTCGCCCGAAATGGGTGACTGGAACAAGGCCCGCATGAGCACGCTGGCAAAGGTCATGAAGCCGGTGATCAAGGCCAAGCCCGCACCGAATACCCCAAACCAGCGACTCAAAGGGGTGAACCAATGGGCCATGTCAAACGCACCCAATCAACACCATGGGGGCTGGTGCAAGACTCACTTGGTGGCGCTGTGTTTTTTGATCAAGTCCTTGGCGTCTTGAAGCATTTGCTTGCCGGGCAAACCTTTTTTATCCATGTCGCTGACCCATTCGTCATACAAGGGGGCCGAGGCTTGGATCCATTTGTCGGTTTCAGCAGGCGTCACTTTGATGAAGGTATTGCCCCGGTCTGCGGCGGCTTTGCGGCCCACGGCGGTGGCCTCATCCCAGTAGCGGCCAATGGTGCGCGACAGCGTGATGCCACTGTTTTTGTCGATGATGCGCTTGAGGTCGGCGGGCAAACTGTCGTACTTGGCCTGGTTCATTGCAAAAATAAACCCGGCGGTGAACAAAGACGGGCGGCTGGCTTCCACCTCAGTGTGGTACTTGCTGACCTCTTGCAATTTGAACGAGGGGATGATTTCCCAAGCGGTCAAAAAGCCGTCGACAGTCCCCTTGGTCATGGCATCGGCCACCGCCGGGATGGGCATGCCCACGGGGGTGGCACCCAAACGGGCGAGCAATTTGCTGGACTGGCGGCTGGCAGCCCGGATCTTCAAGCCCTTGAAGTCTTCCAAGGTGCGCACCGCTTTGTTGGAGGTGCTGATGAAGCCTTCATCGTGCACCCAGGTGGCCAAAATTTTGGTACCAGGAAATTCTTTGGTGGCGTATTTGTTGTAGTACTCCCAAGCGGCGGCAGAAGCCACGTCCGCGGTGTTGGTCATGAAAGGCAATTCAAAAGCCTCCATGATGGGAAAGCGGCCCGGCGTGTAGCCCGGCAAGGTGATGGTCAAGTCGTCCACGCCATCTTTGACGCGGTCCACCAACTGACCGGGGGTGCCACCACCCGACATGGCCGGCAATATTTGGCAGCGCATGCGGTTATTGCTTTCTTTGGCAATGGTTTCGCACCAGGGCACGGTCACGCGGGTGTGGCCCATGGCCACCGTGGGCCAAATGTGGTGGAACTTCAACACCACTTCGTCGGCCACCGCCACACTGGACAAAGCACCAAACAACGCGCCGAAAAGGGTCAATGCACGAAGGTGGGTAGGCAATTTCATATGGGTCTCCAGATCTTTTAAAAAACAAATAAACGATGCGCTGTGGGCAGGAATTCTATCCACGTGCAATGCCTGTCGCAGACCTGAGGTCAAAGCCACAGTGGCCACCCATTTCATCACGCCAAGACCAAGGGTTAACACCAGCGCAACCCTGGCTCGACATGCTTTGGGCAATCTTCACTAAGATGGCGGCTGCTTTTTTGAACCAGGATGCTTTTGATGTTGAAAATCCCCGCCCGTTATGACCACGTTGGCAGCTTTTTGCGCCCCGAATACCTGTTGCAAGCCCGCGCCCAAAAGGCCAAAGGCGAGATCAGCGCCGAGCAGCTGCGCGCGGTCGAAGACAAAGCCATCACCGAGATCGTGCGCTTTCAAGAGAGCGTGGGCCTCAAAGCCATCACCGATGGCGAGTTTCGCCGCACCTACTTTCACATCGACTTTTTGGACCAATTGGGTGGCGTCAAAACCGACATCCCAGTGACCATCAAAAAGCCCGATGGCAGTGAAGAGTTGGCCCCACCGGCCATTCGCGTGATCGACAAGGTCACCCATGCGCGCGACATCCAATTGGCCGATTACAACTACCTCAAGTCCCAGGTGAGCGCTGGCCACACGCCCAAGGTGACCATCCCCTCGCCCACCATGCTGCACTTTCGCGGCGGGCGCGGTGGCATCAGCAAAACCGCTTACCCCGAGCTCGACCCGGT
>Ga0214919_10010442_pt1 | contig 11758 bp, 8 predicted proteins | sample LL1503_MetaG_FD_177994 | JGI IMG/M metagenome (GOLD analysis project Ga0214919, IMG submission 177994) | Freshwater microbial communities from Lake Lanier, Atlanta, Georgia, United States - LL-1503 | ecosystem: Environmental > Aquatic > Freshwater > Lake | place: USA: Georgia | collected 2015-03-15
CGCCACTCGCCGCCGGACCGATCCTGGTGAGCGACGACGTACGCGCGGCGCGCACCGCCCGCGCGGCGACGCGTGCCCGATGGCTTTGGGGGAGCGCGGCGGCCCTGCTGCTCGCGAGCGCAGGGCTTGAATGGTGGGGGATCTCGCGCGAGCTATCTGCTGTTTCCGCCGAACGCGCAACGCTGCGCCCCAAACTTGGCACGACCCTCGTGGGACGCTCCACCGTTGAAACCGCGTATCGACGCCTCGGCGACCTTCAGGCCGCCGAGCGAAGCTCGCCGCAGTGGTCCCGCGTGATTGCCACCTTGGCCAGCGAACTCCCGGAAGGATCGTATATGACCACCTTCCGTGGCCGTGGCGATTCGCTGGTTGTCGACGGACTCGCGGAGCGGGCCGCCGGAGTTTTCGAGATGCTCGAGCGCAGCACCGTGTTCGCCGGCGCTCGCTCGGCAGCACCCGTGCGCCGTGAAGTGCAAGAAGGGGGCGAGGCGTTGGAGCATTACACGATCGCGCTGCGACTGGCGGGGCTTGCCCCCGTGGCGCGTGCGACTGCCGCGCCTGGAAGCACTCCTGCCCCGCGTCCCAGCTCGGGAGGAACGCGATGAAGATCGGAAATCTCTCGCCGAGTGAGCAGCGCACCGTGACAATCGGTGCGAGCATTTTGCTCGCCTCGGCACTGTTCGTGTGGGGCCTCAAGCCATTCGCCGCGTCACTCGGCGATGCCAAGGAACGACTCCGCGTCGAACGCGAGACACTCGCGCGCGAACGGGCGGCCGTTGCCCAGGCGCGCGCGAATCCCCTGCTCCAGCAACGCGCGGACTCGGTGATGGCGCTGACCGCGCCACGCCTCTTCACCGGTCGCGACGACGTGATGGCGAGCGCGGACTTGGTCGCCTATCTGGGGGACATCTCGCGCAAAGCACGGGTGCTCCTTCAGGATGCAACGACGCGACCAAGCTCCACGACCGCGTCTGGCGTTCGGACGTTGCGCGTGGACATCCGCGCCGAGTCTGACTTACAGGGCATTTTGACGTTGTTACAGACGTTGGAGTGGGGCGATAAACTGATTCGCGTTGAGCGCATCGACTTGTCACGACTCCCCAACGCGACTGACGACGACAAGACCGAAACGCTCTCCCTGTCGGCGACCATCTCGGCATTCGCACTGCCTGCCGAGCCTGCGGTGTCCGCGGCGTCGAACGACACCGCGCGGCCCAATGGGACCGTGGTGCCGCGCAAGGAGGGAGCCCCATGAGTTCGTCGCAGCTGATGCGCGACGCCGGGGTGCGGCGTGCGGCCATGGGACTCGGTGTGGCGGCCGTGATCTTTATGGCCCTGAGCGTGCGCGCGATTCGGATTGATGAGATTCCCGATGCGGCAGGAGCACCGCTAGATGCGACGTTGCTCGCAAGCAGCGGCGCTCGCGGCGCTGGCGACGCCGCCGACATTGGCGCTGCGGTGGCACTGGACCCGTTCGCCGCGTCACGTTCGGCACCGGCCAAGCGCTACACATTGCCGTGGGAAGTGGGTGAGGCAAAGGTCACCGAGGCTGCACCCAAGCCTCAGGTGCTAGGTACTGCGATTTCTTTGGACGGCAAGAACTTTGCCACCTGTCAGCTCGGCTCCGACACTCCGCGCATCGTGCACATCGGCGACCGGATGGGAGAGTATACCGTGAAGTCCATCGCCCGCGGACGCGTGGTGTTTACCACGTCGTCGGGGAGCACCCTCGACATCTCCGCGCTCAAGTGAGGAAGATCCAGCCTATGTCACGACTCACCCGCCTGTTCCTGCTGACGACGATGGTGGCGTTCCCACTCGGCGCACAGAAAGCGAAGAAACAGTTCCCACGAGAGACCGCGCCACCCGATCCAAGCCCTCCGCTCGCGGTGGCGCCGGCGAGTTCGTCGGCGAAAAAGGACACGGTGACCGCTCGCAAAGCAGCGGACGGGTCCTATGTACTCGATTTCCAGGACCAGGAACTCCGCGTGGTGTTGTCGGCGTTGGCTGAGGCTGGCGGATTGAATGTGTCGTTGAGCAACCTGCCGAGCCGAAAGGTCACACTTCGGATGGGACAGACGTCGTCGAAGGAGGCGTTGCTCAACGTCATGCGTGGTGTGGCGGCCGCCAACGATCTCAAGGTCACGGAGTCGCCGTCGCTGATTCGGATTGAAGGGCCAGCCCCTGCGGTGACGCAGACACCCATGCAGGCCCTTCAGCAGCAACAGCAACAGGCGCAGCTCAAGTTGTACACCTATCGCCTCAAGCACGCGAGCGCCGTGCAGTTGGCGCCGGTCTTGACGAGCTTGCTCACCGGCGCTGGGACGTCGACCGCCGGGCGTGGCGGCGCGGCGAACACGGGCTTGGGCGCGATCTTCGGAATCGGCGGGGGCGGGGCCGCAGGCGGCGGACTCGGAGCACTTGGCGGCGCCGCCGGAGGCGTGCAGGGTGGACGCGGCGGTGGTGGCGCTGGTGGTGGCGCTGGTGGCGGCCGTGGCGGTGGGGGCGGCGGCGGTGGTGGCGCTGCCGGCGGTGCTGCGGGTGGTGCTGCGCAGCAAGCGCTGCAAGCCTTCCAAAACCAATTCCTCGGCGGTGCCGCGCTGTCGAGCTCGGCCGCTGATATTCGCATAGTGGCCGAAGAGGTCACCAACTCGCTGCTCGTGCGCGCGACGAGCGACGACTGGATGCTCCTGCAATCGCTGCTTGGGACGGTCGACCTGCGCCCCTTGCAGGTGCTGATTGAAGTCACCATTGCGCAGGTGCAGCGGACGAAGGACCTGAACATCGGGTTGTCGGGGATCCAAACGAACAAGGTGAGTTCGACCGTCACCGACACGATGGCGCTGATTCCGGGCGCCGCGAGTGCTCGGGACTTTGTGCTGCAGCTGACCGGCGGCAAAGGCGCGATCAACTACAACGTGGCGATGAACGCGCTGTCGAGCCGCGGCGATGTGAAGGTGCTCTCGCTGCCCGTCATTATTGCGCAGAACAACAAGGAAGCGATCCTGAATGTCGGGTCGCAGCGTCCGTTCGTGCAGGTATCGCAGAGTGTCGCGAGCGACCCAACGGGGCGCGTGCAGACGGTGCAGTACATCAACGTGGGGACCACGCTCACGATTACGCCGACGATCAATCCTGACGGCTACGTGAACCTTGCCGTCAAGCAGACCGACAATGCAGCCACCAACGAAATCCAGTTTTCGGCGCCGGTGATCAGCACCCGTGAAGCCACCACACAGGTCTTCCTGCGCGACGGACAGACCACGGTGATTGGCGGACTCGCGGACAACACAACGTCGAACTCGACCTCCGGACTTCCCTACCTCTCGCGGCTTCCGCTGATTGGCTGGATTTTCGGGAATCAACAGAAGAGCACGATCGCCAGCGAACTCTTTTTGTTCCTGACCCCACATGTGGTGTCGAGCGACGAAGACATCGATCGCCTGCGAGAGTCCGTGCAAACGGGGAGCGAGCTACTCACAGATGTACCGATCACCGGTCGGATTACCCCGAGCGCGAAGGCCGATTCAATGCCTGGTGCGCCGAACGGGCCCAAGCCGCCGACCCCGACCAAGCCTGTTCCGGTGATCAAGCCCGACACCGTGGTGCCGGGGAAGCGTCCCGGCACTCCGTCGACGCCGAGTACGCGCTAACGATGGCTGAACCCACGGTACGGGAGAGCGTGCGGGAGAGCGTGCGGGAGAGCGTGCGGGAGAGCGTGCGGGAGAGCGTGCGGCCAGCCGCCGAGTTGCTCGACGTCGATCGGCTGACGACGATGTTGACCGCCGATTGGCTCGAGCATGCCGGCGTTCTTCCGCTGCGTCTCGAGAGCGGGTCGCTTGAGGTCGGCGTGTGGCGCGACGACGTAGACGCGCTCGCGCTCGATGACCTGCGGGTGATGTTCGGCGCTCCCGTGGTGCTCTGCCTGTATGCCGAGCAGGAGCTTCGCAGCGCCATCCGACGCATTTATGCGCAGGATGCCGTTACCGCCGAAGGGCTGATTGCAGGCCTCAGCGGCGAAGCGCGCACGTTGCGTGACGAAGAGATCCCGCTCGACGATCTCTTGCATCTTGCCAACGAAGCGCCGGTCGTGCGACTGGTGAACCTCTTGCTGATCGAGGCGCTCGACGCGCGGGCCTCCGATGTGCACCTCGAGGGCTATCACGACGGCCTGCGCGTGCGCTATCGCGTGGACGGGGTACTGCAGGACGCCCCGAGCCCGCCGCCGCACCTGACCGCCGCGATTATCAGTCGATTGAAGATTATGGCGGAACTCGACATCGCCGAACGCCGCCTCCCGCAGGACGGTCGCATTCGGCTCCGCCTGCAGAACCGTCAGGTCGATGTCCGCGTGAGCACCGTGCCAACGCTGCGCGGCGAAAGCGTGGTCCTGCGACTCCTCGACAAGGAGCGCGGCCGCGTCACGCTCACCGAGCTGGGCATGGCCCCGGACACTTTCGAGGCGTTCAGTGAGGTGATCACGCGGCCCAACGGGATCGTGCTCTGCACGGGCCCAACGGGCTCGGGCAAGACCACGACGCTGTACGCGGCCGTCGAGCAGATCCGGACCGGCAAGGAGAAGATCCTCACGGTCGAAGATCCCGTGGAGTATGAACTGCCGGGAGTGCCGCAGGTCCCGGTCAACGAGAAGATTGGCGTGACCTTTGCCGGCGCGCTCCGTGCCCTGCTCCGCCAGGATCCTGACGTGATCCTCGTGGGCGAGATCCGAGATCCGGAGACGGCACAGATCGCCACGCAGGCCGCGCTCACCGGCCACCTGGTGCTGAGCACGTTGCATACGAACGACGCCCCCAGTGCGCTCACCCGACTGCTCGACCTTCAGATTGCCGCGTACCTTGTGGCGAGCACGGTCGACGCGGTGCTCGCGCAACGCCTCGTGCGGCAAATCTGTCCGCAGTGCAAGACGGAGACGAAACCCACCGACAACGAAGCCCGTCGGATGGATGTCGTCGGACTGGGTCTGACCCGCGTCTGGAAGGGCGCAGGATGCGAGGAATGCCGCTTCACGGGCTACCGCGGGCGGACCGGCGTGCACGAGTTGCTCGTCATGGACAACGAGCTCCGTATCGAAGTCCAAAAGCGTCGCGGATCCGAAGAACTCCGCGCCATGGCGATTGCCAAGGGGATGCGAACCCTTCAGGACGACGGACTCCGAAAAGTCCGCGAGGGAACGACCACCTTGGAAGAAGTCATTAGGGTGGCGCGGGCCTAGCTCCTGCGGCGAGATTTCACAATGGCTAAAACTGCTCGCCGCGCCCCGTCTGTCCCCGCTGCCCCGTCCGACGCGCCCCAGCGCCCGGCGGGGTTCGACTGGCGCCGTATCGCATATCACGCGCTCTGCTCGCGCGCCCTCGACGACATCGAAGAAGGCACCAATAAGAACCGCAACTCGGTGCCCAAGGAACATGTCGTCCTCTATCAGTTTTCCTCGCGCGGCCACGATGTGGCGCAGTGCATCCTAGGCTCGCTGCTCACCGGCAAACACGACGGCGTCGGCGCGTACTATCGCTCGCGCCCGGTGCTCCTCTCGCTGGGCCTGACACTCGAAGACGGCTTCGCGAGCCCGCTTGGGCGTCGCGGCGGCTTCAGCGATGGGCGCGACATCGGCGTGGTCTGTAACCTGCCCAACCGCGATGGCGCCGTGGTCCTCCCCATGAGCGGCGACGTGGGCTCGCAGTACACCCCGACGGCCGGTTGGGCGCAGTCGGTGTGCTTCCATCGCGACACACTCGGCGACGCGAGCTACGCAGGTTCCATTGCCGTCGCGTTGGGCGGCGACGGATCGGTTGCGACCAGCGGGTTCTGGTCGGCCCTGACCATGGCAACAACGCTCAAGCTGCCCATGCTGTTCTACATCGAGGACAACGACCTCGGCATCAGCGTCCGCGGCGACATGCAGACGCCGGGCGGGAACATCGCGCGGAATCTCGGGAATTTCAGCAACCTGTTCGTGCGAGACGGCGATGGGTGCGATCCGATTCAGTCCGCGACGTTGCTCGCCGAGGCCGTCGCGCATGTTCGCGGAGGCTCGGGGCCAGCGCTGGTGCGGCTCACGGTGCCACGGCTGTCGAGTCACTCGGGACCAGACAATCAGAAGGGCTATCGCACCGACGCAGAAATCGCCGCCGACCAGGCGCGCGATCCGCTTCCGCGCGTGCGTGCCCTGTTTCGTGAGAGCGAGTGGGCAGAGATCGAAGCCGATGTTGCGCGGGATGTTGCCGCAGCACTCGACGCAGCGCGCGCGCGCCCTGCCCCTGAGGCCGCCAACATCCGCCGCTTCCTGTACGCCGAGTCACCGCAGCCCGGTGATCCAGTCGCGCTGGGTGGGCTGTCCGCGGCCGAGCTGAGCGCGCTTGGCGGAACCGATGTTCCTGCCGCTGAGGGCGACATGGTGCGCTTCGCCGAGTCGGTGCGTCGCACGTTGCGGAGCGAGCTTGCCGCGAATCCGAAGGTCGTGGTTTTCGGCGAGGATGTCGGCGTGAAAGGCGGCGTGCATCTCGTGACCGAGGGATTGCAGAAGCAGTTTGGTGCCCAGCGTGTCTTTGACACCAGCCTCAGTGAAGAAGGGATCATTGGGCGCGCCGTGGCGATGGCGATCAGTGGGCTGATGCCCGTGGCCGAGATCCAGTTTCGGAAATACGCGGACCCGGCGACCGAACAGCTCAACAACTGTGGCACCATGCGTTGGCGAACGGCGAATCAGTTCGCCGCGCCGATTGTGGTGCGGATGCCTGGTGGGTTCGGGAAGGATGTTGGCGATCCGTGGCACTCGTTGAGTGCCGAAGTGGTGTGGGCGCATGCCATCGGATGGCAGGTGGCGATTCCGTCGAATGCGGCCGACGCCGCGGGACTGTTGCGGGCGGCGATGCGCGGGAGCAATCCCACGATCTTCTTTGAGCACCGCTCGCTCCTGATGACCAGTGACGGCTCCTCGCGATATCCCGGCGACGACTATGTGCTGCCGTTCGGGCGTGCCGCGCGTCTCCGCGAGGGGAACCGCGTGACGCTCGTGACGTGGGGCGCGATGGTGCATCGCTGCCTCGAGGCCGCCGATCAGGTGGGAGGTGTGGACATGCTCGACCTCCGCACCATCGCGCCGTGGGACCGCACCGCCGTACTGGAAAGCGTCGCGCGCACCGGTCGTTGCCTGATCGTGCACGAGGATACGCTCACTGCTGGCTTTGGATCGGAGATTGCTGCCGTTTTGGCGAAGGAAGCATTCTGGCATCTCGACGCGCCGGTCGACCGGCTGTGCGTGGAGGATGTGCCAATGCCGTATCACCCCGTGTTGCTCGACGCCGTGCTCCCATCGGCGGCAGTTGTGGCTCACCGATTGGAAGCACTGCTCGCCCAATAAGCTGACTCCCACCGTTTTCTGGAGAACTGCATGCGTCCGTCGCTTGTCCGGCTCACCTGCTCCCTCGCATTCAGCGCCTTGGCGGTACCGGCGCTCGCTCAGTCACCGGTGACCGAACCGGATACCGCCTTCACCGATTTCAAGACAATCGTCTCGCGGCTCGAACTCGAGAAGTACAAGGCGACCGTGAAGGGACTCACGCGCTTTGGCGATCGCCGCGAAGGCACCGAGCGGAATCGCAAGGCGCTCGACTGGATCGAGGCGCAACTCAAGAGCTACGGCTGCACCAACACCGAGCGCGTCACGTATCAGTACGCACCGGCCGTACGCGCGCCGCGCCCGGCAGCAGCGCCGGGCGCTGCACCCGTGACGCCACCCGCTGCGCGCGCCGCGAGCGCGGCGAGCACCAATGCGCAAGGCGGCGGCAAGCTCCGCGGCAACCGCGCACGCACAGGAGTGAACAGCGATTCGCTCGCCCAGAAGGATCCCGTACTCCGCGCGCTGAACAGCGAGCCCAGCACCCCGGGCGATCGTCAGGACGTGTATTGCACCAAGATCGGCACGACGCACCCAGACGAGATGTACATCGTCGGCGCGCACATGGATGGCCACGGCTGGGGCGAAGCGGCGAACGACGACGGCTCCGGCACGGCGCTGGTCATGGAGCTCGCGCGCGTCTTCAGCAGCCCGGATGTGAAGACCGACCGCTCTATTCGGTTCGTGCTCTGGAACAATGAAGAGACCGGACTCAACGGTGCCCGCGCCTACGTGGACCAGCGCCAGTCGCTGCAGGGGATCGAAAATCCGAAGGGCTCCGGCACGTATCCCGAGCCCAAGTGGCTCGGCATGATCCAGCACGACATGATGATGTGGGACCATGGCATGCCCAACGCCGACGGGTCGATTCCTAAGGATCAGCGCCCAGAAGCCGACGTCAACATCGAGTTCCAGATGAAGAGCAAGGCTACGCTCGCCTCGCAGCAGTTGGCCTGGTTCCTCCATGGTTCCAACGAGAAGTACGCCACCGATTACCCGGCGCAGGTCGGTCCGCACATGACCAACTCGGACTCGGCGCCGTTCCAGGACCTGATCCCGACGGTGTCGCTGCGCGAGAATGAGCGCGGCTCGCAGGTTGGGGCTGGCTGGGATCCGAACTGGCACCAGGTGAGCGACGTGTTCTCAACCTACAGCGACAAGGACTTCCGCCTCGGCCTGAACGCCGCGCAGACCACGCTCGGCGCACTACTGCACTTGGCCAACGGGTCGCTCAAGAAGCCGTAAGGTTCGTAGGGATGTGACAGGGGGCGGCACGCGATTCGCGTGCCGCCCCCTGTGCGTTCCGCCTGGTAGCATCGCCACCTCGTGGCATAGCTACTTGGTGGCATAGCCACCAGCAGCCTCAGCGGATAAACGAGCCGTTCCGAAGCTCCGTGATCGCCTGCTGGAGCTCCTGCTTGGTGTTCATGACAATCGGTCCATACCAGGCCACCGGTTCTTCGATGGGCTTCCCGCTCACGAGCAAGAAGCGAATACCGTGTTCGCCAGCGGTGACCGTCACTTCGTCCCCACGTCCAAACTGCACAAGGTTCCGGTTCCCGACCGCCAGGCGCACGACGACGTCGTCCTCAACCTCCTCCAGAACGCCGTAGGGCTGCGAGGCATCGCGGAACGAGCCGCCCCCCTCAAAGACGTAGGCGAAGGCGCTCCGGCGCGTGTCCATTGGTAGGGTGCGGCGCTTGCCCGGGGGCACCCAGACATCGAGGTACTGCGGGTCGGCTGAGATGCCGTCCACGGGGCCCCGCTGCCCCCAAAACTCGCCGCAGACCACGCGGACCACGGTGCCGTCATCCTCGTGGATCTCCGGAATCGCGGCGCTCGGGACATCCTGATACCGCGGAGCACTCATCTTGAGCTGGCTGGGCAGATTAGCCCAGAGCTGGAACCCATGCATTCGCCCCATGGGATCGCCTTGGGGCATCTCGTGGTGGAGGATCCCCCGCCCCGAGGTCATCCACTGCACGTCCCCGGCGCCGAGCTGCCCCTGATTGCCCAGGGAATCGGCATGGTCGACAGTACCGGCGAGAACGTAGGTAATGGTTTCAATCCCCCGGTGCGGATGCCACGGGAAGCCCGCGCTGTAGTCCGACGGGTGGTCGCCGCGGAAATCGTCGAACAGGAGGAATGGGTCGTACTCATTCTTCTCGCCGAAGCCAAAGGCGCGGTGGAGCCGGACCCCCGCCCCCTCCATGGTGGGCTGGGCGTCAATGACACGGCGGACGGGGCGGATGCTCACAGGGACCTCTCGACGGATTGTCTCCCGAACAGTATCATAGGCAAGGCGCCCGAGGGAGGGGCGCGCGAGGGATTGCCGTATACACTTCCCAAACCTAGAGCTTCCGTGACCACACCGTTGTCGTCATTAGCCCCAGCCGTCGCGAAACCCGAGGTTTTGGCGCAGATCGACGCGGCAATCACCGGCGCGGTGAACGCTGAAGATAAGAAGGCAAAAAAAGAAAAGGTCGAGAAATCCCGAAAGGGCGACTTGTTCAAAATTGTCCACGACTACCAGCGTCGTTCCATTGAGTTCGCCGACCGGAAAGCCACATTCATCGTGTTTGGCGCGAACGCTTTTGCCAGTTTTCTTGAGAAGACGCGCGGACTGAGCGCGATGCGATCGGCCCCGTGGTCGAACTGGACGGTCGGCGGGGCGTGTGGTGAGCTCGCCATTGTCTTTCTCGCTGCAGGAGGCTTTGCCGCGCTCTGGGTGATCGTGCCGCGTGTTGGTCGGAATGTCCCCAAGGGGGCCATCTACTGGGAGGCCATCCGCCAGTATCCCAACGTCCAGGATTGGACAACGGCCATGGAATCGATTACTGATGAAGAGACGAATCGAACCTTGCTGGAGGGGATCTATGACCTCGCTGGCATCAACGTTGTGAAGTATCGGGCGCTTCAGACCGCAACTTGGCTTGGAGGTTTTGGCATGGGGTTTGCCTTGCTCAACATCGCGCTCTAGTTCGCATGGACACCTCGGGTAACGGCGCCTCGCGGCGCGGGTTTCTGCTGGGTGCGCTCGCTGGACTCGCCGCCGCCCCACGGGCGGCCAAAGCACAGGCCGTCGGTATTTGGCACCCGCCGCCACCGAAAAAGCTGCCCACCCCGCGCGCGTCCGTTCCGCGCGACCCAAATGGGGTCTCTCCCGCCGCGCAGTTCCCATCCCGACTGGTCAACGAGTCGGTTGCGGCGCTTCCGGCCTGGGTGAACAACAACGCACGGCTCGTGCGTCGCATCACGATGGGCGTATCCGCCACCGAGATGATGCGCGTCAGCGTGCTCGGCTATCAGGAGTACCTGAGCAAGCAGCTGCATCCCTCGACGATTGACGACAGCGCACTCGACGCGGTCGTTGCTGCGCGCTGGCCGCTGTTGAGTGCCACGAATGACGTGCTGTTCACCAGCAACTCCTCCACGGTTCAGACGCAACTGCAGGAGGCCACGCTGTATCGTGCGGCGTTCTCCGAGCGCCAGCTGTTCGAGCGCATGGTCGAGTTTTGGAGCGATCACTTCAATATCTCGATCGGGAAAGTCGGCTATCTGAAGGTTGCCGACGACCGGGACGTCATTCGAGCCAACGCGCTCGGTCGCTTCCGCGACCTGCTGCAGGCCACGGCAAAGAGCCCGGCGATGCTCGCCTATTTGGACCAAACGCAGAGCAAGAAGGGCGCCCCGAACCAGAATTACGCGCGTGAGTTGATGGAGTTGCACACCCTCGGCGTCGACAACGGTTACACGCAGACCGATGTCGCCGAGTTGTCGCGACTGCTCACCGGGTGGACGACCACGGGCACCGGCACGTTCATGTTCAACAACACGTTGCACGATACGGCGCAGAAGACCATCATGGGCCAGAACTTTCCCGCGGACACGTTTGGCGGGCAGGCCGAGGGCGAACGCTTTATTGATTATCTGGCCGCGCATCCCAACACCGCGACCTTTATCAGCACGAAGCTGTTGCGGTGGTTGTTGCAGGCCGAGCCGACCACGGCGCAGATCACCGCGGTGTCGCGTGTGTTCCGCGCGACGCAGGGAGATATCAAGCTCGTGGTTCGCGCCATTCTGAACGAAAGTTGGCTTGCGGCAGCCCCTGCGAAGTTTAAGCGTCCATTTCATTTCATGGTGTCAGCGCTGCGTGCGACGTCCGCGCAGGTCGTGTCAGCAACAACGCTCAACGGGCAGCTTGGCGGGATTGGACAGCCGCTGTTCGTGTACGAGACGCCGGACGGATATCCCGACAAGGTGGAGTATTGGTCGGGTAATATCCTGCCCCGCTGGAATTTTGCCGTGTCGCTCACGAACTCCAACTCCACCACCACCGTCAAG
>Ga0214919_10010443_pt1 | contig 11758 bp, 10 predicted proteins | sample LL1503_MetaG_FD_177994 | JGI IMG/M metagenome (GOLD analysis project Ga0214919, IMG submission 177994) | Freshwater microbial communities from Lake Lanier, Atlanta, Georgia, United States - LL-1503 | ecosystem: Environmental > Aquatic > Freshwater > Lake | place: USA: Georgia | collected...
TTAGCAGCATTTATTGGAGATCAGGTTGGTTATGTAATTGGGCGAAAGATTGGTAGGCCCTACCTTGAGAAGCATAAATCTAAAAGAATGCAGAAAATGCTGATTAAATCTGAACGTTTTTACCAAAGATATGGTTGGTGGTCAGTTGTGATTGCTCGCTACATCCCATGGGTTAGAACATTTGTGCCACCAATAGCTGGTGCTGTAAAGATGGATTACTTTAAATTTTTATTAGCAAATTCTTTGGGTGCTTTATTATGGGGAGCTGGAATAACGCTTGCCGGTTTTTATTCTGGTTCTATAATCTGGTTTAAAGATATCTCCTACTTAGTAGCCTGTGGATTCATCGTTGGGACCTTAATTTCAGCAGTTGTAAATTATCTAAGAAATAGAAGAGATTAGCTTTATTACAAAACACTCACTTAAGTATTGAAGATTCGTTTTGATAGTCTAGATTTTACAACTAACACAAAATTAAATACGAGTTTCAAAAAGTAACCGATCCAATAAGGCAAAAAAATATAAATTAGAATATTTAATCACCAAACTAGTAATCTGACTTTACCAGAAAAATACTTAAAATACGTTTTTTATTATGATAAATTAGGCATTTTAGAAGATTAAGAACGCATAATTGATATAATAAATTATGAGTACAAAAAAAATTTTATTCCTTTTAGGAGGTTCGTTTCCTACACCCAAGGCTTATGGGATAACGACCAGGGAAACTATTAATGTATTAATTGCCGAGTCCTATGATGTGAATATTTTATCTTATAAATCTAATTATTACGATAGTGATTTTGATTCTGTAGTAAATATAATGCATTTTTATAAAATAAATTTTATAACTCATTATTTTAGAAATATCTCATTATTAGGAAAGTCAAGATTTCATTCAATTTTATTTAGAATTGTTCTTTTTTTAGATTTGTCCAATAACGTTAAAAAAATAAAATTTTTCAACCCAGATATTATTTGGACACGTGAACCACTCTATGCTTTTATGTGCTTAAAAATTCTAAAAAATATAAAAATTGTTCTTGAGGTACATGAAATATCAAATTCATTTTTTTTCCGAATTTTAAAAAAATTTTCGGGACAAATTATTTTCTGTCCAATTAACGAACCTAATTTAGAATTTTTAAATTCAATTTACTCAAATAACTTTAGTTTTGTAATATCACCTATGGGAATTAATAAAAATCACATAGCATCTAGGGCTGAAGTCAAGAATTTTGTTGGTAGTGTGAAGCAGATAAAAAATAGTAACATTAAAATAGGATATGTGGGTAAGATTCGTCCCACAACATACTCAAAAGGTGTTGAAGACCTAATATCACTTGCAGAATATTCACAGAAATATAAATTTAATATGCAGGTTACCCTTTTGGGAGTTATGGAGGAGGAATTAAAATTCTTAGATCAAATTCTTTTAAATAAAAAAATTACTGAACCCTACTTAAAGATTCTAGGACATGTTTCTCATTCATTAGCATTAGAATCACTGAAAAATTTTGATGTATTAGTGCTACCAGCTTATACCGGTTCCAGGTATAATGGAATGCCTTTAAAATTTCTAGAATACTTAGCTTCTGGAAAAATTGTAATATTTGGTCGATGTGCATTATATGAAAAAATAATAAATAAAAACGTGAAGATTTTCTTCTATGAACCGCTTAATATAATGAATTTATACAAATCAATAATGTATGCAATCGAATATGAAAAATTATCGAACTTGATCTTAGACGGTATAACATTTGCCAAAAGTTTCACATGGGAAAACAGAACAATGAAAATACTCGATAATTTCTTGTAAAACGAAAAATATTTATGTAATTCTGCTAAGATCTAATGTATGTGTGGGATTCTTGGAATGGTCGGAGAGAACGCACATAATTTTGTTGCAGAGCATATTGACCATTTAAGTAGGCGTGGGCCTGATAGTCGCAATATTTTTAATGATGGCAATTTCTTATCTTTAGGCGCAACAAGACTAGCCATGGTTGATAAAAATATGCGAAGTGATCAGCCAATGTTAGATGATCAAGGTAACTTAATTGTTTTTAATGGTGAAATATATAATTATTTAGAATTAAAGAAATCTTTATCTAATTCTGGTATAAGTTTCCATACAAAATCTGACACAGAAGTTTTACTTAAACTATTAGGCGTAGAGGGTAATATAGCAATCCGTAAATTACAGGGCATGTTTTCATTTGCTTATTATAATAAATTAAATAATACAATAACCCTGGCTAGAGATTTTTTGGGCAAAAAACCTTTATTTTATTTTGCTTCTAATGATCAATTTGTTTTTAGTTCAAGTCTAAATCTTGTGAAAAAAGCACTTAAATTTACCAATATAGATAAGCAATCAATTTACTCATTCTTAAAAATTGGCTATATTCCAGACCCAAATACTATGTATAAAGAGATTAAATCTCTTAATCCGGGTGAAACGTTAATATTTAAAATTGACCAGTTCAAAATTATTGAAAAAATTATTACTTTAAGTGAATCATTACTTCAAAATAATACTTTTTCTATTGAGGAATCGGTTAGTAATGCCATATTAGAAAGGATTTCGGGCAATACAAACTTTGCGCTTTCATTATCCGGAGGTATAGATTCTTCAATTATTGCATTACTGTGCAAAAAAAATGGATTGAAACCTTACGCTTATAGTCTTGGTTTTTTAAATTCAGATAAAAAAAGATACTCAGCAGATTCTCATAATGCTAGTAAAATTGCAAAGCAATTAGGTTTCGAATTTGAATTAGTTGAAATGCCAAATTTTGAATCCATACCAGAAATTTTGTCGGAATTTGTAAAAGCTATGGAAGAGCCAAATTCAAACCCAACAGGATTGTCCATGATGTGTCTTTACTCTAGAATTTCAAAAGATGGGCATCGGATGGTACTTACCGGAGATGGGGGAGATGAAATTTTTGGAGGTTATGCAAGATATTTAAAGCTGAATTCCATTGAATATTTTCCTCGGATTAGTGATAAATTAATTTCAAAATATATTGATGACCGTAACATTTTATCGAAAAATTTAATTAGATTGATTTCTAAACCAGAATCGCAAATCTTATGGCTTACTTGGCACTCATTATTAAGTGACCGCGAAATGGAAAAGTTGCTGAGTTATAGCCATACTGTAAGTTTAGATTCGGCGGTATTTGATAATCTCTATTCAAAATTCGGATCAAAGAATAAAACATCGGCTGTAATGATAAGAGACCTCGTCACTTGGATGAGCGCAGAATCAAATCGCAAATTAGATCGAGTTTCAATGTATTATTCTTTAGAAGCTAGATCTCCTTTCCAATCAGAGATAGTTATTAATTCTGGATATAGAGAAATGAAGAGAAATAATTTTAAATTATTAAATAAAAGTCTATTGTTGAAAAGTATAAAAGGGATTTCATCGCTACCATTACTAGAAACTAAATCCGGTTTTACGTCCCCTTTAGGATATTGGCTTCGCTCCAATCCTGAATTGATAAATCGATCATTGGAGCAATTAAGATCTCACATATACATCCAAGATGATATTTTAATTAAAATTAAGAACTCAGCAAAAAATTATGATAGTCATAATTTTAAAATACTATGGAGTCTAATTATTTTATCAGAGTGGTTTGATATAAATTTATAAATAAATCTTTAATCTTCAGATATTTTTTTGAAGACTTTTATTAAATCATATCTTTCACCTTTACCTATTTTCTCTACGACAAAATCTGCCCCAAAAATTAATTGAACTAATTCGATACTTGGAGAGAGAGTTAAACCCACTTTGTGTTGATAAATTTCTGTAATTGCTCTAGTTCGCCGAATACCATTAAAACCTTTTAGCCAAGTTCTAGAAGTTGAAAAATAGAATTTGGGTTTTGCAAGATTTAATTCTAAATAAGCTTGTTCTCCCAAAAGATTTTTGATTTTAATTAGCACACCAACTAGATCCTGTATTTCTGTGATTACCGCAAAACACATTATAATGTCAAACTTATGTTTCGGATTGTACTCAAAAATATCAAGACACCTGTAATCAATCTTGGTATTTTCAAAACTAGCTAGCTTTTTTGCTTGTGAAATTCTAATTTCATTTTTATCGATGCCAACAACTTTTCTAGCTCCAAATTTTTTAGCCCAGAGAGTGTTTCCGCCAGAATTACATCCGATATCAAGAACCGTTTTATTAAAAAAATCAATTTTACCAATTTTTTCCATTCTCTTTGATACGGAAATCTTGCCGTCGGTAATCAAACCATTAGTTAAATTGATTCTCTGATACCAGCTTTGACTTGACAAGTATTTTAATTGTGAATTAACTCTTCGCATGTGCATCCTCAATGTATACAGGAGCCGATCGGTATCCTAGAATTTTCAATATGGCCACTCGATGGTGTCCGCCTTCAATTAAAAATTTGCCGCTTTTGTTCACCACTCTTATTCTATCTCGTTTGAATAGATTTAATCCATCTTTTTTGATTGATTCATATAAGTGAAATTTATTAGAGACCAAAACTTTTATCTCATTAATTACTATAGAACTATTTCTTACTATCGTTTTTGAATTGATTTCCCCAATATTTAATTTTCGGATTCTACTATCTAGTGATCCAAATTTCATTCCGCCAATAGATTTTGGTTCGTTAAAGTATTTCAAATATGAATCAAAATACCACTTAGTAAAGTTAGCTTCTGAATTTGATTTATTGCCGACATGATACTGTAATAAAAACTTAAAAGGAGGGAAAAATTCAATTTGTTTTCCTCCATATCCTTCTTCAGAATATATTTTCAAATTACTATGTCTCAATTTTTTTATTTCCACAAACTCCAGCCTCTTCGCGGATAATATGAGTTTATCCAGGTATGAGAAATAATTTTTATTCATGATGATAATATACACTAGGTTATGTCTATTAGAGTTAAACACTTAACAAATATTAAAAATATTGTCTAATGTTAATTAACTTATTTGATAAAATCATTGTTAATTAGTGAGTCTTGACTAGCTAAACACATATTCTACAAATTCCAATTACAATATGTGCATGGGGCAAATTACTGTTATTTTGAGAAGGGGTAATCAAAATTGGATTTTTGGCGCATTCGCCAATGATATAAAGTTATATACAAAAGCATCAGTATTTTTTTTCCCGATGAAGAAAAAGCAGCTATGGACATTTATTAGGTATAAAATTTTTTTTAAACCCCAGGGTACTATTGTCGTATTGCATCAGGAACTTTTTTACCAATTAAAAAAATCTCGGAAAGATCTTGATAATTGTAAGATTATTGTGCTTTACACACACACGCATGATACTGAAGAAGTGAATTTATTGAATTTAGAATATCTTAAATCCGCGCATAAAATATTAGTTCATTCTACAGAAATAAAAAATCAGATAATCATGCACTTGGGAATTGAATTATCAAAAAAAATAAAGGTTATAATTGGTGGAGCCGATGTTTCATATTTTAAACCTTTAGAAGTTACAAAATCACTCAGAAGTGTGATTTTTGTTGCAAGACTAGCAAAAAGAAAACGTCCGGATTTAATCATTGAGACAGTGCGAAGTAATCCTAAATTTAATTTTACTTTACATGGTCAAGATTGGGAAAACACACAGTACTTAGTTAATTTAAAGACTTATAGAAATTTTGCATATTATAAATTTAATTTTAAAAATTCAAATTATTTGTACAACCAAAATAATATTTTTCTATGTTTATCCGATATCGAAGGTGGCCCAATACCCGCATTAGAAGCATTAGCTGCGGGATGTAAAGTTATTATGACTGATACAGGATTTGCTAGAGATCTTAAAAATTTAACAAATTCTATTATCATTATTCCAACTAACCCATCACCTTTTGAAGTAACTTCAGCTCTTAATAAGTGTTTGAATTTACCAAACCCAAATAGGAATATAGTTGAGAATTTTAGATATGATCATTTTTTAAACGAATTGACGAGTTTGATAAACGACTAAAAATTCTTAAATAATAACTCTTACGTTAAGAATTATTGAATTTAAGTTTATGATTAGCAACAAGCCTTGTGTATAAAAATAATGTTAATTTTCCCAATATCTCAATTTTACCGCCACTTCTTTCTCTACATTTGAAAAAGTTTTAACGCCGTTACCTAACACTTTGGGATACTTTCGTATTCCTGCTACAAGTTTCTGCATACCTTCCAGCTCAAGCGAAGCTGATTGATCGGAGCCATACATGGATCTATCTAGAGTAAAGTGTCGTTCTATTACTTTAGCTCCCATTGCGACGGCGAATAAAGTCGTTGAAACCCCAGTTTCATGCCCGCTATAACCTATATTAACTTTATAGCGATCTTGGTAAAATTTTATTAATTTTAAGTTCAAATTCTCTATTGAAGTTGGATAAGTTGATACGGTATGCATGAGTATAAATGGACAATTTTGTGAGTTAAAAATTTCTACAGCGTTATCGACATCACTTAATTCGCACATTCCAGTTGAGATAAATGTTGGTCTCTGGAGTTTTGCGACTGCTCTGAGAAATTCCAAATTAGTGATAAAAGCTGATGCAACTTTATGATATTTGGGTTTGAGACTTTCAATTAACTCTAAGGATTCTAGATCCCAAGCGCTCGCTGAAAAATCAATTTCAATCTCCTTACAGAATTCTGCAATTTGATTAAATTCATGAAGACTGAGTTCTAATCCTAATTTCTGATCTCGCTGAGTATTTCCCCATGGACTAATCCTGGTTTGTTCAAGGTAATTTCTTGAATATACCAAATCTACATTACGTTTTTGAAATTTAATTGAGTCACAACCTAATTTCTTTGCCTCAGAGCATAAGCGCTTTGCAATTGAATAATCACCATTATGGTTTATTCCTGCCTCAGCAATTATATAAATGTCGTTGATATTATTACTTGGTTTACATAAATCTATAAGATTCATTTTAATCCTCACTTTTGGGCGAAATCAATCTTACACTAATTATCTACAAAATTCTTTTAAATGATTATTACGAATTTTATTGACTAAGTTTCAGCCTAATCGGTCACTAAATACACCAAAACTAATTACTCCGTAACCAAAACTTTCGATATTTCCCAATTTTGCACTGAAATTTATACTCTTAAAGTCTAATTCAGAACAAACTAGGTAAATATTTAAAATGATTTGTTTACTTGACAACAAAGGTTATAGATGTAAAATTTCTCAATGGACCTAGATTTTCAAAGTTTATTGAAAGCAGAATTAAACCAAGCAATGTCATGGGATAATGAAACCGCCAGTAAATTGACATATTTAGCAAATAAAGTACTGGATACGGTGCGTTCAAATAATTGTGTTTATGCAATAGGAAACGGGGGAAGTGCAGCAGATGCTTCTCATTTTATTGGTGAATTTACGAGCAAGTGTAAATTAGATCATTTTCCTTGGAAAGGTGTTTGCCTCAATTCAAACTTATCAACTATTACATCAATTGCCAATGATATTAGTTTTGAAGAAATTTTTTCCCGTCAACTTCAAGTTCATTTTAATGCTGGTGATATTTTAATTGCATTGTCTACTTCTGGAAGAAGTAAAAATATCATAAATGCTTTAAATGTTGTAACTAAAATTGCTCCAAAAAATATTTTCTTGCTTACTTCAACTAATGCTCCAAAATTTTTAAATTCAGAAGTTTACAACTCAATTGCTGTTCCTAGTGCAATAACTTCTAGAATCCAAGAAGTTCATATGCATTGGCTTCATGGAATAATTGAGTATTGTGAACTAAAATTGCAAGTTTTGTAGTCAATTAATATTAATTCAAGTATTAATAATCTCTACTTTCTAATATAAATATTATTATATTTATAATTATCAAATAATTTAGACAAGGCAAAATATATCTATTATGAAAATATATAGATTTTAAGTTTTCAAAATTAAATTGATAACTTATAGTACAATAGATTAATGAAATTACTAATTTGTTTTACGCATGAACGTCTGTATAGATCTTTCCTAGAACTTGGTTATATTGAAGCTATTTGTAATAAATATCCAGACACAGAAATTCTGTTATCACACAATGCAAATTTTACAAACATAAAAAGTAATCTGAATGGTATTAAATTTATCGAATTAAATGGTTTCATGAATAAGTTAAGAAAATTTGTACTAGATTTACATGTTTTTAAATATATGGATTTATCAGTGAGTTTTAAAACAAAGATTAGAATTCAAGCGAAAATACCAGCAAACAAAAAAATAACTTTAAAAAATTTTATATTAGGTGGAGATAAAAGGTGGATAGTCATATCAATCTTGGGGAATAAGTTTACTTATAAAACATATATTGTGTTTTTAAGAAAACTCGCAGATTCCAATAATTTTGTAAAGTTACTACTAAAAAAACATAAATCTCAGGCATTATTAGTTGTTTCTGGTGGACCATTTAGTAACATTGAAAACATTCTTTTTCGGTATGCCTATAAATATAATGTTAAATCAGCGCTTGTTATAGATAATTGGGATAACTTGTCATCCAAATCAATACTATGGCATAAGCCTAAATTTTTGGGGGTATGGGGTGAAAACATGTCGAATGATGCTCAAGTTATTCATAAATTTTCAATTAGTTCTATTGTCAGTATTGGCAATTCAAGAATATTTAAACCTGTAGAGGGAGATATTAAATTTAATTTTCCTTACGTGTTATTTGCGGGTTCAGGAAGTCATTTTGACAATGAAAAAGAAATAATAATTTTGGCTAGCAATTTACTTAGTAAATATGGTTTGAAATTATTGTACAGGCCACATCCAGCCTATTTGGGTAATTTAAAAATTATTGAGGATTTGAAAGTCATTCCAAATTTAGTGATAGATATGCAAAAAGCAAATCTTATTAATCCTTACTTTTACACATACGAATCCCTTAATTCATTATTAAATCATTGTACTGAAGCTGTTTTCGTCATAGCAGGGCATTCAACAGTTATCGTAGAATCATTATATTTAGGAAAACAGGTAATCACATTCTCAGGAACAAGATCACCTTACTTCAATAATGGTGATCTTTGGCAGGGGTTTAAACATTTACAGGAGCTTCGTTACAATAAAAATATAGTCATTTGCAATAATTTTGTTGAATTCACAAAAGAACTAGAACTTTTGATATCAAAATGCAGAGGAAAACAAATAGCTAATTTGAATCAAAACTTCATACCTGAAATAATTCCTAATTTTGATAATTCCTACGAAGAACGCCTACTCAAATTTCTTGATAATTTAACAAATTAATAATAGTTGTAATTATTTTTTTATACAGTAAGATAGTGAATAGACAAAAATCAGTATTAAAAAATTGAAATAAGATTTTATTTAAAAGAAGCGCAGCCAGTACATTTAAATTCACCTTAAATATTTAATTTTTTATTTGCTATATTATACCTTAAATTTAGTGTGTGGAGGGTGAATTGATTACGGTAATTCCAGCGCGAGGAGCCAGCAAAGGTATATTAAGAAAAAATCTTCAACGAGTTAATGGAGTAACTTTAGTAGGGCGTAGCATCAGAAGTGCTCAAATGATTCCAGGAAATTCAATCTACCTATCATCAGACGATCTAGAAATTCTTGATATAGGTAAAGAATATGATGTAAATAGTATTCAGCGGTCTCAATTAAATTCTACTGATTTTGCAACTTCAGAATCAGTTTTGGATGAAGTGTTAACTTATATTAGTTCTGATGACGACTTAGTAACTTTATTACAACCTACTAGCCCATTTATTGATACTAATTCTTGGTTAAAAGCAATTAAAATTATGAATGCAGATTTAACAATTGGTTCTATTTTCTCGGCTATTGATAAGAATGTTTCAAGTTGGCAGGAGGTTGATGCTAAATGGGAGCCTATCAACCAATTAAAAAATGTAAGACTTCCCAGGCAGTTAAGGAATAAGTCTGTGGTTGAAACAGGATCCTTTTACCTTTTTAGACAAAGCTTATTCCAATTAGAAAAAACTCGATTCTGTGGTAAAACTTTACCAATAATTTCAAACCTGTGGTCGCAATTTGAAATAGATACTATTGAAGATCTTAGTTTATGCAACCAAATAGCAGCTATCATTGATTAATTGCATATTATATTCTAATTTAGTTTTAAATATATCTCTAAGTATGCCTGGTATTAAATCCATCTTTTGATATAGTAGCGGGCATTGAATTGAAAAATCATACTTAATTTCTTAAAAAGAATTTTTACACTCTGATATAAATCTGTACGACTTTTACCACAAGTGACTATATAATTTCATTAATATGTAATTTTATATTTAACCTGAATTATCTTTATGCTCGGCTTAAAAGCTTTAAAATTTATGAGTAGGAAAAGAGTTTAATGCTCTTTGAATATGTTTTAAATTATAACTTTATTTCTAAAATAGTTGAGTTTAATATGCACGTTTATTTAAAAGTTAAATTTATTCTCCGTGTTAAGAGTTAATATATTCCAGATACAGAAATATTTAATTCTTAATACCAGTTTTAAATATATTTCTGAAGTATCTATTTTTAAATTTAGTGCTTCAACCGTAAATTAAATAAAATTTGATCATTTATTAAATAATTGAATTTTACCATTTACTATCACGCCTAAATAGGTAAGAGAAATTCCGGCAATTAAGGAAGGAGACACATGCGTGCTGCCAGTTGGCACGATAATATCAAGTAGTAATGAACCAAATAACATACCACCAACACTAAGTAGCGTGAACTCCAAGACGCCAACGTTTTGGACTGCTACAGCTGAAAATGCAATGTAGAAAACTCCAATTGAGCCGCCTAAGAACATCCACCAAGGCCCTAAGGTTAGATTTAAAATCGAGTGATCGGTGAAGAGTGAGCGAAGTAAAAGTAAGAATGTTAGGAATGTAAATCCGGTAATAAAATTTAATTGTGAAGTTGCAAAGCTTTTCTCTGAAAAAGAATTGATTTGACCATTAAGCGCCCGCTGCACTCCAACCCAACTACCAGCAAAAACTGCCAGAGTAATTGCGATTATTGAAAAACCGCTCATTGAAAATCTATCCCATGCAGATACTATTACTGCACCAATTGTGATTATTGCCGCAACTACTCTACGTATAGAGATTGCTGATTTAATTCCTCCAGCTAAACCAACATGATCTACCCAAAGTGAAATTGCAGTTTGACCAGCAAGGGATGCAACAGTAAATAACGCAACACCTACGACTGGAACCACGTAAGTTTGCATCGCAACAAATGATGCACCCAACATTCCTGCAGTAAGACGCCAAATTGGAAGTTGTTTTGAAAATACTGCCTTAAAAATATCTTTGAAACCAGCTCTAACATCTTTTCTAAAAAGTGAAATTAATGAAACAAATATTAAACCAGTACCAAATGAGACTAGGGCAGCTTCGAGTGAGTCGCCCATCTGATTAGATAACTCACCATTTATTCGAGATTGCAGGGCAATTAATACGCCAGAAAATGCAGAAAGTACCTCTAAACCTAAGAATTTTTCTTTTTTATTAATTTAGAGATTCTCCTTTAATTCTTGATTTAAGTATAAACCTCTATCAGAGCGGGCTGGAATATAAATTGACTTTGCCATAACTTCTAAAGTGCGCCCGCAGGGATTCGAACCCCGAACCTTCTGATCCGTAGTCAGATGCTCTATCCGTTGAGCTACGGGCGCAATCTTATGCGTTGGGAAGTCTAGC
>Ga0214919_10010444_pt1 | contig 11757 bp, 13 predicted proteins | sample LL1503_MetaG_FD_177994 | JGI IMG/M metagenome (GOLD analysis project Ga0214919, IMG submission 177994) | Freshwater microbial communities from Lake Lanier, Atlanta, Georgia, United States - LL-1503 | ecosystem: Environmental > Aquatic > Freshwater > Lake | place: USA: Georgia | collected...
CTTGGCTTAAACCTTGTTTATTTAGCGATGTCAGCTTTATTCGTATTACAGCTCTTGAGTTTCTACCTAGTGGTTCGCTTTGCCCACAATAGCTTGCGCAACAATCTCAGCGCTTAAACCAACTAAGGGCAGTCCACCACCGGGATGTGCGGAACCTCCCACGCAATATAAACCTTTAAGTGGTGAGCGATTCTTTGCGCGCATAAATGCAGAGCGTGCACCATTGCTAGAAGTTCCATAGATTGCACCACCAGGTGCTGCCACGGAGCGCTCTAAATCTGCAGGTGTGCGAAATTCCATAACCTCTAAGCGATCGCGAATTGAGATGCCGCGCGCTTCTAGCGAATCGATTATCTTCATGGCATAGCGATGGTTAAAGTCGGCATCGTTCCAATTGAAGCCATCGCTTGAGCCGTGGCGCGGAGCATTTACCAATACAAACCAAGCTTCATGTCCAACGTGCTTAACCATGGCGTCATCTTGTGGTGCGCATAAGTAAATAGTTGGATCCTGCACTGGTTGCTGACGATCGAAGATATCGACAAACTCAGCGTCATAATTTTCAGGAAAGAAGATGTTGTGATGGGAAAGTCCGGTTGGAGCATCAGTCGGACGTAAACCAAGAAGTAGCGAGAAACCAGCGAGTGAAGGATCAGCCTTCGCTAAGTTAGAACGCTCTCTACGTAACTTCTTAACTTTGCCAGTAATCAACTTGTTGTAGACCATAGAGGCATCGGCGTTGGCAACAACGATTGCATAATCCAATTTGCGACCATCTGCCAGAGTGATTCCAGTTGCGCTTTTTCCATCATGGTTGATCTGAGAGACTTGGGTATTAAATTCAAATTTCACGCCTCGATCTAAGCAGCGTTGATAAATAGCATCTCCTAATTTTCCGATGCCACCTTTGATATGCCAAGCACCGAATGCTTCTTCAACGAAGGCAATAGATGCAAGGACGGCAGGTGCAACTCTTGGGTCTGATCCGCTGTAAGTTGCATAGCGGTCGAGAATATTGCGCAGGCGTGTATCTTTTAACTTTAAATCACGCAAAGTTTTCCAAGGTGCAATTATCTTAAGATCTCGTAGCAACGTGGGACGCTTAAGCAGCGATAGAACCGAGCGAAGTTCTGATTCAATAAATGGTTCACGCGAAACATCCCACATTGACTCTGCCTGGCGCATAATCCGATCCCATTCGCGGGCTGGCTCACTTCCAAAAGATTTTTCTATTGCCGCGAGAGTCTCTTTGCGAGATAAATTTGCAAATTGAACTGCGCTGCCATCTGCAAAGCGATAATCAAATGATGGGCTAACGGCTTGTAGTTCAACTACCCGCCCCATGACATCGCCGGTGCGCTGGAAGAAATCACGATAGACAGCGGGCAAGGTAAGAAGTGATGGCCCAGTATCGAATGCGTAATGACCGATCCATTCGGTGCGGCACTTTCCGCCATGGCGTTCAGATGATTCAAATACTGTTACTTCATGGCCGGCCTTAGCTAAGCGAGCTGCTGTACACATTCCGCCAATGCCAGCGCCAATAATCGCAACGCGTTCTTTAGCAGTGCTCACAGCGTGCGGCCTTTCCATTGAACTCGCCCGCGCATGCGCCAACTATAGATAATTAAGTAGATCAAGATGGCAGAAGAAATCGGGTGCAAGAGCGAATCAAGTGCGCGACCGCCGGAGCGCTTTGCGCTAAAAATGCGGGTAATAACGATAATTTCATAAGTAAAGAGGCCGATGGGATTGCCGGTAAACCAGAAAATAATTGGTGCGATGCCAGTTAAGAAGATAAATAGAATTGCAACGCCTGCACCTAGGGGATTTGCAAAGGCGCTCCATAGCGATTTGCCGTATCCGGATTTAATTTCTTTAAAGTTCTTATACATACGAGTATGAGCAAGCTTTGAGCCATCAGCAACGCCACCATATGCACCAGCGGTAATTAAGGCGCGCGCTAACTTCATATCATCTAGAACTTCAGAGGCAATCAAAGTGAAGCCGGTAATTTTATCGAGTGCGCGTTTCTTAACCGCAAAGAATTGACCGTTGGCAACGGCAAGAGATGTTCGGCTAGAACGCTCGGCCATACGCAGAGGCACCGTCGTCATCCAGGACCACTGCAGCAGCGGTTGGACTAATCTTTCTGAAAGTGAAAGCGCGACTTGTCTCGGGTAAGCAGAAATGAAATCTCGGCTTCCTAACATCGCGACCGTTTGGGAAATTGCAGATGGAGTTAATCTCACATCAGCATCAATTGTGACGATGATTTCACCACTGGCAGCTAAATAGCCTTGTTGTAGCGCCCATGGCTTGCCGAGCCAATTATTTGGCAAGGCAGGTGCGTTGATAATTTTTATTGCAGCGCCATTGGCTTTAGCCTCACGCAAGGCTTTTCCAGTGCCATCTTCTGATGAATCATCGATGAAGATAATTTCTAGCGAGCCCAGATGAGTTTGCTTGGTCAGGCAATCGATTAGCTCAGCGACATTTTCAGCTTCATTTCGTACCGGAATCAATACTGATATTGATGTAGTTATCTGAGTTGCCGCGGCAGGACGGCGAATCGTGAAGAAATTAGCAGCCGTGATCCAAAGCAAGAGAACCGAGAAGAGAAAGAGCGCTGTCGACATCTAATTTTTAGGGGCGGCCGAGCCAACGTGAAAATATAAAAGGAGCTAAAACTGCGCCGAAGGTTAAGCCGAAGAGAAAAGCGATTCCGGGGCGATCGAAGAAGAAGAGATTGGAGATAACACCTGCAAACCAAGTCCAGATTAAGAAGATATCAATTGCCGCAAAGCCGGCGCTGACTTTGCGTCGCTCACGTGGCAACGTCAGATGCAATAGCGCTATGAGCGCCATTCCAGATAACAACCAGCCGACGGCATTTGATAACGGTACTTCAGGGGTAAATGGAACATGCGATCCGGTTACTTCCCATTTCCATCGTCCAGCTGAAACCATTTGGGGATCTAGGAATAAGTCATAAGCCATCAAACCAAATCCGCCGTAGAGAAATACCCAGTTACCAGCCACGCGACGAGCTGCGCAGAGAATCGGATGAGCGATCATCGCCCACGCAAATGGAACCACGATTGGAACAACGAAAATTTGTGGACCTAACGAAGGATCATATGAATAGACACCGAAAGGCCAACCAGATTTAACGCCAATTAGCTCAATGAAATAACCAAAGGCAAGAGTTATTCCAAGATAGGTAAAGGCGTAGCGCGCACCAAACGCAAGTAAGGCATGCAGCGCCATGGCAGCAGCGCCCCAATAAACGGTAGCTATAGTCACAACGCGCAGAGGCTCTCCACTTAAAAGCGGATAACTAACTTGCAAGAGGATTGCGATCCCCAGAGTTAGATTTAAAAGTACTTTGGCACGTAATGAAATTCCGCGACGGCGATTACTACGTGGTGAGTAATGGCGCATTGACATGGGCTAAGTCTGCCCTAATTGCTGGTTACTGCGTAATCTAAGTTGAAACTAGCCGCGGATATCGCACACTGCAAAGCGGGCGAAGAGTTCCTCGGCATACCACTGGTGGCGTTCAGTCGCCGCAATCGCATCTTGATGGGCGGCACCCTTATATGCGAAGTTTCGTAGATCAGCACCTGTCCGCCAATGCGAGAAAGTTCCTTGCAATCCAATCGGGGCTTCACCAATTCCGATCGTATTTATTAGCCCTGGCGATGAATGCAGGCTCTGCGTAACTGGTGGAACAGCGCGCCAAAAGCGGAAATTTTGGAACCATTTAATTCGGGCGCGCGTAATGGCAATGACTTCACCATCTGTTTGCGTGGTGGCATAGGCAAATGGATTTACCTTCGCCCATAGCCCATGGGAGGAAATGGGATCTAGTAAATATCTAACTTCTGAAATTGAATTAGCGCGCCATCTATTTATCAACTTTGAATTATCAAGCTTTTCTAAATTTGCGCCATCTATAACAATTACCGCGCCCCAACGATTGGCATCGGCATCACGCGGGGTAAAGGTCTCTCCTTTTCCGGTACCGAGCATCTTGGCAAAGCGCACACCTTTAATTCCGCGCAGCGCACCACGATCTAGCGCCATGCGTAAGAGCGCAAAACCAACTTTGCTCGACTTAATTTTCCAAAAATAGATAACTGTTACATCTGTATTAGTCATCGCCGCATGCCTGCGTTCTCAAAGATATGTTCCTTAACAGTTTCTACGTTATCCCACATAGGAGCGTGGCCGCATTCTGCAATATTGATCCATTGCGAATGCTCTGGAGCCATCGCCTGTTCTTGACAGGTTGTTGCAGGTAATGTGCGGTCGGAATCACCAAAGATAATTTTTACAGGAATACTGGAATCTATTTTCGAATCAAAGCGTTTGCCTAACATCCCATCCCATGCTGGAAAGTAGCCCGCTGACTTAGCCATTGCTAAAGTCGCATCAAGGCATAGCTCATAAGAAAATTCACGCCAACGTGGGCTGACATCTTCGAATCCAATTTTGCGCGCCCATTCGTACTTTAAAAATGTAGTCGAAAGTGCATACGAGCTCTTTGCTAGCGCGCGGATACTCGCCGTTCCGGGCGCGCGCTGGATATAGGAAGCAAGCCAAAATCCTGCTGGAGCAAGAGCGGTAACGCTCTTTATATTTGCAGGAAAGTGCGCCGCCATTTCAAGGGCGATCCAACCACCCCAAGAGTTTCCAACCAGATCAAATTCAGTGACCCCAAATTGTTTTTCGACTTCAGTTGTAACTTGTTGCGCCAGAGAATTCGGATCCATGGGTTGGCCCTTTGTGTAAGGAGATTCTCCATGTCCTGGTAGATCCACAGTTATGACGTTAAATTTTTCAAGAAGTTGTGGCGTTAAAAGTTTCCACGCAGTCGCAGCAGATCCCATGCCATGGATTAGCAGGATATGTGGGGCGCCTTCGATCTTCGCAGGTTGGAGCGTTAACGTTATATTCATCTTAAATCGAAATATTACTCTGTGGCGTGGTGATTTTCATGGCCAAAGATAGGCAAAGATAGCGCCATGAAGATCCGCAAAGCAGGTGCCGAACTTTTAGGCAGTGCAATTCTGGTGATGACCGTAATCGGCTCAGGTGAAATGGCGCAGAACCTTTCAACAGACACCGCAGTACAGCTACTGATTAACTCACTTGCTACCGCCGCGATTTTATATCTCTTAATCACCTTGCTCGTAGATATCAGCGGAGCTCATTTCAATCCGCTTGTTACCTTGATCTTTACCTACAAGCGCGAACTTTCCCTTGGCCAGACTGTGCAGCTTATATTTGCACAATTTCTTGGAGCTTTGGCCGGTGCAGGACTGGCAAATCTACTTTTTGATCTACCCGCATTTACTGCATCAACGCATGTGCGCGGCGGCGGACATTTATTCCTAAGTGAGATCATCGCAACGGCTGGTTTGATCTTCACAATTTTTATAGCACTTGATCAAAAGCGTGAGAAGAAAATTCCGGTATTAGTCGCCTGTTGGATCGGTGCGGCTTACTTCTTCACTTCGTCGACTTCCTTTGCCAATCCGGCAGTTACCTTCGCACGCGGCTGGTCCGATACTTTCGCCGGTATTGCACCTAAATCAATTGCGCCATTTATTGCCGCCCAATTAATCGGAGCAGTCCTTGGCTTTGCACTTACCCGTTCTCTTAGTAGCAAAGGTAAGGCTAAAAATTGAGTAAACCATCTGTACTTTTCGTCTGCGTTCATAATGCAGGTCGCTCTCAAATGGCCGCAGGCTTTATGCGCGAACTTGGCCAAGGTCGCATAGAAGTACTTTCGGCTGGTTCCGCGCCTAAAGATTCAATCAACCCAATTGCTGTTGAGGCGATGGCTGAGCTAGGTATCGATATTGCAAATAACACCCCAAAGATTTTGACACCGGAGGCAGTGCAAGCATCTGATGCGGTGATCACTATGGGTTGTGGTGATGCTTGTCCGTTCTATCCCGGCAAACGCTATGAAGATTGGGTATTAGACGATCCTGCGGGGCAGGGGATTGAATCAGTGCGCGTAATCCGCGATGACATCAAGAGACGAGTCGAAAAGTTACTTGCTGAACTTCTAGGCTAATTTAGGATTGAATTAAATCCCATTTGTTGCCGTATTTATCTTTGAAAACAACTACCTGACCGAAACTTTCTTGGCGTGGGTTTTCCGTAAACTCAATTCCCCGTGATTTGTAGAGTTCATAGGTTTCGTTAAAATTGCTTGTGTACATGAAGAATCCGACACGACCACCAGTTGAGTTACCGATAGCGCGTATCTGCTCTTGAGTTGAAGCTTGGGCGAGCAAAATCTTGGCGCCTTCTGTGCCGGGTGCAACTACAACCCAGCGTTTCTCAGGAGTCAGCACGGTGTCTTCAATAAGTGTGAAGCCAAGTTCATTTATATAATGTGCAATTGCGTTGTCATAATCGTCTACAACTATTGTGATCATTCCCAAAGTAAGCATGGTTATTCTCCAACAACCATAGGTGTCGCACCGGTGCAGGTGATTAGCTCAGCAAATGAAGTTGGATAGACGGCGTGCGGATGGCCAGATGCTGCCCAAACAACTTCGTAATCGTTGAGCGCTTGGTCAATCAAGGTCATTTCTGGCTTGTTTATCCAGCCCAAGGGCGCAACCCCACCGACTGAATAGCCGGAAACATCTTTTACAAAATTAGCATCGGCGCGACCGAGCTCAGTAATTCCCAAATTCTTTGCAACTAGTTCAGTATCAACGCGATGGCGACCACTGGTAATAATTAGCAGGGGATTTCCGGACGGTAATTTAAATATCAGCGATGAGGCGATCTGACCAACTTCGATACCTAGACCATTTGCTGCATCTACAGCGGTTCGAGCCGTTTCCGATAGAACGGTGACTTGCCCTTGAACTCCAAGGTCGGTTGCGGCTTGAATGAAGCGTTTTACCGCAGCCTTTTCTAATATCCCATTCATGGATGCAGGATACCCTTGGTCAATGTCGGCAGTAACAAATCAAGCAACTCATCGCGCAAAATTGGCGCGAAATTCCATTTGGGTCTGCTTCTTACTACTTGGATCAGTCTCAATGGGTTGGGTGCCACGTATCCCAGAAATAAAAGATGCGATTGGTTTATCCAATGGCGCTTTTGGCTTTGTCTTAATTGGCAGCACCTTCGGCTCAATTGCAGGAGCGCAATTAGCTGGACGTTTTATTCATACCTATGGATCGCAGCGCGTGATCTTTGTCGGAGCAGTAATCATGCCCGCAGGGTTGGCAGGTATGGCGTTATCAACAAATGCGGTGGCGTTGTTTTTAACGTTATTTACAATGGGTGTTGGCTATGCCTTGCTGGATATGAGTTATAACTTTCAAGGTACTGTCGTTGAAAAGGTTTTGGGTAGACGTTATATGTCATCGTTTCACGCGATGTGGAGCTCAGGCGCATTTATTACGACGGTAGTTGGTGGTGCTATTACTCGCCACGTTTCACCAGAAGTAAATCTCTTAGTAATTGCTGGGATCTGCTTGATCGCTTACTTGATTTCTGCAACCTTTTTACTGCCTCCTGAAATAGATGGCCATAAGGGCGATGAAGAACATGAGGCCAAGATTCCGCTATTCGGTAAGAGCGTTATGCCGCTCTGGTTATTGGGCGTTGGACTATTAGCAAGTTTGGTTGGAGAAGGCGCGGCAAGTGATTGGGGAGCAATCTTGTTACGCGATGAGATGGGATATGAAAAGGGTGTTTATGCATCTGCCTTTGCCTCCTTTGCTCTTGCCATGATCGTTAGCCGTTTCTTAGGTGATCGCGCGCTTGATCACTTTGGACCGGCGCGGTTAGTGAAGTTGGGTGGATATTTCGGCGGATCGATCTGGGGTATTGCCATGGCAATCGCAATTCCACTTTCACATTCTCATCCGTTACCGGCTTTGGTGATTGTAAATATTGGCTTCGTTGCCGCAGGAATGGGAATAGGACCAATGTTTCCCGCATTTATTTTGGCGGCAACCAAAGTTCCAGGGATCGCTCCCGCTGTTGCTATATCTCGCGTTGGAGTAATTGGAATTGCTGGATTCTTCTTTGGACCAACAATTACTGGAATTATCTCTCAGTACACAAATCTTTCGATTGGAATGATTTATCCAGTTGCGATGTTAATTCTCTCGGGATACCTATCGCGCGGTATAAAGAGTTCTAAAGCTTAAAGATAAGTTTTAATTAAGGTAAAGATGGAAATTGCAAAGAGTAAATAGGCAAAGGACTTTCTAAGTACCGCAGGTGAAGTCTTATGCGATATCTGCGAAGCGATCTGCGCAACAATAATTGCTCCGATACCCATGATGATCGGGATATGCCATTGCACATCAGCCCATTGGGAGCGATGGCCAATAAATGCAGTCAGCGAGTTACCTGCGATTATTAATAACGAAGTTCCGGCGGCAACGATTTGTGGAGTACCGAAATAGAGAACCAGTACTGGGATGGCTAGGAAGCCGCCCCCGATTCCAAATAGCCCAGTCATCGAGCCGATTATTAGAGACATGAATATAAGAAAAGTTACAGGTGCGCGCTTATGTTCATCAAGTCTTGGTGGACGTAGCATTGAAGCGCCAGCTAGTAATAAAATTCCGGCAAAACCAGTGGTGATAATGGAATCTGGGATTTGATCAACGATCGATGAGAAACCTAAGTTGGTAATTGAACCAATTGCCCAAATGACAAAGGCATCACGGTAGAGAATTTGCTTGTTGCGGGCTTTAGGAATTAAGCCTGATAACGCGGCGAGGAATACCACCGCTAGAGCTGCAGTCGTTGCAGGTTTTGGATCAAAGCCAAAGATGTACATGAGTATCGGTACCGATAACATCGCGCCACCGGCGCCAACGAAGCCAAGCACGGCTCCGATAAATCCACCGGCAATTAGCGCAATTGCGATATCCACTCGTTAATACTCTCACTCAAAATGCGAAACGGCCCCCATCTCTGGGAGCCGTTTCGGTGAAGGTTTCGTTACTTTCTGAATTTACTTTCTGAATTTACTTATTGAAGAACGAGATATTTCCGAGGTGTGGCCCGAAAGCATCTGCTGAAATTGCGCCGTTGTAAACGAGAGCGAAGATGATTAACGCAGCTCCAGCAAGAGCCAGATCCTTGTTGAAGGCGATCATTTCGTTCTGCTTTGCAGTTGCATCGGCTTCTTTCCAGTAGTTATGGAAGATAACTGCCGCAAGTACCAAAGTGATGGCTAGCAATAGTGCGCCTAGGTCTACCCAGAAGCCAAGTGCTACGTATACGCCACCAAGAAGGAAGAAGAGGCCACTTGCTATTACGCCAAGCTTTGCAGCAGGAAGCTTCTTGTACTTGGCATAGCCGGTCATCATTTCAAGCTTTGCAAAGTGTGCGATTCCTGATGTTATAAAGATAAAGGCGAAGAGGATTCGGCCGATTACGAGTACTGCGTTCATGGATCTCCTTATTGGTAACTGGTTAGCAATTGTTCTGACTTGGGTAAGTGTAGGGGAGATAGTTGAACTTTCAACTATCTCAGGCGTGGTGAGGCGCGCGTCTTGCCAATGTCAGCGCCTTGGGTTACTTTTCGAACACTTGTTCGAATATCCACAGGAAAGCCCGAGGCGCGTAAAAATGTCAGTCCCAGAGATCAACCCAGCTCACGATGTGATCGCAGATGGGTCGGCTACTCCTATCGAATTTACCTTCCGCGGCAAACGCTTTCGCATCCACGCTGTTCTCTCGCGCTGGTGTGAAGCAGGTGGTTGGTGGAACCGCGTCAGCGATGGCATCTATCGCCCTGATGATGGCGCACGCGCGCTATGGACTGTTGAGGCAGCGCCGATTGGCGCGCTAAATACCTTTCAACTCGAACGCGATGAGATCACAGGTTCCTGGATCGTAAAACAGGTTTGAGTTAAAGATGAGTTTTATACATTTAAGAACATCAAGTGCCTTCTCGCTTAAATATGGCACCACCCAACCACGCGATCTCGTCGAACGCGCGGCGCAATTTGAATCACCGGCGCTCGCACTTACCGATCGCGATGGTTTATCTGGTGCGATCCGTTTTGCTAGCGCATGTCTGGAATTTGGCGTTGCTCCAATTATTGGCATGAATCTCGCTATCGATTTATTGGCTGATCCAAATATAAAAAGCGCGCCCGTTAAAGATCTACCACGTGTGACGATCTTGGCCCACGGTGATGGAGGATGGCGCGCATTGGTGCGTTTATTGAGCGGACTAAATATGAACGCCGCTGATCGCACACCAGTTTTGACTTTAGATTTTCTGCAACGCTTTAGCCAATATTCAACGCAGCTACATTTACTGCACGGCCCCGAATCACCGGTTAGCCAAGCCCTTACCTTGCACCGCAGCGATATCGCACTTGAGATATTTAATAAGACTCGGTCGCTCTTTGGCGATCACGCTATAGATTGCGTATCTCATTTGGTTGCTGGTAACGGACCCTTTTCAACTGGGCATGCTGCCAGGTCTCTTATATTTGCCCGCGATCACGATATCGATGCGGTGATCACCAATGCCGTGCGCATGCGCGATGCTGCAGATGGACCAGTTGCCGATATTTTAGATTGCGCCCGCCAATTAGTTCCGTTGCACCAACGCCACCTGGAACGCCGTAACGCCGAAGGTTATTTAAAATCTAGCGATCAGATGATTTCGCTCGCTGCAGAAATTGCACGAGCTGCTGGCGAACGCACCCCACGTGATCTTTTAAATACAACCCGCAAATGGGCCGAGCGCGCACTCCTTTCGCCACAACGCGATCTCGGTCTAGGCGGAATTCACTTACCTGAATCTCATGTAGTCGGTGCAGGTTCGGCAAATGCAATGCGTACTTTGCTACGCACGCGTTGCGAATCCGGAATCAATTGGCGCTACAACGATTCCGCCACAATCAATAAAGCGCGGGTGCGATTAGATGATGAGCTCGCCACCGTTGCAACTCTGGGATATGAACCATATTTCTTAACCGTTGCCGATATTACCGATATGGCGCGGGATAAAAATATTCGCGTGGCAGCTCGCGGTAGCGGCGCTGGTTCGCTGATCTGCCACTTACTCGGAATCTCTGGCGTTGATCCGATGGAACATGGTTTATTGATGGAGCGCTTCTGTTCACCGTTACGCCGGGCACTTCCTGATATCGATATAGATGTGGAATCGGCCCGCCGTTTAGAAATATATGACCTGGTCTTTAAAAGATATGGCGATACTGATTGGCAATCCCCGCAAGCACTATCGCGCTGTGCAACGGTATCGATGGTCGATACCTATCGTGCGCGTAATGCGATTCGTGATGTCGGCGCAGCCCTTGGTCTGCCCGCAATGGAGATAGATCTAATCGCTAAATCTCTGCCACATGTGCGCGCCCGCAATATTGAGGCAACCCTTAAATCACTTCCTGAACTTCGCTCACTTAACTTATCGGCGCCGCTTACCGTAATGGCGATTTCACTTGCGCAACGTCTAGATGGCCTGCCGCGTCATTTAGCGATGCACCCATGCGCAGTTGTTCTATCTGATGCCGGCCTGTTGGATCGCGCGCCAGTTCAATTTAACGCCAGCGGTTATCCGATGGTGGAATTTGATAAAGATGGCGTAGAAGAAATTGGCTTACTTAAATTAGATATCTTGGGCGTGCGGATGCAATCGACAATTGCTCATGCGGTCCACGAGATAAAACGCATTTCCAATATTGATCTAGATATTGATGCGGTGCCACTGGA
>Ga0214919_10010445_pt1 | contig 11757 bp, 11 predicted proteins | sample LL1503_MetaG_FD_177994 | JGI IMG/M metagenome (GOLD analysis project Ga0214919, IMG submission 177994) | Freshwater microbial communities from Lake Lanier, Atlanta, Georgia, United States - LL-1503 | ecosystem: Environmental > Aquatic > Freshwater > Lake | place: USA: Georgia | collected...
ATATCCGTGCCGCCTCCGGCGGCGAACGGCACGACGAATCTCACCGGCTTGGTCGGCCACGCTTCCGGAGTCTCTGCCCTCGATTGCGGCAGCGCCGGCCCTGCTGCGAGCGCCAGCGCAATAGCAACACACGCCAATACTGTGCGACGGAAGGGAAGAGGTTGGGGGACGGCAAAGAGCGGATTCACGAAAAGATTCTACTCCCCCGATCCCTGCATATCTGCCGTTCCTGCAAAACGGGTAACACCCGTGCGAACCAATGAGATAGGATCAAAAAACGCACCGCGCTCTGTCGCGAGTGGATTGGCGGGAGTTTTGCCGATGGTTCTTCCGGAAACGATGCAAGTCGTGGAGATGGCGCGCTTCGGGCCGCCGGACGTGCTGCGTTCCGCTACGCGCCCGGTGCCTGTTCCGGCCGCAGGCGAAATCCTGATCCGGGTCGAGGCGAGCGGAGTTAGTCGCCCCGATTCGCTGCAGCGCCGCGGGTTCCATCCCCCGCCTCCGGGCGCTTCGGATATCCCCGGTCTCGAAGTCGCAGGTACAGTCGCGGCCGTTGGCACGGCGGTGACGCGGTGGCGGGTCGGCGATCCCGTGTGCGCGCTGCTGGCGGGCGGCGGCTATGCCGAGTACGCCACCGCGCCAGTGCAGCAGGTGCTGCCCATCCCCGCCGGATGGACTGCAGTCGAGGCAGCGGGCCTGCCGGAGAACATGTTCACCGTGTGGGACAGCGTCTTTCGGCGCGCGCGCCTGTCGGCCGGCGAGACGCTGCTCGTGCACGGCGGTACCAGCGGCATCGGTTCGACGGCGACAATGCTCGGCAGGGCTTTCGGCGCGACGGTGATTGCGACCGCGGGCGGCGAGGCAAAGTGCGCGGCCTGCGTTTCCATCGGCGCGAGCCATGCGATCGACTACAAGTGTGAGGATTTCGTTTCACGGGTGCTCGAAATCACCGGCGGACGTGGCGCGGACGTCATCGTCGACATCGTGGGCCGGGACTACGTCCAGCGCTGCCTGGATTGCATGGCGGTGGAGGGCAGGCTGGTTCACCTCGCGACCCAGGGCTCCGACAAGCATGCGGCGCTGGACATGAGCACGCTCCTGAAAAAGCGCGGCACGATCTTCGGGGCGAGCCTGCGGTGGCGGACCCCGGACGAGAAAGGCGTGATTGCCAGCGATCTCCTCGAACAGGTCTGGCCCAAATTGCCTGCGCGCAATCCGATAGCACCGCTGATCGACTCGGTACATCCTCTTCACGAGGCGGCGAGGGTGCACGAGTATTTCGACAGCGGCGTTCACGTCGGCAAGATCGTTCTCACCACCTGACCCGGGGGAATTGCCATGAAAGTCTGCAAGACATTGCGTATCGCGCTGGCCGGCGCCATTCTGTGGGGCTCTGCGCACGCCTGCTTGGCCCAGGGCTATCCGGGCAAGCCTATCCGGGTCATCGTGCCTTTCGCCGCCGCCGGTGCCAACGACCTGTCCGCGCGCGCGATCCAGCGGCCGCTGGGCAAGGTCCTGGGAGGCACGGTCGTGGTCGAGAACCTCGCGGGGGCCTCCACCAAGATCGCGGTCAACGACCTGATGAAGGCTGCGCCGGACGGCCATACCCTGATGCTTGCCGGGCACGTGGCGCTGATGGGCTACTACTACTCCGGGATCTACGACGCCAAGATCTGGGATCAGCTGACCATCCTCGGCCAAACCGGCCGGATGCCGTGGGGAATGCTGGAGGCGCGCGCGGACGCGCCGTTCAAGAACTGGGCCGAGTTGGTGGCTTACGCAAAGAAAAACCCAGGGAAACTGAGCGTCGGCGGGCCGGCACCCGGCGGCATGATGAACCTCATCGTCATCGAAACCGCGAGGAGCGCCGGGATAGACGTCACTTACGTGCCGTTTGCCGGCGGCGGTCCGAGCGGCACCGCACTGCTGGGCGGTCACGTCGAGTACCGGGTTGCGCAACCTTCCGAGGTCTTTCCCAACCTGCGCGCCGGGAAGACCCGCGGCCTTGCAGTCGCCTTCCCCAACCGCGTGCCCGAGATGCCCGATGTGCCGACGTTCACCGAACTCGGAATCATGTACGACATTCCCGTGTTCGGCTTTGATTTCTGGGGGCCGCCCAACATGCCTCCCGAACTTGCCAGGCGCATCTCGACGGCCATCGAGCAGGCGATCAAGGACCCGGAATTCGTCGAAGCGTCGAAGAGGCTCGCGTACCAGCCCGTGTTCACCGGCCCGGAGGCGCTCAGGGAAAGCATGCGCAATTTCGAGAAGAACATCGGCCCGAAACTCGCGGCGGCATTCCCGCCGGCGAAGTAACCAGAACGCAATCAAGGAGAAACAATGTCGAAGGCGCAGGTGATCGGGGAAGTCTCGGCGGCCCATGTGCGCGCCAACGTGGAGAGGATCGTTCGCGATATCCCGCATCGCGCGGCCGGGTCCGAGAACGGTCGGCGCATGGCCGAGTACAGTCGCGACGCGATGCTGGAAGTCGGCATCGCCGATACGGTCATCCATGAATTGCCCGCCATTGTCAGCTTCCCGGAACATGCGGAGTTTCGCGTCCAGTCGCCGAATGCAATCACGATCCAGGCCAATACCCTGGGCCACAGCCTCGAGACCATGCCCGAGGGCCTTTCGGGAGAGTTGGTGTACGTGGGCTCGGGGAGTTACGCCGACTTCGAGGGCGTGGACGTACGCGGCAAGATCGTCCTCACCGAGTTGTCGTACTCGCCTGCGCGGCACGAGAAGCAGCGCATCGCCGGCATCAAGGGTGCCATCGGCGCAGTGATGATGAACTGGGGCGGCCCGGAAAACGAGGCGGTCCCGTTCGGTTCGGTCAAGCCGGTCTGGGGCAACCCCACGCCCAGCAATTTCAAGGACGAAATGCCGACCATCCCGTGCATAGGCATTGCGCGCGTAGCGGGACTGAAGCTCAAGGAGATGTGCGCCGCGGGCCCCGTGAAGGTTTGGTTTCGCACCCACGTGGTCAACGGCTGGCGCCCGGTCCAGATCACGGTGGCGGAACTGCCCGCCCCGAACAGCCCTGAGCCCGGCGACTTCGTCATGGTCGGCGGGCACCAGGACTCCTGGCCGGGAGAGGCGGCGACCGACAATGCGGCGGGGAATTCCTGCATGATCGAGCTCGCACGCGTGTTCAAGAAGCACGAAAGCAAGCTGCGCCGCGGCCTCTTGTTCGGGTTCTGGACGGCACACGAGACCGGCACGATGGCCGGGTCGGCCTGGTTCGCGGACCACCACTGGGACAAGCTTCGCGACCATGCCTGCGCCTACCTGCAGATCGACCAGCCGTCGTGCTTCGGCACGACGATCTGGCACACCACTTCGAATGCCGAACTAAAGAGCTTCCACCAGCGCGAGGAGCGATCCCTCCTCGGCGAGCGCGAGATTTCGTGGAAGCGGGTGGCCAAGAGCGGCGACGCATCTTTCATCGGCATCGGTATCCCGATGTTCCAGGGCGAGGGCGCCTTCACCGAGGCGGAGCTGAAGGCTACGGCGCTCGCGACGCGCGGCTGGTGGCACCACTCCATCGAGTGCACCGTCGACAAGCTCGACTGGGACTTCATGCAGCCGCACATGCGCGTCTACGCGGCGTACCTGTGGGAGCTGTGCACGGCGCCGGTGCTCCCGTTCACGTATCTGCCGGTCGCCGAGCAGGTGGTGAAGCGTCTGCAGGAACTCGAAAAGTCCGGCTCGTCGGTCGGCCTCGGCCGTGTGCTGTCGTGCGCACGGGCCTTCAGCGAAGCCGCGCGGCGGTTCGACGCCAAGGCGGCGGGCGTGCGTGCTGCGTTCGAGGGTGGCACCGGGGATGAGGCGGCGGCGTTGCTGCTCAACCGGGCGATGAAACGAATCAGCCGGCTGACCGTGCCGCTGATGAGTTCCGCGATCGGAAAGTACGGGCACGACCCCTATGGGTATACGCCCCAGACCACGATGATCCCGGGACTCTACGACCTCGAGCGCCTCGCCGGGCTCGGCGAAGGCGAGGAGCGTTGGATGCTCGAGACCCAGGCGGTGCGCGACCGCAACCGTGTTGCCGACACTCTGGCTGAGGCGCTCGCGATCATCGACGACGCGCTTGCGCGCCTGGGCTAGGCCCGGACAGGTCCTGCAAACACCTGGCCGAGCGGCTTGAGGCGCACGCCCGGGCGCAGCCTGGCGAATGGATAAAGGGTCGGATCGGCGAGGTAGTAGCCGGGCGCCAGCACTACGATCACTTCCTCGGCGATCGGCTCGAACTCCGCCCGATAGTGGCAGGTGCTTTTCAGCGCGAGGATCTTCTGCGTGGACGGCTCGATGCCGACGTGGCGAAACCCCGCCTGGTCGTAGGCTTGCAGGCGTTTGCTGGTCACTACAATGCTGACGCCATCCAGCGTGAGCAGGGCCATGGGGCCGACATCGATGTCCCTGCCGCCCGATACCGCGCCATCGGTCCTGAACCGTCCGTCGCCGAGTCGCGTCACCGTGAACGCCGCTTCCATCGGTGTCACGCCCGCCGGACCGGAGCGACCGCCCAGCGCCAGCGACACCTTCGCGCCCTGGCCGGCGGCATGTGCCGCTGCCGCCGCCTGCGCGTCGCACAGGAAGCCCAGGACCGCGCCTTGCGCGTCGGCCGACACCAGTGCCTTGAGCAGGCCGGTTGCATCGGCGGTACCGCCGCAACCGGGATTGTCCTGGGTGTCCGCGAGGACCACCGGACGTGTTGCGGTGCGCGCCGTGCGAATCGCCCGCGCCACGCCTTCTTCGGGAGCGACCATCGTTTCCGCGAAGTTCGCTTCCTCCGCGACGATTGCCTCCAGCATCCGGTCCGCAGCGTCATCGGCAGCGGCCTGGGTCCATGCGTGGGCGACCACCGACGGGCCGCACCAGTGCAGGTCCGAGGGCGGGAAGCCCGCCAGGTAGGACAGGTTGACCAGCCCGTCCTCGACGACGCGCGAGCGCGCGACGATGCCCTGCGACGGTTCGACGAGGGTGCACTGGCCGTTCAGCGGGATCAGGAAGGGGGCCTTGCGCAGTGCCCGGCCCGCGGGCCGGCCCCGTTCGAGGAGGACCTCCATCGCCTTGGCCGCGTATTGGCCCGTCTCAACGCGGTCGACGTGCGGATAGGTGCGATACGCGATCATCGCATCCGAAAACTCGACCATCTGGGGCGTGACGTTGGCGTGGTAGTCCAGGCTGACCGCGACGGGGACACTGGGTCCGACCGCCGCGCGCACGCGGCGCAGGAGTTCGCCCTCGCCGTCCTCGAAGTCCTCCGTGACCATCGCGCCATGCAGGTCCAGGTACACCGCGTCCACCGGCATGGCCTGCGACAGGCAGCCCACCAGGCTGCAGGCGATGCGCTCGAAGGCGTCGCGGGTCACCATGCCGCCCGCGCCCCCGCTGGTCCACAGCAGGGGCACCAGCATGTGGCGCGACTGCATGTCCTGCATGAACCCGGCCATGGCGAATGTGGTCCCGGTGAGCCACTTGACGATGTCTTCGCCATACACGAGAGGCGGCCGGTCGCGGTGGGAGGCGAAATAGGCGAAGTCGGTGCGCGCGTCGACAAAGCAGTTGGTTTCGTGGTGAAAGCCACCGATTGCTATGCGTGCCATGGCTTGGGCTGCTCCGGAGTTTGAACGTAAGCGGTCATGGTGCGACCGGCAGGCTGTGCCACCAGAGGCGACACTCGCGGCAGAGCTCTTGCTCGAACTTCGCCTCCAGCACCTCGTGGGTGAGCGTGATGTCGTCCTGCAGCTTGATGCGTTCGATGTCCACGGCTAGCGGCGGGACGCGGCGAGCGCCGCGTCGACCTGCTTGCGCAGTTGCTCGTAGCCGAAACTGGGCAGCGGCTGGCCGTTGACGAAAAACTCCGGGGTCATGGTGACGTCGAGCGCCCGGCTGTCGGCCAGGTCCTGGGCGATCACCTGGGCGACGCCGGGGGAGGCCATGTCTGCGCGCACCTGCGCGAGGTCCAGGCCCAGGCCCTCCAAGTGTCGCCAGGCCAGGTCCGGCTGGGCCGTGTGATGCGGCGCCCAGTCGGCCTGCGTCGCCAGCAGGGCTTCCAGGGCGGGCCAGAACTTGCCCTGTTTGCGCGCGCCTTCAAGCATCGCGACTACCTTGTCGGAGCCCTTGTGGAAGGGGGCGTAGCGCAGCACCAGCCGGATCCGGCCGGGGTTGTCCTGCATCAGCTTCTTGACCACGGGGTAGAACGCCTTGCAGGTTTCGCAGGCGGGATCGAGGAACTCCACGATCACGACCGGCGCATCGGCGTTGCCCAGCGTGGGCGAATGCATGCGCACCAGGTTGGCGCTGTTGCGGGCGGCGGGCTCGGGCGGCGCCTTCTCGCTCTTGAGGAGCAGGGCGCCGAGCACGAAGGCGAGCAGCAGGACAGCGCCGGCGGCGAAGAGCAGTGGCTTGCGCATCAATTTTCCAGGAATCGCAGATCATGGGCGGCTAGCTTAGCAGGCGCGCCATCCCCCAGCACAGTCCGGCCACGACCGCGGCGATCAACGCGAGCGGAACGAGCGGGTGGACGTTGTTCAGTACACGGAACACGTTGCACAGCAGGCCCACGAAGACCTGCAGCGGGTTCTTCGGGCTCTTGGAGTATTCCATCGCCGCCTTCACCACGTAGAACACGCCGGTGTTGGCGGCGAGTACGGCGCGGGCGAGGAAGCCTGCGTTGCGCGGGGCGATCATGTAGTTGCACTTGAGCAGGATGCGCTGCTGGTCGTCCGGGTTGTACTCGCCTTCGACCCAGTGCAGCTCGCGGTGGAAGTCGAGCAACCCGAACTCGTAGGTCGTGAACGCCTTCTCGACCTTGCTGTCGCCGAAGACTACCTTGTAGGTCGCGTCGGACTGCAGGTAGATCAGCGCGCGGACGACGGCTCCAAGGGGGACGAAGCGCAGGTTGCCGTCGTAGTGCTTGCTGTAGAGCCCCTGGTCGCCGCCGAAGTCCTTGTTGTAGTGGGAGAGATACAGTTCGTCGGTGTGCGGCATCGGAGTAATCACGCTGTCGGGGTCGAACTGCCCGAGGATGGCGTCCCGGATCACGTCGCTGTTGCGCAGCCGGTCGACCTGCGCGATGACTTCGGCGGGCAGTTTGCGGACATAGACGTGCTTCGAGGGCCGTAGCAGGAGGTCTTCTCGGTAGCGCTCCTCAATCCACGCCACCAAGGCGTCCATGGTCGCGCGGGCTTCAGGGGCGTTGAACCGGCCCACGGTGGCCGGGAAGCGCTTCATTGCTTTCGGGCGTCCTGCCCGGTACGTGTCCACCTTGTCGAGTCGCGCTGCATCACTCATGGGATTCCTCCTTTCGATGGCGGGGAGGAATACCAGAAGTACATGACAGTTGCATGTGCGCCTGCGGCCGCGCCGACGACCGCCCCGGTCCAGAGGGCGGCGTCCGCCAGGGACGCGCCCGCCGCGCCGGCCGCCGCTCCCGCGGCCGCAGCCAGGCCGGTCGCCGGCAGGGGATGGCGCGTAGCGGGGGGCACCGTACCGCGCAGGGGTGTGACCACCGCCTCCATGACCAGCAACCCCAGGTTCAGGCCCACGTGGGCGCCGGCCAGGGGCCACCACTGCTCACAGAATCCCGCGTTGAGCAGCGTGCCGCCGAAAGCGGCCATGTTTCCCAGCAGCATGGGATGCGGGATCCAGGAGTATGGGAAGGCCGTGACGTGCTGTTGCGGCACGCCACCGAGTTCGTAGCCATAGTAGGTTCGATCCCGGCCAAGGGCGCGGGCGGCCACGGCATTCAGGAGGAATCCCCCTCCGACCACGGCCAGCGAGACTAAGTCTGGCGGCGCGGTGAAGTAGGCATACCCGAGCGCAAGGAGTGAGACGGTCTTGGCGGCGACTGCGTCACGCTGGAAATCGGCCATCGGAACCGCGCCGTAGCGGTAGGCCAGCCAGTACAGGTAGTAATGCCAGAAGCTCAGGGCGCAGATCGCCAGAGCCGGCGTATCGCCGTCGGTCCAGGCCGCCACGCCCACGGCCAGCGCAAGGGCGGGGAGCGAGAGGCTGCGCCAGCCGGGCATCTCAAGGATTTTCCATTTCGCGCATAAAAACTCCCCCGGGAGCGTCTACAGGCAAGGCTTGTTGGCGCTGTTGCGGGCAGCGGGCTCGGGCGGCGCCTTCTCGCTCTTGAGGAGCAGGGCGCCGAGCACGAACGCCATCAACAGCGACGCGCCGACCGCGAGGAGTAGTGCCTTACGCATCGAATTCCCTGAAACCGCCCATGGTCCGATTCTAATGGAACGTAGTGAGGTGGATCTTGCGCGTCACCCGAATTCGGCCGGGTGGCGAGCTCGCGTAGACGCGTAGCTGCCCTCCACGGCCCGGACCAATCCGTACACCACACGGTTGAACGGGGCCGCCAGCCCGCGCTGCTCGGATTCACGAACGATGGCGCCGTTCATGTTCTCGATTTCCGTTCGCCGGCGGCGGCGGACGTCGTACACCATTGATGGATAGTGCTCGAGCGAGGCTTCGGTCACTTCCTTGAGGAAGCTGCGAGCGAGCGCCGCGTCGAGGGCTATACCCTTGCTGCGCGCCAGCAGCGAGACCTCGTCGGCAATGCCGTCGAGCACTTGGCGCATGGCTTCCTCGTCATCCATCTGGCCGCAGTTGAGGTCCGTGACCGCGCACAATCCGTTCAGCGCGCAGTTCACGACCAGTTTTTTCCAGACGCTGAGCTCGATCTGGGGATTTACGCGCGCGCTGATGCCGCCGCGGTTGAGCAGGGCAACGAACGACTGCAGGGGCGCGGTGTCGCCTTCACCGAGTGCCCAGACATCGGTCACGCCGGAGGCCGTGGAGCGCGGTTCGATCCGGCCCGGACCGAGCACATCGCTCGTAAGCGTGGTCAGTCCGAACAGCACAGGGTTTGCGGGAAACATCTCACGGACGAGCTGTGGATTGCCCAGCCCGTTTTGCAGCGTCACGAAGACCGTATGCGGCGTGATGGCTGGGCGTACCGACTCGAGCGCCTCGCGCGAGTCGTAGCCCTTCACGAAAAGCACGACCAGGTCTGCGATGCCTGCGTCCTGAGGCGAGGTCGTGGCGCGCCTGAGCGGCGACACGATCTCCCGGCCGTCGACCTGGAGGCGCAGGCCGTCGCGGGAGATTGCCTCGACGTGCTCCTGCCAGATGTCGAGCGCGCAGACTTCCGCGCCGCCAAGCACGAGGTGGTGGGCGAACAATCCGCCCAACGCACCGGTCCCGAGCATCAACACCCGCATGAAGCTGGGCTTTTACCCGATCTCAGCCGTGCCGTGCGACAGCACCACGATGTCGCGCTGCACGGAGCGGGCGCGGAACTGCACGCAGTTTCCTTCGCGCCAGATCTCGGTGCGGATGGTCTCGCCGGGGAACACGGGCGAGGAGAACCGCACCGACAGCGATTTCAGGCGCGTGGGGTCGTAGTCGCAGCAGGTCTTGAGGAGCGCGTGGCCGGCGACTCCATAGGTCGCCAAGCCGTGCAGGATGGGCTGGTGGAACCCGGCGGCCTTGGCCACGGCGGGCTCGGCGTGCAGCGGGTTGTCGTCCGCGCAGAGGCGATAGATCAGGGCCGCCTGCGGCAGCGTCGGCAGGTCGCAGACCAGCTGCGGCGCAGTGTCCGGCACTGCGGGCTTGGGCGCGGGCATCGGGTCGCCGCCCTTGGGGCCGTTGCCGGGTTGCTCGCTGAAGCCGCCATCTGCGCGGCAGAAGGTCAGGTGGTTGATGGTGGCGAGCAGGTCGCCGGTGGCCCTGTCGGTCAGCGTGCGCTCCTGGTACACCAGCGCGCCCTTGCCCTGGCCCTTGTCGACCACCGCCGTGATGCGGTTGGTGCCGATGACCGTGCCGGCGACGGGCAGCGGTTTGTGGACGGTCAGGGACTGCTCGCCGTGCACCAGCCTCACCCAGTCGATGCCGGAGTCGGGGTTCTTCATCCAGAAGCCGGGGTAGCCGATCACCACGGCCATCGTGGGCAGCGATTTCAGGTTCTTCTCGTAGACGAACTGCAGTTGCTGCTCGTCCATCGGGTCGTGGCCGTAGCCCAGGCCCAGCGCGTAGAGCATGGTGTCCTTGGCGGTGTACGTCTGCACCGTGTCGGGAAAGGGCCGTGCCTTGAGTTTCGCGTAGTCGATCACGTGGGATCCCAGCTGAAGACGTCCTGCGAGCGGTCGAGCTTGTAAAAATGCGCCTGCATCGCCGGAATGGCGTGCTCGGCGATGGTCTCCGGCGTCCAGCCCTCCGAGCGGTGCACCGAACGCAGCGGCCGGCTCTGGCTCATCAGGAAGATCTCGTTGGCGCGCACGGCGAAGATCTGCCCGGTGACGGCCTGCGACGCGTCGCTCGCGAGGTAGACGGCAAGCGGGGCGATCTTGGCGGTTTCCATCGACTTGAGCTTTGCGACGCGCGCCTGCTGGTCGGGCGTCTCGGCGGGGATGGTGCCGATCATGCGGCTCCACGCAAACGGCGAGATGCAGTTGGAGGTGACGTTGTACTTGGCCATGTCGAGCGCCATGGATTTCGACAGCCCCACGATGCCCATCTTGGCGGCCGAGTAATTGGCCTGGCCGAAGTTGCCCACCAGCCCGGAGGTGGAGGTCATGTTGATGTAGCGGCCCGAGGCCTGACTCTTGAAGTAGGGGGCCGCTGCGCGCGCCACGTAGAAGCTGCCGTTCAGGTGCACGTCGATCACGGCCTTCCATTCCTCGATCGACATGTTGAAGAAGAACCGGTCGCGCAGGATCCCGGCATTGTTCACCACCACGTCGATGCGCCCGAAGGCGTCAATCGCGGTCTTGATGATCCGGTTGGCGGCCTCCCACTCCGCCACGCTGTCGGTGTTGGCGACGGCCACGCCGCCCTTGGCCTTGATCTCGTCGACTACCCGCTGCGCGGGGCCGACATCCTTGCCCTCGCCGGAGACGGAGGCACCGACGTCATTGACGACGACCTTGGCGCCCTTGGCCGCCATGGCATGCGCGAAGTCGCGGCCGATGCCGCCACCCGCGCCCGTGACTACGATGACCTTGTCCTTGAGCATGTTTCCGTTCTCCAAAAGCCTAGTCCCTGAAAGAAGGATCGCGGCGGTCGAGCATGCGCAGCAGGGCCGGCCATTCCAGTTCGGTGATCTTGCGCCGCTGGCCCGGGGCGTAGCGGTCGTTGGTGAGTTTCACCACGGCGTCCTTCACCTTGTTCATCGGACTCTGGCAGGACATCGCCATGACTTGCGCCTGGCAGGCTTTTTCCAGCCAGTGCATGACGACGAAGGCTTCGCACACCGTGGTGCCGGCGGTGAGCAGGCCGTGGTTGCGCAGGATCAGGGTGGAGGCCGTGCCGAGGTCGCGGACCAGCCGCTTCTGCTCGTCCAGATCAATGGCGGGGCCTTCGTAGTCGTGGTATCCCACCTGGCCGAAGAACATCGCGTTCTGCGTGATCGGCAGAAGCCCGCACTCGAGCGCGGAGATGGCCATGCCGGCGGGGGAGTGGGTGTGGATCACGCAGCCCACGTCTTGGCGGGCGCGGTGGACCGCGCTGTGGATCACGAACCCGGCCTGGTTGATGCCGTAGCCCGTTCCGGAGTCGTGCACGATGTTGCCGTCGAAATCGATCTTGACCAGCGAGGAGGCGGTGACCTCCTCGTAGGCGTAGCCATAGGCGTTGATCAGGAAATGGCCTTCCTCATTCGGCACGCGCGCGGTGGCGTGGTTGTAGATCAGGTCGTTCATGTCGAAGTGCGCGATCAGGCGATAGCAGGCTGCC
>Ga0214919_10010446_pt1 | contig 11757 bp, 9 predicted proteins | sample LL1503_MetaG_FD_177994 | JGI IMG/M metagenome (GOLD analysis project Ga0214919, IMG submission 177994) | Freshwater microbial communities from Lake Lanier, Atlanta, Georgia, United States - LL-1503 | ecosystem: Environmental > Aquatic > Freshwater > Lake | place: USA: Georgia | collected 2015-03-15
ATATACATGCATTTACATCTTCAATAGAATTACATTTTTTCAAATCTTGAACTTGAGTATTTGTTAAATCTTTACACAACATATTTACTTTTGCTAATTTAAAAAATCTTATAGCTGCATAATAATCCTTGTCTCCTTCAGGATCATAAAAAATTTTATAGTCATTAATATCTTTATTTAAAAATGTATTTAATGGTTCTTTCACTAGCATAACTGCCCCTTTACTTATTACTCTAATAGTTATTAATCCTAATTGATTTAAAGTCAATTTTAAAATTTCATCATAAGATAATTCAGATGCAGAATTTGGATTTCTAACTAATCTTGCCATTTAAATATATATTAATATAATAAATTAATAAAAATTGAAATTTATTTCTTAAATTAAAAATTCTTAATTAATTTAAATTTAATTATTAATGGATAATTTAAACGTATTATTTGATGCTGAATTGCCTGATGGTAATCAAGAATATAAATATAGTTTAATTAAATCTAATAATGATAAATCATCACAAATGAATTATAGATTAAATGAAGGCAATGGAGAAGCATTTTATGAAATAGGATTAACAGACAATGGTACTGCATTAGGATTAACAGAAGATTTATTAAATGAAAATATTACTATAATATCAAATTTAGCAAAATCAATTAATGCAAATGCTAAATTGGAATATAAAATTAAATCGAATATTTCATTAGTTTCCTGTAATAAAAAATATTTAAAAATGTATTCTAAATTAAATAATATTAATGAATCTGATATAGATACTGATGCAGATAGATATATAGCTCATATTTTAGTCAGACGTAATTTAAAAGATAATAAATATATATGTTTACGTATATGTGTAGCAGGTAATGTAGATGCCGGTAAAAGTACAACAATAGCAACAATAACACATGGAGAATTAGATAATGGAGACGGTAAGTCTAGAGTAATTATGTTTGGTCATAAACATGAAATAGAATCAGGTAGAACAACAAATATATCACAAGAAATTATTGGATTTAATGATAATGGTGATATAGTAAATGAGTTATTAAAAAAAGTGAAACAACCAGAATGGCATGAAATAGTTCATAATTCAACAAAAGTATGTACATTTTATGATTTATGCGGTCATGAGAAATATTTTCATACGACTATACGTGGTTTAACAGGAATATATCCAGATTATTGTTTTATTATGATTGAGTGCAATGCAGGCATTACTCATATAACAAAAGAACATATGATTATTTGTATTACAAATGAAATACCTATGATTATTATATTTACAAAAATAGATATAGCAAAAGAACATATATTTAAAAAGAATATGGATTATTTAATGAAATTATTAAAGAGTGTAAAAAAACCATATTTATTAATTGATAATAAAGAAGATATAATAAAAGTAAGTAAGAAAGTTTCATCTATTATTCCTATTATTAAAATATCAAATACAACTGGAGAAAGTTTAGATTTATTAAAATATTTAATTTATTTATTAAATCCAAGAGGTAATTATCATGAATATTTTAATAGTCCAGTTAAATATTCAATTGAACATATTTATCAAGTTAATGGTATAGGCATAGTTTTGTATGGTATGTTATTGTCAGGTACTATTAGTACAAAAGAGCAATTATGGTTAGGACCTGATAAATTAGGTAAGTTTGAAAAAATAACCATTAAAAGTATTCATGATAAGAGAGTTCCAGTTAATACAATATTTGCAGGACAATCAAGTTGTTTAGCAATTAAAAAATCAGGAGGTCAAATTACTAAGAAACAAGTTAGAAGAGGGATGTTTATATTAGATGGTAATTTACCTGAACCTAAAGCAACTTATGAATTTATAGCCAATATTCAAATTATTGGAAAACATAGCACAGCTATTAAACACGGTTATCAACCAATAATTAATATTGGAAATATTACACAAAGTGCTGTAATAGTTCAAATATTTAATGATCAATTAAATACTGATAATTCTTCTGAGGGAATTAAATTAAATCAAGGTGATAGAGCAAAAGTACATATTCGTTTCAGATATTATCCTGTTTATATTGAAATAGGAAATAAAATTAATTTAAGAGAAGGATTAACAAGGGGTGTAGGAATAATTGAAAGTTTAGTTAAATAAATTTAGTTAGCTAAATTTAGCTAAATTATTTAACTTATATATATATAAATGATAGGTGATTTAATAAGCGAAATATTTAAAATGATTAAAAATATATTTCATTATACATACAAAGGAACAATATTTACATTTGAATTAATAACTGCATTTTTAGTATTAATATTATCAGGATTAAGTCCGTAATTGATATCAATTACAGACATAATTGATATATATATATCAAATTCTCATAAAAAAATGAATTAGGTAAATATAAATAAATTAAATTAAATTTATGGCTAGCTATATGTCTGGAAGTACACTTACGTGTGAAACAATTGAAAGATATACAACTCATTTACATTATCATATTAATAATTTAATTAATGATTGTATTATCAAAGTGTATTGCCCCGATGAATATTATATGTTATATCAAATGTATAAAGAACTTACTACTATGAAAGCATCTGGTGATAAAAATTATATGAATTTTCTATTAAAATACAGATCATTTATATATTTTAAATTTAATTTATTTAAAAAAGCAATTGAAATTAAATTTAATGAAATGTCAAATGAGCAATTAAATACATATTTACTTTTGGAAAATCCACATGTAACATCAGGAATTGATCCAAATCATGACATAAATAGTATTTCAGATATGTCTCTAGAAGAGTTAGATATATATTTAAATTGATCAATTTCAATCCGTTGTTAATATAGCAAATACAGGGACTCCTTTAAGTACTTTGGTAGGTTTAATTAATATAAGTTTTTGTTTATATTCTTCTGATTCCATAATAAGCCCTCTAGTATATTGTTCAGAATTATCTACAATTTGTCCAAGAATAGAATTAAAATTAATATTCATAGATTTAACATCAGGAAGACCAACTGTTGATTTTAATTTCTTTAATGACATAGTCATTTTTTTATTATATTTTGTAAATTGATCTTTTAAACTTAATTTCTTTGCTTTAGGAGATTTTTCTTCTGTGTCTTCATCATCACTATCTTCATCGTTTTTAGGTTTTGGTTCTTTTTTAGATCTTTTAAATAATGAAAATGGTTCATATAAAGCTTCTAATTTATCTCTATTATGTTTCGGTTTAGATTCATCTAAATATTTAATTTCACCTTTTTTATTTAATATACCTTTATATTCACTTCCATTCTTTATATAACCTAGTACACATTCTTGATGTAAACATTGGTTTGCAAATTTATCATGTCCTGAAACATTCATATTATTATTTACATTTCTTAATATTTCTATTACTTCTGTTTCATTTGATTTACCATTATAAAAATCATTTAATTTTTTTAATTCAGGTCCGTCTGGTGTCTGAGATACTAAATTAATAAATGTTTGTGGGTTATCAATAAAAAATTTTTTTAATAATGACCCCTTTCCATCCATTTTCCCATCCATTTTCCCATCCATTTTCCCATCCATTTTCCCATCATTATATTTATTTTGATCTTGTGCAAATATTAATTTAATATCAGCCATTTATATATATAAATATATTTAATTAATTGAAATTAATTAATTAATTATTTAATTAATTATTTATTTCAAGTAAAATTGAAATTAATTAAATTTAATTAATTAATTGAAATTAATTAATTGAAATTAATTAAATGGGTATATTAGACGATTATTTAAGTTATTATAATAAATACCATGAGAAATATGGAGAGTCGGTTATAGTATTTTATCAAAATGGTATGTTTTTCGAAATATACGGTGTTGAAAATGAAACAGAAAAATTAGGTAATGCTAGAGAAATGGCAGAAATGTTAAATATTACATTAGCTAGGAAAAATAATAGTATATTAGAAATTAATAGAACAAATCATTACATAGTTGGATTTCCAATAGCACAATTAGAAAAATATGCTAATAAAATGTCGGAACAATTTCAATATATTGTAGTTGTTATTGAACAAATAACACAAGATCCTATACGCAGAGGAGTAACAAATATTATAACACCATCAACTAATATAAGATATTTATCTAAACAAGATGCAAATTATTTAGTATCCATTTATATAGATAAAACAACAAATAAATTAGGTAAAACTATAACTAATATAGGTTTATCTTCAATAGATGTTTCAACCGGAATAAATAATGTATATCAAACATGGAATAGCAATGAAGATAATAAAAAAGCAATTGACGAAGCACTTCGTTTTATTAGAGTATATCAACCGAAAGAAGTAATAATAAATGAATTAACAGATCAATTAGAACTTGATGATAGATTAGTTCATATAAAAACATCAAATTTAAATTCAGTTAAACAACAAAATAATTTCTTATCTAAAATTTATCCGAAACATGGAATGTTTCAACCTATTGAATATATAGGATTAGAAAAATATCCAATTATTGTATCATCATTTATAAATTTATTAGAATTTTGTTATGATAAAAATGAAACAATATTATCATCTATAAAAATTCCAAAATTATGGGACACTAAAGATAATGTAAGTCTTATATTAGATAATAATGCAGCTACACAATTAAATATAATTAATACATCGTCATCATCAACTGGTAAATTATCATCTGTTTTTAATTTAATTAATAATACAAGTACACCAATGGGTAGAAGATATCTTTTAGATAGATTAATGTTACCTATGATATCTCCAGATAAAATGATAGAGAATTATAATATTATAGATGAATATAGAACTGTTATTCCAACAGTTAATTCTGGAATTAAACAATTATCAAACCATTTATCTGTATATAAATTTCAAAAATATGAGATATATCTAAATAATATAAATGATATTGAACGTATACAAAGAAAATTATGTTTACAAATGTTACACCCATATGAATTTAATTCATTATTAATATCTTATGAAAATATTAAATGTATTTTATCAATTGATAATTCATTTCCAAATGAATTATCTCTGGTTAATAATTTTTTAAATTATATAAAAGAATATTTAGATTTTGATCAAACTACAAAATTTAATATGAACAATATAAAACAATCTGTATTTAATTATGGTATATATCAAGAATTAGACGAATATGAAGATAAAATAGAATCATGTGAAGATTTTGTTAATGAATTTATCAATTATATTAATAACTTGTTAGGTAATGCTAATGGGTGTTATAATGAATATCGTGATGATATAGGATATTTTATAGATATAACTATCACTAGATATAATTCTTTAATGGCTATATTTAAAAAAAATAATATTGAAGAAATTAACATTAATAATATAATTATTAAAGTATCTGAAATAAACTGTGAGAAATATAAAAATGGTAAAAATTGCAAACTAACATTTACATTGTTAAATAAATATTCAGATATTGTTCGGGAAGCTAGATATAATTTAATTAATAAAACAACTCAATTATATAAACAATTTCAATATGATTTGTATAATAAATTTGAATTAACATTTAATAAAATTACTAATATAATAGCTGAAATAGATTATTATAAAAGTTGTGCTAAGACTAGTTTATTATATAATTATTGTAGACCTATTATTAATTCAGATATATCTGATAATTCAGATATATCTGAATTAAAAGCTATTAAATTACGTCATCCATTAATTGAACAATTTCAAAATAGTAATTTGTATATTCCACAAGATATTGATATGACAGATAAAGGAAATAGAGGAATATTATTGTTTGGAGTAAATTGTAGTGGAAAATCCAGTTTAATGAAAGCTATAGGTATAGCTGTTATTATGGCACAATGTGGTATGTTTGTTCCAGCAACTGAATTTACATTTTATCCATTTAAATCTATAATGACACGTATTATAGGAAATGATAATTTATTTAAAGGATTATCTTCATTTGCAGTTGAAATGTCAGAATTAAGAGGTATTATACAAAGAGCAAATAAAAATACATTAGTATTAGGAGATGAAATATGTCATGGTACTGAAACAATTTCAGCATTAGCAATAGTAGCTGCATCAATAATAACTTTATTAAATAAAAATGTTGTATTTTTGTTTGCTACACATTTACATCATTTATCTAAAATGCAAGAAATAAATAAAGAATCATCTAAATTAGGAATGTTTCATTTAAAAGTTATATATGATGAAAAAACAGATACATTGATTTATGATAGAAATTTAGAGAAAGGATCAGGATCAAATTTATATGGGTTAGAAGTGGCAAAAGCAATGCATTTCGATAATTCATTTATGGAACTTGCGAATAATATAAGAAAAGATCTTACAGATTTTCAACCATTATTAAGTAATAAAAAATCACAATATAATGCTGATTTAATATTAGATAATTGTAAAATACCAGAATGTAAAAGACAAGCGAATGACACTCATCATATTAAATTTCAATGCAATGCAAATGACAAAGGATTTAATGACCATGTTCAAAAAAATCACAAATCTAATTTAATACCATTATGTAAACCATGTCATCAAATGGTACATTCTGGATTACTTATAATAAATGGATATAAAAGTACAGCTAACGGTCCTTTACTTGATTATAAATTTAAATCGAATTGAATTCAATTAAATTCAAATCGAATTTAATGTACTAAAATTATAAATAGATTAAAATGCATTTACTTCATCATCTAAGTTTTCTCTAAATGCATCTATATCAGAAACATAATTACTTTGAATTGTATTATTTATACAAAAATTACCATTAATAAAATCAAGAGGACAAGTAGTATTAGTTGATATATATTGTGTATGGTAATAATATATTTTCTTCAAAATATTTTAATTCAATCTTTTTATCATATTCTTTCCAATTAAGAATTTTTTCTGCTATTTCCTTTGCTAATTTTTTTGATCCTTTAATAAGATATTTATATTGATCTATTTTATGAATATTACAATTAATAGGCATTATATCATCATAATCAGATATAGTAATTTTACCTGAGTTTATTATTGCCTTTGTTTTAGTAAATTCAATAACTTTTGTCGTTTCATTTGAATGAAATATTGATTTTGATTCTAGATTTTCAGTTTTTATTTCAACTAAAGGTATATAATCATTAGAAATGTTAGATATATTTGATGTATTTAATAATTTATTAACATTCTTATTAATATATACTTTGTATATATACAAAATATATCATATACAAAGTATATCCATAAATAGATCTTATGGATATCTAATCCCTAATGTGTTTAAATTCATTATTATTATTTAATATCCATAAAGATCTATTTAAGTTTTCAATATAAGAAATATCAATATCTTTATTATTAATAATAAAATTAAAATATTTATTAAATCCTCCGTCCAATAATATAATATTTTTATCAGGGAAATCATTAGTTAATCTTTTTACAACACCAACTCCCCTTACTGAGGAATACATACAATGTACTATTATATTATTTTTATCTTTAATAAACTCTTTTATTTTTGTATATTCATGTGAAGGAATATTAACGGCATTTGGTATATTACCGCCGGAAAAATCATCGCTTCTAACATCTAAAATTGTATAATTATTATATAATTCATTATTAATATAATCAATTAATTTTACAGATTTCATATTGATTATATTAAATTAATTTAAATTAAATTAAAATCATTTTTTCCGATGATTTAACTTGTGGGGACACTCGTGGGGGCACTTGCTCATCGAACCATCACGCCTGACGGCGTTCAGGTTCTCTTCGCTGCGCGTCCCCATAACCCCTCAGGATTATGTGTAAATTTTATAAATTGTATGGTCGCTTTGCGACCATACGCATTATAAATTCACACTAAACTATTTAGAAAACTTTGCAAACCTATATACATTTGAATAAATTATCTTTGTTAATATTAAACATGTATTAACAAAGTTAAACTATTCAAAATCCATAATATATTAATAAATTTTATATTGTGTTAATTGACTATATCTTGTAAGTTTTGGCATAAAAATGTATAATCTAATTAAAACTTTAAATATTAATTTAATTATTTTATACATTTTTATGCCAAAACTTACAAGATATAATTACTTAACACAATATAAAATATTTACTTTGTTAATACAAATCTAATATATTCAAATGTTTACAAAGTTTTCTAAATAGTTTAACTTTGTTAAATATATTTAATATTAACAAAGATAATTTAATATTAACAAAGATAATTTAATATTAACAAAGATAATTTAATATTAACAAAGATAATTTAATATTAACAAAGATAATTTATTCAAATGTATATAGGTTTGCAAAGTTTTTTAAATAGTTTAGTGTGAATTTATAATGCGTATGGTCGCAAAGCGACCATACATTTTATAAAATTTACACATAATCCCGAGGGGTTATGGGGACGCGAATCAATTTAGTTTATAAAAGACCGCAACGCGGTCTTTTATAATCTAAATTGATGAGTGTCCCCACACTATAAATCAATTGCATATATTTTACCTGTATCATTTTCAATCATAAAATTATCATTATGAAGATCATCGGAGAAATCTCCAGCTATTAATCTATGTTTTTTTAAATTTGATTTTAATAATTTTAATTGTTGTCTAATTTCACTTGTCATATGAATTTGATTTAATGTGACTCCATTAATTTTTTCCATTATAACCACATAATAATTTTTTGTTTTATAAGAACAGATATATTTAGGACCGAAATCTAATAATCCCGCTGATTTTGTTAACTCACATCTCTTAATAAATTTTTCATCTGGATTAACAACTGGTTTTTTCCATACACCTGATATTTTATTTTTTAATATACGTGTTACTTTATATGCATATCCATTAATATCATATACATTTCCTTCATTACCATGGCCTAAAATTATATAACCATCAAACTCATTAATTTTTAATATATCATTACACTCATATAATCCACCATATATATTTTCTGTTCTTAATATTTCATTAATAATTAGTTTTGTTAATTTATTTCCATTTTTATATAATGAATTATATTTGTTTCTTGATGTATTTAATAATTTATTAACTCTCTTATCTAATGTATTCATATATATCAAAGATAATTAAATTAATTAATTAATTAATTAATTAAATGTATTCATATATATATCAAAGTTAATTAAATTATATTTTTATATAATTTAATTTTCATCATCATCATCTGATAATTTTTCTTCTTCAGGAAACAATTGATAATCTGATATTTCTGTATTATTTTTTGGCTTTATATTATTATAAACTATATTGTGAATAACTCTATGTTTAATATTACCATATTGTTTTGTTAATGCTGTTTTATTTTTTGATTTGTATAAATCTTTGTATTCTTCTGTTAATTGATCTGTTCTAATTAACTTTTCAATATCTCCTATAGTTAAATTATAATGTTTAAGAATATTTATACCTTTTTCTATATTACCATTATTATTTAATAAATTAAATAATATTATTTCAGATAATGTTTTAATATCATCAATACGATATGAATTATTCGAATTAACTATTGAATTTAAATAATTAATATTTTTAATATTCGTCTTCTGAGATGAATATTTACTTAATGTTGTAGTCCATTTTGATGAGGGTTGTATTCCTTTTAATGGATATTTATTTGAATAATAATTTGCTAAATAACACGATGACATACAATGTATTTGATGTAAATGCCAACTTTGAGTAGTAAATATAGTTTTTTCTAATATATCACTTTGAACTATTGAATCAATAATATTAATTGCATTTTCTATTTTATTTTTATTACTAGTATTTTGTATATTAATAATATTTAAATAATTTTCATGTATCATCATTGGTAAAGAACTTTTTTCTATTTCATATAATTTATATATGTTGTCGATAGACATTAATTGTCCAAATATTTTATTTGCACTTTCATATTGATTTAATGATATATATTTTTCTGTTATAGTATCAAAATATTCAGACAGTTGGTCTGATGTAAAAACAGGAGTTGAAAAATTCCATAGCGTATATAAATTTTGTAATATATGCATTAATCTTCTATAATCACCTTGACATAAATCAGCTATTTTACTTTTACATAATTCTTCAATAGGGAAATTTTCTTTAATTATTATATTATTAATAATATTAACTAATTGTTGTCTAGTCGGTTTATAAAATTTAATTTCTAAACACTCTTTTTTAAGGTCGTTCATTTTTTTATCAAAATTATTATTACATATACAAATAATTGGAAATATCCATCTATTCTCGTTTTTTATTTTTTCTTCTTTTTTTATAGAAGTTTTACCTTTCAATGGATTAATAATTTTAATTAATTGTAACATACCTCCTTTATCTCCAGACGTCATTCCATCTACTTCATCCATAATAATACCATATGAATCATTAGATTTATTAATTGTGATAAGTTTACCTATTGTATCATCAATTTGAGATTTATTTCTAATATCAGATGCATTATATTCTAATATATGATAATTGTATTCTTTAAATATGGCATGTGCTATAGTAGTTTTAGATGTTCCGGGGCTGCCTGAAAATAATAATGCTTTTTTTATTGTTTTATCTTTATTTTGAAATTTATTAAACCAATCTTTAATTTGATTTATTTGTTCTTTATTATCAATTATATCAGATATATTAGTTGGTCTATATTTTTCTGCCCATAACGTAGATGAAGAACACATATTTAAATTCGCACCCATATTCAAATTCATTTTTTTAGCTTCAGGTTTATTCACATTTACTTTGTTATTGAGCTTTGTCTTGATGTTAATGTTAATGTCAATGGGTTTGATGTCATTGACGTTGACGTTGACTTTATCGATGTCATTGACGTTGACGTTGACTTTATCGATGTCATTGACATTTATATTATTTTTTTTTAATGTTATTTTAATTAAGTCTTTCTTTTTATTTTCTATCTTATCTTTTACAGATTGGAATAATGTTATTTTAGGTTTAATATTAATAATTTCATTTGACATTTAATTTCATATAATAAAATTAATTACAATATATAAATTAAATTTAATTTCATTTTTTATCTAATATAGTAAAATTTTATTTTTTATCTTTTACTGTATTAATTAATTCAAAATGAGTTGTTGATTTATCATTATCTTCTAACTCTCTGAGTTTCAATTCAATACGATAACATATATCAGGTTTAGTTAAAGCTTTCATATTATCTTTTATTCCTATTTTCTCAGCAAATTCAAACAAGTCATCTAAGTGGTAACTTGAACATACTTTACCTCTAAGTTGATTTCTTTTAGATAATTCTACTGCACCTTTTTGTAAAGAAGATAGTTTATTCTTATTCTTTTGTTTTGTCATATCATTAAATTTGAATAAACTATTAACATTATTTTCATTTAACATAAATAAACCTATAAAATCACTTCTATTTTTTTTCTTGTTTTCTATTTTATCAAATTTAACATTTGCTACTATTTTATCCTTATCACTTATATCAGACCATTTTTTTTTGGTAAATAATCTCCATTTATCTTTATTCATATTATGAATAATACTATCTTTCTTTTCTAATTTTAGATATACATTATCATATCTATCAAATGATTGATAGATTTCTTTAACTCCTTTTGAAACAGCAAATTCAAATAATTTAATTCTAATTTTATCAGATATAATTCTGTCAATTTTATAAT
>Ga0214919_10010447_pt1 | contig 11756 bp, 18 predicted proteins | sample LL1503_MetaG_FD_177994 | JGI IMG/M metagenome (GOLD analysis project Ga0214919, IMG submission 177994) | Freshwater microbial communities from Lake Lanier, Atlanta, Georgia, United States - LL-1503 | ecosystem: Environmental > Aquatic > Freshwater > Lake | place: USA: Georgia | collected...
ATCGTGCAGTCGCTGCAAGACACCGCGCAGCGCGCCAATGCGCAGGTCTGGCCACCGGGCCAGCAGCCGCTGCAATTGCTGCTGACCGGCCTGTGGTTTCAGATCCAAAACGGCGCGGCTTTCCATGATGTGCACACCCACGGCAATTGCTCGTGGTCTGGCGTGTATTACCTACAAATCGACCCGCCTGAACAACGCGCCAGGCATGCGCAGTGGGGCGCGCACAATGGCGTGACGCGCTTTTACAGCCCCATATTTCCGCTCTTAGGCGGCGCGCACATGGACATGGGCAACGCCTTCATGCAAAACGCCACGCTGGACGTTAGCCCACAAGAGGGCGAGCTGGTGCTCTTCCCTGCATTTCTGCCCCACAAAGCCATGCCCTATCAGGGCGAACGCGAGCGCATCATCCTGTCCTTCAACGCGCAAATCCACGCGCCGAAAGGCAATCAGATTTACCGGTACGCGGGGACTTGATTGGAGCCGCGTTGCTGCGCGACTCCCATGGCGGGCAAGACGCCATAGTTACTCCAGAAATGAAAAAAGCCCCTGCGGTTTTAGCAAATATTGGCTAAGTTTGCGGTGAAAGGTCCGGTTTTGAGGCTGACCCAGTTCGTCATAGATTTTGGGCTGCGTGATGCAATCTCAAAATTTCAACCTTATCGCCACGCACGCGGTAAATAGCGATGTAGTTCTGGTGCAGTACCAGCTCCCGCGTACCGGGGACGCGGCCCGCCCGGCCCATGCCCGGATGGGTCTGAAGTTTGGCCACAGCGGCCTGTAACTCCAGCACAAAGCTCGTTGCGCGGGTCGGGTTGTCTTTGGCAATGAAGCCAGCGATTTCATCAAGAGACGCCAGCGCTGTCTTGGTCCACTTGATCAACATGCATCAAGCGCCGTATTTCGCGAACACCGCTTTGACCTGCTGGTCGGATGCGAATTCGCCTGCATCGGCTTCTTGGATACCCTCCTGGATGTCACGAATCTGCCAGGATTCATTCTGCACATAATTGGTCAGCGCATCAATAGCCAAAAAGCTCTTGGTCCGTGCGGTCGCCTTGGCCAACTCTTCGATCTGCTTGTACAGCGCCTCGGGTAGACGTACGTTGATAGTTCTGGCGGTCATGTCGGCAACACTCCTGTGCATTTTGTAATACAACGCATTATTCAAAGCACCAAGCCAAAGGTCAAGGCGGGCGGCGGCGTCCCTGGGCAAGAGCCACTTAGGCCCTGGTGAATTGAGCCTGATCGCCTGCAGCACACCAAAGTAGCGGTGGCGATGCGTGCGCGGGGGTGGCACCAAGGCTGCAATGCGCTCGATCAACTCCAGTGGCGTGAGTGTGATTTCATCTACCTTTGCGCCCCGCTTGTTGTGGGGTTTGCTGACAGACTCGCTATGCTGTTTGGCACTGCGGTACACCAGCACTTTGCCCGCGTTGCGCAGCCTTTCCAGCGCAAACGCTGGCCGTGCGCAGTAGCGCAACAAACGCTCCAGGCCGGCGCGGTCATGCGCTGCTATGCAAACGCTGGTGTCTACCGAAAAACCGCTTTGGCAGTAAGCCAGCATCTCTTTAGCATCGAAACCTTCGAGCAATCAAAAATAGCGCATTTACAGACCGAAGATTGGTCTTTGGTTGCAAGTGATCTCACTCAGTAATGAAACCTCAATTGGGCAATTTCCAACTGATCACCCGTCACGCGGTACACCATGCGGTGTTCGTCATTAATTCGGCGGGACCAAAAGCCTGCAAACGCGTGCTTTAAAGGCTCGGGTTTGCCTATTCCAATGAAAGGATCACGCGCAGTGGCCTCGATCAGCTTGTTGATTCGGTCCACCAGTTTGCGATCTTGCTTTTGCCAGTAGAGGTAATCCTCCCAAGCCAACTCAGCAAAAACCAGCTTCACTTGATCAACTCGCGCTCAACAGCCTGCCCCGCATTGAGCTGGGCGATAGACGTCAGCAAGCGGCGAGCGTTGGCGGGCGTGCGCACCAAATAGGAGGTTTCTTCTAGCGCTTTGTAATCGTCAAGCGAGAGCATCACCACCGACTGATCACCATTGCGCGTGATGATCAGAGGTTCGTGGTCTTCGCACACACGGTTCATCACGCCAGCCAAATTGGCGCGAGCTGTGCTGTAGGTCATGGCATCCATCGATTACTCCTTGAGTTGTACTATTAATTGTACATATAGACCAGCGCTTTGGCAATATACGGCCGTTAGCAAGCTGTTAAAACGAAGCGGTATGTGGCGGATGTGGGCGCTGTGCGTGATGAAGGCGATGATGCGCATCTACCCGCCACACAGGGGACACAACAAAGGGAACACTTCGTAGATTCGGGCAATCAAGACCGCCCATAGGTAATGCGCCGGGCGCTTGGGCTGCACCGGCTGAGCAGGCACGGCCTGGGTTGGGGCTGCGTTGCCTGCCCCAGGTACGCCTACGCCCGAGCTGACTGGCTCGGCCTGCACCTGCGCCGGTTGCACCACTGCGCCCTGTGCCAACGACACAACCGCAGCCCTGTGCGGCGAGTGCGGTGCCAGCACACCAAAGTAGCGGTGGCGATGCGTGCGCGGGGGTGGCACCAAGGCTGCAATGCGCTCGATCAACTCCAGTGGCGTGAGTGTGATTTCATCGACCTTTGCGCCCCGCTTGTTGTGGGGTTTGCTGACAGGCTCGCTAGCGGGGACTTAGGCCGCAGGTTTCAGCCTTCTATCGTCCACGCCTCCACCGCCAGCCCCGGCACGCGGTGGAACTCTCGGGCGTTGTTGGTAATGACCACGCCGTCCTCGGCCAGGGCATGGGCGGCGATCATCAGGTCCATGCCGCCGATAGGCGTTCCGGCGCGGTCTAGGGCGGCGCGGATGTGGGCATAGTGGTGGCTGGCTTGCAGCGGTCAGGGGCGTACGTCAAAGCCCACCAACCAAGCCTCCACGGCTGCGGCAAAGCGCGGGCTGGCCAGTTTGGCGGCACCAAAACGCAGCTCTGCGGCGGCGATGGCCGATAGCCACACCTGGCTTTTGTCCAGCGTGGCAAAGCGTTCAATCATGCCCTGCGGGTGTCTGCGCAGGATGTAGCTGCAAATATTGGTGTCCAGCGTACGGCGCATTCGGGGCTTCAGGTCCAATCACGTTCCTGAGCAGGGGCGTCTTGCCGATCGGCCAGGAAATCGGCAGGCAGTGGTTCGGTGTCGGCATAAAACTGCTGCAGCCAAAGGCCCATGTCTTGCTCGGGCAGGGTTTCGGGGTGCAGCCAGATGTCTTTGCCGATTTGCTCCAGGCGCACTTCCTTGGCTTGTAATTTCAGCCGGGCAGGCAAGCGCAGCGCTTGGCTGCGGCCACTCATGAAAACGCGGTCGGTGATAGTCATTGGCAGCCTCGAATTTGTAATATCTAGGTGTAGTAAGACACGCGGCCTCAAGGCGCTGTCTCGATAGCTGTCACCACAAATTTGCCCTCTTCGCGCGCCACCCCAAAGCGCACTTTGTCGCCTGGTTTAGCGGCGTCTAGCAAGGCCGGGTCTTTAACGGTAAAGACCATGGTCATGGGAGGCATATCAAAGGATTTGATTTCGCCGTGCTTGATGGTTATTTTGAGGTTGTCGCGATCCACTTTGCGTACCTCGCCTGGTACTTTTTCGTCACTTTGTGCCCGGGAAGCAAAGGGCATCAGTGCTAGCGCAAGCATTGCCAGGGGCGCTAAACGGCGGGCAAGTAATACGGGCATGGTGTCGGCCTTCAAGGGTAAGCGTGGAAGACAGTGCTGCTGCCATCTTTGGCAATGAGCAAGACTTTGAACGGGTCTTTGCGGCCTTTGTACACCGCGCCGTCCATGCCCGGCGATCCCACCGGCATGCCCGGGACGGCCAGCCCCACGGCCTTTGGCTTTTCGCGCAGCAAACGGCGGATGTCCGTGGCCGGCACATGGCCCTCCAGCGCATAGCCTTGCACGCTGCCGGTGTGGCAGGAACCTAGCGCGTCAGGAATACCCAAGCGCTTGCGCGCAGTATCGTTGCCTTGGTCATTGACCTTCACGCTAAAGCCCGCTTGCGTGAGGTGCACTACCCAGTCTTCACAGCAACCGCAATTGGGGTCTTTCCATACTTCGACCGATACCGCAGCCTGCGCGCCGATGGCCGGTGCGGCCAGCAGCGTCAGGCCTATTTGCAGGCATTGGCGGCGTGTGGCTTTAGTGCTTGCGCGCATCGTGTTGCTCCTTGCTTTTTGCCGACGCTTTGCCCTTAGTCACTTGGATCTTGCCTTTCATCCCCGCCTCGTAGTGACCGGGACGCAAGCAGGCAAAGTCCACTGTCATCGCGCTGGTGAAATGCCAAATCAGCTCGCCTTGCTTGCCGGGCGCGACGCTGAGCATATTGGGCTCTTCGTGCTCCATATCAGGAAATTTCTGCATGGCTTTAGCGTGTTCTTGTAAGTCTTTGATGTTGCCCAAGACCAGTTCATGCGGCAGTACGCCGGTATTGCGCACCACAAAGCGAATCGTCTCGCCTTGTTTCACGCGCAAGCTAGCGGGCAAAAAGCGCATGTTGTCTTGCATGTCGATAGTGACGGTGCGGCTGACTTTATCGATCAAGCCAGGTTCGCCGATGGAGGGGCCATCGTGCCCATGGCCGCCAGCATGGTTGCCGCTGGCCTGCGCCGCCCAGCTGACAACCAGCAGCGCAGCAGCGTAAAAAATGGTTCTTGTTCGCATGGTGTTTTCCTTTTCGTAAAAAGTGTGTTTTTTGTTTGCTGGTGGCGATGGAGCGTGGCTAAATCACAAAGCTGTTTTGTAACCCAGTTCTGCCTTAATGTTGGTGACCTGAATCAAGCTTGCCGCCGCCTGTCTGAGGTTTACGCACCTGCACTTGCACCTCGCCTTGCGGCATCGCCTGTACTGGCATCGCGCTCTTACCCGCCGCCTGCTCGCGCATCGGTTCGGCCAGCGCGCCGGTCCATTCATAGGCCACGCTGCCCGGCGGGTGGCGGTACCAGCCGGGGTTGCTGTAGTCGCCGGGCTTTTGTTCTTTGCGCACTTTGAGGACGCTGAACATGCCACCCATTTCCACGCCACCAAACGGGCCCTCGCCCGTCATCATGGGCGCGGTGTTATCGGGTAGCGGCATTTCCATTTCGCCCATATCAGCCATGCCGCGCTCACCCATGACCATGTAGTCGGGGATAAGTTGGCGGATGCGCCCAGCCAGCCCGCTGTGGTCTACGCCGATGAGTGTGGGGATTTTGTGGCCCATGGCATTCATGGTGTGGTGGCTTTTGTGGCAATGAAAAGCCCAGTCGCCCTCCTCGTCTGCAACGAATTCAATCTGCCGCATTTGCCCCACCGCGATGTCGGTGGTCACCTCGCTCCAGCGCGCGCTGTGCGGCACCGGCCCGCCATCGGTGCCGGTGACCTGGAACTCATGGCCGTGGATGTGGATGGGGTGGTTGGTCATGGTCAGGTTGCCCATGCGAATGCGCACCTTGTCGCCATAGCGCACGTTAAGCGAATCAATGCCCGGAAACACGCGGCTGTTCCAGCTCCAGATATTGAATTCCAGCATAGTCATGATTTGCGGCGTGTAGCTGCCTGGGTCGATGTCATAGGCGTTGAGCAAAAAGCAAATGTCGCGATCCACTTCGTCGATTAAAGGGTGCGGCGCTTTGGGATGCGTGACCCACATGCCCATCATGCCCATGGCCATTTGTGTCATTTCATCGGCATGCGGGTGGTACATAAATGTGCCAGGCCTTCGCGCCACAAATTCATACACAAAAGTTTTGCCCGGTTGGATCGACGGCTGGTTCAGGCCCGATACGCCATCCATGCCATTGGGCAGGCGCTGGCCATGCCAATGCACACTGGTGTGCTCGGGTAATTTGTTGGTCACGAAGATTCGCACGCGGTCACCCTCCACCACTTCAATCGTGGGGCCGGGCGACTGGCCGTTGTAGCCCCATAAATGCGCTTTGAACCCAGGCGCCATTTCGCGCACCACGGGTTCGGCCACCAGATGAAATTCCTTCACGCCATCGCGCATGCGCCAAGGCAGTGTCCATCCGTTGAGGGTGAGCACCGGGCGATACGGCCTGCCATTGGGCGGGGCCAGAGGCGCCATGGTGTCCGGCGCGCTTTGCATCAGCGGTTCGGGCAAGGCGGCCAGGGCCACGCGGCTGATCGCTGCTGCAGCCAATGCGCCACCGGCAATGCCTGCGCTTTGGAAAAAATGGCGTCGGGTGCTCATAGAAAATATTCTTTCGTGCAGGATGTTGCCGGCGGGTGCGTATCGTTAATGGGTCGCAATAGGGCGTGCAGGCGTCGATCTACCAAAGGTGGCGTTTTCGATTCAATGTGCAGCATCGCTGGCTCCTTGTGTCACGAGTGGTGTCTTGCTGACGCCACTGCCCAATGGCTTACCCACCAGCGCCGCTTGCAGTGCCGCATCGGCCAACCAGAATTGCTGCTGCGCTGCCAGGGCCGCGCGCACTAAACTAATTTGTTCTTGCGCATCCACCAACAAATCGAACACGCTGACCAGCATGCCGTTGTAGCGCAGCAGCGTCTCTTCTGACATGGTTTTGCGCAAGGGCAACAGTTCTTCGCGGTACTGACGCGCCAACTCATAACTGCTGCGGTAGTGCGCATAGCTTTCACGTAACTGCGAAGCCGCTTGCCGCCCGGTGGCCTGAACTTGCTGCGCCAAGGCCAGGCTGCGCGCATCGAGCCCCGCACGGCGCAAGCTGCCATCGTCAAATAATGGCAGCGCTATGTCTAGTTCCAGGCCCTGGCGTGTGTTGCTGCCTTCAGCGCCTTGTACCAAGTCATTGCGCAAACTGATTTCCAAATCGCCTCGGCTGGTCCACTGGCCCAGGTTGCGCGCCTGCTGCGCAGCGTCCCAAGCCGCTTGGGCCATGCGCAAGTCCAAGCGCGTCTGCCAGGCCTGGGCCATGGCTGCATCAAACTCGCGCGGTGCGGCGGGCAGATCGGGCAGGCGCGCAGGCAATCGCAGCCTTTGCGCTTGCACGCTGTCCAAGCCCAGCGCACGCACCAGCGCTTCGCGGCCTGCCTGCGCTTCGTCGCGGGCCTGCGCTAGTTGCGCCGTAGCTTGTGCGTACCAAAGCTGCTGGCGTGCCGCTTGTAGCTTGCTGCTATTGCCCACGCTTTGCATGCGCCGAGCCAATTCGGCCCCAATACCCGCCGCCTCTTGCACTTGCTGCGCATACTGGGCCGCCTCCTGCGCCGCAACCGCCTTCACCCAGGCTTGGCGCACGGTGCTGATCTGCTCGACCACGTCCATGCTCAATTGCAATTGCACCTGCTGCACCGCGCTCGCCGCCATACCCTGGCGCTGCGGTAAGGTCAACAGATCAAGTAACCCAAAGCTGATACGCCGGGCGATCTCGGTTTCATCGAGCAGGCTGGACCACTCCAGCCCCAGCCGCGGGTTGGCGATACGGCCTTGTTGCGCGGCTTGCGCTGCATCGGCCATGGCTCGCGCCAATAGGGCCTGCAAGGCCGGGTTGTTGAGTAAGGACAGGCCAACGGCGTCGGCCTGCTGCAAAGGCTGCTCCAACAAACGCTGCGCTGCGGCGCGGCGCTGTGCCACTTGCTCAGGCGTGAGAGCAAGCTCCAGCGGTGTGGGCGCGAAGTGGGCCAGGTCTTGCTGCGTTTGGGTCAGGACCTTGGAGGGTTCGGTGCTCGCGCAGGCTGCCAACAAGGCCAGCAGCAGGGCTACCAATGTGAGGCTTTGCGCCGATCGTTTCATGGGGTCTCCTTGCCGGGCGCGGCGCTAGAGCCGGAGGGCACCGGTTCGCGCGCATATACGCGCCAGCCGCCGATGCGCCCTACCACTGCGTTGGCCTGGCGCCAATCGCCCACCGCCTCGTCACGCCAGGGGCGGTAGCCAGCCCACGCCGATGCGTAAGCGGGCAGATTGAAGACTTCGCACGGCGCGCCTGGCGACAGGTCTGGCCGCGCATCGGGTGCGCGCTTGCCTGCTTGCGCATCAACCGGCGTGCAAGTTGATGCTGACTTGGCGCTGCACGCCGAGGGGCACTGGGGCATAGGGCTTAGCGCACCTGCGGTGTGTGTGCCGCTGCTTTGTGCCGCGACCAGCGGCGCAGCGGCACAGGCGGCCAGCCACAAAAAAACCGAAACATATCGAACCATAGTCACCTCGCTGCATGGGACATTGCACTGGGCGCGAAGGCCCGTAAGCGAAAACCGGATATAAAACAGCGAACCCTGGTTAGGCCAAGGTTAAGCGGCGAGCGCTAGGCTGTCTTGCGGAGGTGTGCAGGCTGCGGTGGCCGCTCTAGGGTCGCCAAGTCAGTTGACGGGTGATGATGCTCCGGGCTTGGAAACACGGTGCCTTGCGAGGCCAACACAGCGGGCAATTGCAAACTCATTGGCGGCGCCACACTGAAACAGCAAGCCGCACAGTGGACGCAACTGCCGCAAGCCAGGTCGGCGTCGGTGAGTGCAGGTGGCTCAACGCTGCCCGACGTTGGGGCCAAACCCGCCTGATGCTGCAAATTATTTGCGGCGAGGGCGGAAAGACCATAGGCATCAGGAGCATGTGATGCGTAGGCCGCGGTGTGATGGGATTTGCTTGCGGCTCCATGTCCAAGACAATCGGCCCCACCGGTAGCGAAAGCCGGTGCACAAGCAAGCAGCCAAAACCCTAAAACGGCGACCAACCGGAAAAGGCTTGGGAGCTTTAACACGGGCCGGTTACTCTATGTCAAATGTGAGGCCGACCATGAGCAAGCACAAGCCGCGCAGCCACTCAGTGAATGACTACCGGGTTTTGCGCCAGCCCAGCGTACTGCTCCAAGGTTTCTTCAACCTCTTCCTGGGTGGGCATATTGACCTGCCAGGCGACGATGTGCTGTTGAAACAACTCGGCCCAGGAGCCATCGAGGTAAACCTCTTTGCCGGAGCGTTTGTCCACGATCTCAAAGCCGTGACGCGCCAACATGGGCACGCCTTGCGGGTATTGGGCAGTTTTGACGTCACTCAGGGTGGTATTGCCCTGACCCAGGAAAGCGGCACTGCTTTCGCTTTGCGCCTGCGCGTTGGCCAGCATGTGGGTCACGGTAAAGCTGTCAGAGTCGTAAAGCGTGTTCATACGGTGGGTACGATAGCGGGTAAAACCTAAGCCTAACAGGATTTAGGCTGCGCCCAAGGGACAAGGCCAAATATCAGGGCTTTTGGCTGCGCGTCCAAACCATGTCGATTTCGTCGCCGCTGGTTTGGGACAAACGTATGCGGATGGGCATGCCCTCCAGCTCCTGAGCCAACCAGAGCTCGGCCCGGGTGTCGTACTCGGCCCGGTGTTCGCGCAGCAGCTTATAGGCCGTCCATTCTTTACCCTGAATTTTTAAACGCTCGGGCGCTTGCACCCGGAATTCCCAATCCTCAGACCCGCGCGCACCCACCGCCTGAAATACCAATTTGCTGCCCGGCACAAAAGCCTGTCCATCCGCGGCAAACATGGCCGCCAGTTGCACAAAGATGCTGACCTGGTCTTGCGCCAAGGGCATGATCGGCACATCCGGGGTGTTGGCGCTGAAGCTGACCTTGCCCTTGTCCCGCTCAAAATGCGCCGCCACTTCGCTACGTACTTTTTCGCCAAAGCGCAAAGGCTCCAAGCCGCGCAGCGTGATGGCGCCTTTGCTGGTCTGCACCTTAGATCCCAGCAAAAAATGGCTGATTTCCAGGCGCGCTGTGTAGTTGCTGCCGTCCTGCAGCCACAACAAATCGCCGGAAACAAAGTACTTAAATCCTTTGACGATGCCGGCAACGTCGTATTTCAGTCGGGTAGAGCCGGGAAACAGGTAGTTGTACGCCGCAAGCCCGCCGCCCGGCGCGGTCGCCACGGGCGCAGAAGATGCTGCAGGTTCAGCAGGCGATGACACCGCAGGTGCACTGGCCAAAGGTGATGCAGGTGCAGCGGCTACCAGCGTTGGGGAAACAAGGGGCGAGCGCTGTGGAGCAATCGCGGCAGGTGCAGCCGCTAAAGGTGCGACCGGTTCAGCAGCCACGGCAACCGCAGGTAAAAGGGCTATCGGCGCAGGAGGAATGGGGGGCAGTTGCTGCGAAGCAGGCGCTTCGGCTGTACGTGGCGCAGACGCTGCGCTAGCCGGCGCAGCGGGGGTCTGCGCAAGGCGCGCAGGCTCTGGGGGCGGCGCTACAACAAACGCCACAGACTCGGCGGCATCACGCGCGGCAGGGATTTTGGGCGCAGTGGCGACCGGTTCATCGGCTTGCAGGCTGACGGTGCCCTGGGCCTTGGGCTTGGTAGGCGCTGGCACCGCGGCAACCACCGCCGCAGGGGCTGTGTTTTCGATTCGGATACCGCGCGTGCTAAATATCGGGTGCGCTTGGTCATCCGCAAATTCACCGGGCACCATAAGCACTATGCGCGAAACACTGCCTAAAAATAGCAGGTGCAGCAGCCCTGCCAGCAGCACACACAGCAGCACTCCACGCCAGGCCCCTATCCGCACCGGCCACTTAGCAACATGGGCCTGAGGCGTGCTTTGCGTGCTGCCGTCGGCTCGCATCTCAGGGCCTAATTAGCTGCCAGGCTGGCGCAGGCCATTGCATCAGCTCGGCCAGGCGGCACACCACCCAGCGCGCCTGGTCTTCTTCAATCACCGCTTCAGGGCCGCACAGCCCATCCAGACAACGCTGCGAGACTTGCCCGCTATCCGCGTCACTACGTAATTGCAACTCGGTGGCTGTGCCGGTGAGCATCTGCGCTAGGTCTTCGCACAACTCATAGCACTGTGCAATCTGCGCCTGCGAGGCCGAAGGCTTGTGCGCTCCAGGCGCTAGATACAAGGCCAGAAAACTGGGTGGGATAAATAACTGGTTGCCTTCAGACATGCGATCTCATCTTAGGGCAGAGCTTCAAAGCACGGTAGCCTGCGCAGCGGCGCGCAGCTTGTCCTTCTTACTCGGACGCTTGCCTTTGATGCCGCCATACGGGTCCAGCGCTCCGGGTGCGCCGGGCACTAGCGCCTTGGGCGCGCCAGTAGCTTCAAAACCTGGCTCGGTCTCCAGGCTGACCGCCAAGGACTGGCGTTTGACGATCAATTGCCAATGGGGCTGCGTATCCGGGCAGACAAAGCTGATGGCCAGCCCGCTCTCACCCGCGCGCCCGGTGCGGCCTATGCGGTGGGTGTAGTCCTGAGCCGAGCGCGGCAAGTCGTAGTTCACCACCACCGGCAACTGCAGCACATCGATACCGCGCGCCGCCAAATCGGTGGCGACGACCACGCGAATTCGCGCGGCTTTGAAATCTTGTAGCACCTGCGTGCGTTTTCCTTGGCTCAGGCGGCCATGCAAGGGCTCGGCAAGAATGCCTGCTTTTCGCAATTTGTCCGCCACGATTTCTGCAGAGAACTGGGTGGCGACAAAAACCAGCACACGGCTCCAACCGGCGCCGGCCATCAAATGTCTAAGTAATCGGGTGCGGCTTCCCACATCTACCGCAAATGCACGCTGTGTGATGTCGGCCTGTTCATCGACCGCATGGCGTAAGTCCACCCGCACCGGCTGCTGCAATAAAGCCATGGCCCAGGCGCTGACAGCAGGCGTAAAAGTGGCCGACAAAAACAGGCGCTGGCCCGGTAGGGGAATATGCCCAAGAATGGCCTGCACCTCGTCGGCAAAGCCTTGGTCGAGCAAACGGTCGGCCTCATCCAGTACCAGGGTGCGCACGCTGGGCAAGGGCAGCGCGTTGTGGGCCATGAC
>Ga0214919_10010448_pt1 | contig 11756 bp, 14 predicted proteins | sample LL1503_MetaG_FD_177994 | JGI IMG/M metagenome (GOLD analysis project Ga0214919, IMG submission 177994) | Freshwater microbial communities from Lake Lanier, Atlanta, Georgia, United States - LL-1503 | ecosystem: Environmental > Aquatic > Freshwater > Lake | place: USA: Georgia | collected...
AACGACTTGCCCATTCTCCTTTACTTTCCTTACCACAAAACTTGGTGCCCCATGACAGAATCGAACTGCCGTAACCTGATTACAAAACAGGTGTAATACCATTATACTAATAGGGCAAATACAACAGGAAGGTTTTTGTCGCTAGACATCCAAAAGTTAGCTTTTTAATTGCTGAACCCTTCCTAAAACTTGGTCCGTGTGAAAGGATTCGAACCTCCGACCGCCTGGTCCCAAACCAGGAGCGCTACCAGACTGCGCTACACACGGGTAAAAATTAATGGTGGAGGATAGGAGATTCGAACTCCTGACTGAAGCTTGCAAAGCTACTGCGTTTCCAATTACGCCAATCCCCCATTTGGTGCCCCAGAAGAGACTCGAACTCTTACGCCTTGCGACACTGGCTTCTAAGACCAGCGTGTCTACCATTCCACCACCGGGGCATTTACCATTGTTAAGTGTTATCGTGTCAATTTGCCAACAATGTAGCTAGCACTGGCGAGCGAGTAACAGTTATATCAGACAGTGTCGGTCGCACCCTTACTGTCGAGTAGTCATAACGTCTTATGACGATACCTTGATAACACTTAACAATGGCGGTCCCAAGGGGTAACGATCCCCTTCTTTCAGCGTGACAGGCTGATGTGCGTCCATGAACACTTTGAGACCCATACAACTTTATATCTGCAAAAGTTGCAAAACTACCTCAGTCTTTTATATCCCTGAGGACGATATCTTGGAACCTAGGGTCAGATTCGAACTGACGATTTTACGGATTTGCAATCCGTTGCCTTAACCTCTCGGCCACCCAGGCAAATATTTGGCGTCCCGTACCGGATTCGAACCGGTGTGAACAGCGTGAAAGGCTGCTATCCTAGGCCTCTAGATGAACGGGACCATGTTAAATTACACTGGGTGTTTGACAGAAATAACAGTTTTGAACCTGCCCTACCGTGCCGTCCACGGACTTGTCTGTCAACCACATTACGTTCCAAGTTGTTCCAGCGTGACTACTGATCAAAGCCTAAGCTGATTTCCATCTTTCGTGTAACTTAGCAGTTCCAACTCCGTCAGTTGGGGGCGAACTAAATTACCTACTGGCTTGGGAACCAATGTAATTTAACATGGTCCTCTCGGATGGTATCGAACCAACGTCTATCGCTTATCAAGCGAGTGCTCTACCTTTGAGCTACGAGAGGAAAATGATATGCAAATTTTAAATGAACCTCAAAATTTAAACACCGATCTGTTTAAATTATGTCTTATTATAACGCATTTTTTGTAACCCGTCAACCTTTAGAATTAATAACCCTTTAGATTGTATGGCTACTTAAAACCTTCAACAGCATTTCTACTGTCTATGTCTCTATTATAACACCTTTTAGTAACCCTGTCAAGCACAAGGTTATTAGAAAAAGTTAATAAAAAGGTTTTAAGAAAGGAAAACCTCGGACTTTATGGGTACCGAGGTTTGTGAATTTAGAGAATTTAAAAAAATCTAATCCAACTCCTCGGGTGCTACAAAATCCCAACCTTTTGATGTTTGCTCATTACGTGCAAAGGCAACCAACGGTAGTATGCTACCAATCGTATGTCTGCAATAAATGGATGAGCGTGTGAGTTGCATTTTCTCTCTTTTAAATCTATAAATTTATTTATACATCTCGGTTGCTTTATACTTCATTTCTTAGAACTTTGTTTGTTCTAACTGCAGTATCAAGTACTGTCATATCAATACCATATACTTTTGCGTGTTGCAACAAAGCAGCAGTGTCTTTAGGAAAGCACATACCCGAAAATCCAAAGCCATCTGTACCAGGAACACGGTGATGCGACTTACCGATACGAGGATCCTTTGTCATTGCTGTAGCAACATGGTCAAAGTCTGCACCAACTGCCTCGGCTAACTTATGTAGTTCATTCATGAACACAACTTTTGTAGCAAGGAAAGTATTGATTGCATACTTCGCTAAAGATGCTTCTTCTAATGAACAGAAAAAGATATCGTTAACTGTATTTGGTTGTGTCAAAGTTACAAATCTTTCTGCTTCATTCATATAGGCTCTTACTGTCCCGCCTATAATAGCAAATGTCCCATTCAAATAGTCTCGTTTAGCATTTGCCGCAGTTAAGAACTCTGGAACATGGACAAGGTTAGGATACAAATAACCTAACTCTTTGTACACTCCTGGAGGCGCAGTTGTTTTGCTGATAATAGTACCAGTATAACCTTTTAACTTCGCAAGAACATCTTGCAAGATTGAAGCATCGCATACACCGTCTTCTCCTTGTGGAGAAGGAACACAAACAAAGATTGCCTCACATTCCATCAGGTCATCATATGTATGTTCATTCAAAGCAGGATTAGAATCTACAATTGCAATATCTGCAATCACTTCAAGTGAAGCTTTAACTGCTCGACCTACAAATCCTATACCAATAATTCCAATCTTAGGCAACATATTATTTCCCCTTTCTAGGCGAAACTACGATGTCATCACGACCAATTGCCTTCAACCAAGTGTTCAAACGCTTGATAACAACATCATCGCTTTTAGGATTTTCGAAACTAACATTACAATCTAAAACTGTATCGCTAGTATTTTGTTCTCGAGAACTATAACTGAAATTAAAATTCTCATTCATTTTTGCTGTCATATGCTTCTTCTTCTTCCCAATTTTGTTTGTTTTCTGAAATGCAGAATCTATCATCTAGCTCTGCAGGAATTTGTTCTAAGACTTCTTTTGAAGTAGGAGGGATTTGATATTCCTCGTCTCCATCCAATGTCCACTTACCTACAAATCCCTCGCCTTCTTCGCAGTAATATGCCTTGATATCGAATCCAAGATCCGCTAGCTTTTCATATGCAGAAACGGGAGGCGCCCAAGCACTTTCAAAGTATGTAGTAAGACTAAGACCATCCTCAGATAATTCTGTAGATCCAGGCTCACCTACATCCCATTTGGTGCCCCATTCATTGACACAATAATCGTACCACGAAGCATAACCATATTTATTAGCTAATTCTTCACGTAATTTGTTATGTGCATCAGCATTTTCGCCACCGTGAGTTGTGGTTGCTGGATTTTTAAGTGCTTCGGGTACGGGGATAAACTCTTCAAGAAAGGTTCCATTCTCTAGAGCAGTAAATGCCCGTTTGATCATCTCGGGATCTGTATGTGACAATGTCACATCATTTTGACACCAATTGGGCATTCTGTTCTCCTAAAATTAAAGAGGTGCGTCTGCCAATTCTTTGATCTCGGTAACCTCGAAATCTTCCTCAACCTTTGGCTTAGAGATCTTTGGTTGTTTAGCAACTGCGGGCTTGGCCTTAACAGGTGCTGCTTTGACCTTGGGTGCTTTTGCAACTGCAGGAGCATTGCCTACTTTCTTACCCATTGTCTCAATAATAAGATCAGACCATTGTGCAAATACACCGCCTGTATCTAGAAGATGCTGACAAGCATCTGCTTTAGACATAGCCTTAGGCAACTCAATCAACTCCAATGGAGAGTGACCGCCCTTAGCCAATACCTTAGTACGAGAAACGATATCATTCGCGAAACGAACTTTAGTGATACCATGCTGAGTAGAAACACCAACAACTGTAAATTTAGACATATAGTCCTCCAAAAATAATAAAAAACAACATCACCGAGAACGACTGCTCTCAAACTCTATTATAACACCTTTTCGATTCTGTGTCAAGCATAAAGTTAAGCAGTGTTGTTCTTTCACAACACCGATTTAACCTTATCAGAATGCTTGCATTTTGCACGGAATTGAAAACCAACGCAATCACAAGAAACCTGTCCGTCCGCAGATACGACATTATATGTCTTACCTGAAGATTTTGATTTGACTTGGAAGATGCGCTGAGCGCTTCTCTTTGCAGAAAAGACGTGCCCAACAATAAAACGCTTATGGATATACGATACCGGATACTCCGGATTGCCAGTACGAACCGACACATAATCTGTGTCTAACCATTTAGGATTGGGAACAACAGTACCTTCGTAGGTATCGATGTCAAAATCCTGTCCTAAAAGATTAGACTTAAATTTAGTGGTGATTGCTACGGACGAACCTATCGCAAAATTCATAACCATTTCCTCATTGTTTCATTATTATATGTCCTTTTGGATCGGTTGTCAAGCCCCAGTATAATACCCATTTGTTCAAAAGGGTTATAGGAAAGCCCCATTTCTGGGGCTCAAAAGGTAAAACCTTTTTATTAATTCTCCTGATCTTTCGCTTTTCTGATAACTTCTGCGTCTTCTGTTAGATCGATGATACCTTTATCTTCAAAAAATCCTAGCGTATCGGATATTCCTTTATAATAACCAGTCAATCGACAGGCCCAGCAAGCCGATAAAAATAGCACTATTTGTATTATATCGTATAGTGTAAGGCTGTATTGTTCCATTACCTCTCCTTATAAGTTTTGTTTTCATTCTGTACTCTCATCATATACGAACCAGTTTTCTTGCTTCTGACGAAGATTTTTAAATTGGTCGTGCTCTATTAAGAATTTAGCCACCAAACTGTTTTCCAGACCATATGCTTCTATCTCCCACGGTTGGTCCCAGTAGTTAACATCATCTTCGTACTTGTCCCCTCTCCAAACTGTAACATATCTAGACTTGACGTATTTGTCTTTCATCTCGCCCTTTGCCATTTGTTTGAGATGAACCATCTCGTGTGCAAGTACTGAGAACATATGTATCTTCTTTTTAGTTCTGCAAATATCTATTTTAAAACTACGAGGATTAGGCAAGCCTTCCTCTTCAAAATCGCAGAAGCCTCCAGCTTCCAATTGATCGTGTATTCTGATCTTTACCTGGATGTTCTTTTCTAGCTGAGGGGAAAGTAATTTGTCGGCAAATGATTGTGCCGCAAGTTTAAGTAACTTAGTTAGGTCTCTATCTTTAGCGCCATTGATTGATACTATCATAGTTTTCCTTTCTATGTTACATTTTATTTATATCATTTTTTCTTAATGATAGATTTCCAAAAACTCTCGTTCTTTATTTCTTCTTCTGTCTTCGGTCCACCAGAACTCTCTAATCTAATTGTAGTTTCCCCTTTGGGAATCAAATCCTTAATGGATAATGGAATGGGAGAATCTATATCATCAACCTCAGGAATTGGTTTGTTCTTTAAACGAGTAGACGACAATCTAGTATTTGTTAACTTTTGCATATTTTAAACTCTTATTTTGGAAAAGTCTCGTGTCGGTTGTCCAAATTGCTTTTGGTTAGTTGATCCACCACCGCCATTATTCCATTTTGGTTTTTGGTCATCTGACCGTTGTCCGGAATCCGAAATATTCTTTTGAGCGGATTGTTCTAAGTCATATAGTTTCATCTTTGCTCGATCTACGCCAATCACAAATCTCTTATTGATTGTAGGATCATTATATCTATTCTTCAACTGCTTAACCATTAACTGATTCATTGCTTCAAGATCTTCTGTGGAGATTAAAGCAAACATAAAGTCGACTGTCGCAGGCAAACCAAAAGATTCAGATGTATCTGTCAGTTCAACATCTGTGTTTCCATATCCACCCCTTGTAGTTTGTGTAGCAGAAAGAATAGGAACATTCTCTTCTACTGCCATACCCCTAAGTTCTTCAGCAATAGACTTAATCAAAGTATAAGAGTTAATGTTTGCTCCACCTTTGAATCTAGATGATGCACAAATATTCAAATAATCAATTACAATAAGATCAGGTTTAAATTGTCTTTTCAATTGAAGTTCATTTAATAAGGCCTTAAAATGCCCAGTATGTGCGCCAGCAGTAGGATACTCTTTAATGATTAACTTACCCTGTGTCTTATCTTTAATCTTTTCGATTCTATTATCGAATATAGCCTTTGGAAGATCTTTAAGTTGATCCATAGTGATGTTCATTAAATTGGCATCAATACGTTCCGCAATACGTTCCTCTGCCATCTCTAAAGTGATATACAACACATTTTTGTTCTGTGCAAGAACGGATGCCGCAACATGACACATAAACAAAGACTTACCAACGCCTGTGCCTGCAAGACAAACATTCAATGTCTTATTAGGCATTCCACCATTTGTAATCTTGTTAAAATAATCTAAGTCGAAAGGTATACGAGATTCTACTCTATGATAAAATTCATAACGCTGATCTGAGCTATCAATATAATCATGTCCAACATTGTTGTCGAAGCACACTCCTAGCGCTTCTTGTAATAGCTGAGGAATTCCGTCTTCTGTTCTAGCGCTGTCTCGGCCATCTATGATTGCAATAGATGATAGAATAGCATTATAGATTGCTTTGTCTTTACAGAATTTTTCAGTCTCTTTATACAGCCAGTCTTTATTATGGTCTGTGGGATCTAGTTGCAGTATTGCTTCTGCAACATCTTTATACTGTTCTTCGTTTAATGTCTTATCATTTTGAACAGCAATAACCAAAGCATCTTTACTTGGTATTGCATTATACTGATCTATGAAACCTTTTATCTTATCATAAATTATCTTATCACTATTATCTAAAAAATAATCCCGCTTTAAGAACGGGATTACCTTCCTCATATACTCATCGTCATTCGCCAGATTCTGGAGAATCACTGTTTCGATTTTCATGGTATGTAAGAGCCTTTTCTAAAATATCTACAATTATCTTCTGTAGTACGGATTCAAATTCCGCACATTCAAGTTCTTCTTTTGTCTTACCATCTGGTACTTGAAATACTGAGTAATCAAGTACTAGCTGATCTGACAAATCTTTCATATCAAAGTCATTGAATGCTAATGCTACATCCTTAAACTCTCCCTCGAGGATTTTTACTCCCCAAAGCTGTTGCTCTTTATCTTGAATTGCCCAAGGCTCATACTTCACTAGCATTTTCAAACTCCTCTGATATGTCTACGTCTGCCATTTCGGCACCTAACATATCTATAGATGCTACTTTATATCTACCCTCAATATAGTCACGGAATGCCTTTGATTGTAAAACAGGCATCCAGAACTCTTTTGTGTACGTGTCTTTGATACGATATTTCTTATCTTCGACTTCGCCTGTTTTCATATCTACTTTTGAGTACCAACCATTCGATGGCTTAACAACAAACTTGCCATCAATTGCTACATCTAATAGACCAGACCAAGTACTAATACCACCCTCGAATGTCACCTCAACAGGGATCTTAGATTTTTCTCTTACGAATCTAGATTTCTCTACATTCACAATAAAGTTATAACCTACAACATCTGTGCCATCTTTTTCTTGCTGGCGACCGATAATAAAGATGTTGTCCGCAGAATAATAAATGCCTGTTCCGCCAGATACAATCTGTTTAGGGAACAAACCGATTTCTGAATAGGTATGATTAACAACAACCATTGGAATATCTTTGATTGTTAAATGAGGTGTAACCATTCTAAACAATGACTTCATCTGTTTAGCACGAGTCATATCTGCAACAGACTTGCCTTCAAGTGCATCATCAACTTCTTTCTTAGATGCGAGGTTACCTACAGAGTCGATACAAATAAGAACATGATCGCCACGCTCAATATTATTAATCTGACTCATAATATCAAACTTTAATTGTTCGATATCTGTTATAGGGGTATGTAATACCCTATTCGTATCAATCCCAAAACTATCGAAATAAGACTGAGGGCTACCAAACTCAGAATCATAAAACAATAAAATAGCATCTTCATATTTTTCAAGGTAAGCTTTCGCAAGTAGTAAAGAAAAGGCTGTCTTGAAATGTTTAGATGGCCCAGCAAAAACTGTTAAGCCAGGTGTTAGTCCACCTTCTAAACTTCCCGACAGCGCAACATTAATCATCGGAACAGAAGTTTGTATCATGTCTTTCTTTTGAAAGAACTTAGATTTATTTAAAACTTCTGTTTCTTTGATTGTAGAATTCTTTTTCAATTTTTCAAGTAATGACATAGTGTCTCCTTATGTATATAGTATATTATAATGTATAACGTTGTATTTGTCTATTAAAAAGATCAATCTGCAGATGCAGACGCGCCACATTTTGCTCTTTTGTCTTTGGTTAGTTTACCAAAGTCAACAGGCCACTCTTTACCAGGTTGTAATTCTTTGCCGTTCGGTGGCACACCAAAAGCAATCTTCGCTTCTTTAACTACGTCTGTAAGATGTACTCTGTATTTTGTCAAATCATTTCCTAAATTAGGATATGGTGGAATATGCGGAAATTGCCATGCAGCATATTCATTTGTTTTGCGATTGATTACAATTTTATAAAAACTGTGGGGCACAATTACACCTGAACCAATTTTCTTATCTGTTATGTCGTTGTAGATACCGCCACCGTAAATTGTAAATGGTGCATCTAATTGAACTGCCCATCCGCGTACAGATGTTTCTAATAATTTCCAAATGCCTCTATTCAATGAACCTGCTTGAGGGACCATATTAGTCATTAAGAATGATTCATATTCTACTTGCTGATCCCAGCTTAAGTCTCCGTCGGGTGACACATGACCTTTATCATATCCTGTGCCCGCATAATCTCCAGGGACAGGTCCGCCTTTAACAGATTGATCTGCAGCAAACGCATTTGTTCTTGCAACACAACCAAGAGCATTCTTTGGCTCTAATGTATATGCTACATATGCCGGAATCTTTGCAGGTGCATCATATGCTACAAAATATGCTTGACGACAAATAGGTGTGTATTTCTTTGCGCTATCGGCAAAACCAAATGGGCTATGTACTTTACATTGTTCTGGAGGTAAAGGTTGACGCTGTTCCCATGCTTGAGATCCTGTAGCAACTAATGCTACAAATAGTGTTACTAATAATTTTTTCATCCGAATAATCCTTCTAATGTTGCTTGAGGTTTAGCAGACCATCCGATTCCATCTAAAATTGTATTCATTGGTTCCAAGAATGACTTCTCGAACATAGTATCATAATCAGCAAATCTTGCCAAATTCAATTCTGGAGGTATAACGGTGTTGAATGCTATACAATTTTCACCGATAGTATTAGGTTCTTTCAAATATAGAAACTTAATCTTATCGCCTTCTTTAATCTTTTCATACTTCATACCTAACCCATTTTGTTCGATATGGAAGTTATACAATAGAGCTCCTCTGACATGCATCGGAGTAGCCTGTTTATATATGGCGGCTCTATCTGTATATTTATCCAATCCGTTAACACCTCTGGGAAATGATATTAGTTCGGGTTTCATCTTTCTATATTCTGCCTCAAATTCTCGAATATATGTTTGCAGAGTTTGTTCATCAGATGTTAGTGTAAGTTTAACTGCTTTTCGTAAACCGTCCCTAATAGGTTCAGGCGTAGAAGATCTGACAATTTCTAATCCCATGACCTTTAACTTAGGTTCTGCATATTTGACACCCTCGTTATTGTATACATTTAAAGCGTATCGTTTCTTTGCTACCCATACACCCGTTTCCGCGATTGCCTCTCGCTTGAAAGAAATCTTGTTATCAAATGCATTAGTATATGATGCCATTTCTTCTGATACTTTATTTAGTACCTCTTGGATTTTACTCTCACAAATCTCATCAAGAATGTCTACAATTTTTTCGGGAGCTTTGCCTTTGTAGAATTTTTCTACAAGTGGCGCAAAGGTAACATAGCAAGAATCAGTGTCAGAATAAAAAGAATATTCATAGTTCTTTGTTCCGCATACTTTATTTAAATATGCGTTCAAAGCAAAACCAACTTTTTGAATAATATACTGACCTGTAAGTGTAATACCTTCTGCAACTCGGTCATCATAAAATCTAAAGAATTCGTTTGCCATGGCACCGAATAATGAATTCATCTGAATCTTACGAGCCATCTGAAAATTATTATACTTAGAGATTTCTTTTTGCCATGCCTTGTCTTTTGTTTCTTCATACTTGGTTTGTGCAACCAACATCAACTTTTTATATTTCTTTCGGTCATCAAATAACTTTTGAACGATCTCAGGAAATATACCTTGTTTGTCATTGGTATAACAAACACCATTTGCAGACATGCAAATATTCTTATTTGCTAAATCACTAGTGTCAATCTTACTTTCGAGTAATTCTGATACCTTGATGTCTAAATAATTTCTCTCCTGGGCCATTGTTTCCGGAGACATATTATATTGCATAATGATTGAAGGATACAGACTTGTCGCATCAAAAGAAACAACCCAATCATACTTACCTGGTCTAGGTGTTTGTACATAAGCGCCAGCAATTTGCCTACCTTGTTTACGCTCATTCTGATGAACCATAATATTCTTTTTCAAGAGTTGGTTATAAAGAATACAATCCCAGGTTCGTACTGCAGAGAAGATGTCTACATAATTACATTTCGCATCATATGCCATTGTTAGAATTAACTCAATGAGTTTCATCTTTTCTTCAAGTTCGTCAACCAGTTCACAATCGATAACGTTATATCGAACAAACTTTTGCCAATCGCCTTTCCAGAATTCAGAGAAGGATGCAAACTCATCATAGTTTAATTTTTCTTTGCCGAGCTCTACCTTAGCAATGTGATCTAATTTATACGACTCCTGATTACCATAAGTAAACTTTTTATACAAATCCAAGAAGTCTAGAATAGCGATACCTAATAGAGTGAAAGAAATATTTTCTTTCTTAAATTTGAGAATGTTCTTTTCCTCAACAACCTTCCAAGGAGAAAGTTGTTTCATTGCATCCTCTCCTAGAATTTTATTAATGCGATTGCATAGATATGGGATGTCAAAAAACTCGACGTTCCAACCTGTAATGATGTGAGGATAATCTTCTGAGATATAATTAATGAATTGTGTTAATAGATCTACTTCATCTTTACACTGTACATACGTGTGTCGTTCGTTGACGGGTTGACAAGGATACAGTCCGAAAGACACAATTTGTTTTGTATTGTAATCTTGGGTAGTAATAACCAATACTTTTTCATTTGGATTTGCAATGTCTGGGAATCCATTGTCTGCAGATGTCTCAATATCCAATGTCCAAATCTTTAATTGGGTCATATCAAATTCTACTTCATCTGGCCATTGCTGAGAAATATATTGATAGCCATAATTTGTATTTCCGTAGATCTCAAATCCATCAACTTCAGAATATCTCTTTACATAATCTTTGGCTTCGTTGATACTTTCGAATTTAATTTCCGCAAGAGATTTACCAAAAAGAGATTTTGCGGTGCCCTTATCTTTAGAAGGCACATAAAGAGAGGGTTTGAATGGGATTCTATCTTGCACGACATGACCATTATTGATGCCGCGAACCAAGATATTGTTACCATACTGATTTACGCTAGTATAAAACTTCATTAAAAAATAACCTTAAAAGACATAAATATATGTATATTATATAGAATTACACTGAGATTGTCAATAGAAAAGCAATAAAAGGACATCTAAAAAATGAGACGCAAAGGGATGCTAGATCATCTTTTTGTTATGTCTTTGTATACGGCAATTGCCGCTGATTCGATAAATCCCAACAACAACCAAACCTTCTCTATTATGAAAATAATGGAGGGATACTTGCTGTAAATCATGGATCCAATTACATTATTTGCACTTGCAAACGGCGCGGTTTCTGCAGTTAAAGCTGGGTGCAAACTTTACAAAGACATAAAAGGCGCGGCTGGAGAAGTTAAAGATGTTCTCAAGGATATGGATGAGCAATTTAAAAAATTGCATCCTCCAGAAAAACCAGCCACATCAGAACAACGTAACAATTTCGTTAAGCAAAAAA
>Ga0214919_10010450_pt1 | contig 11754 bp, 11 predicted proteins | sample LL1503_MetaG_FD_177994 | JGI IMG/M metagenome (GOLD analysis project Ga0214919, IMG submission 177994) | Freshwater microbial communities from Lake Lanier, Atlanta, Georgia, United States - LL-1503 | ecosystem: Environmental > Aquatic > Freshwater > Lake | place: USA: Georgia | collected...
CTTATTTTAGATTAATTGTTACAAGTACCTTAAATAGCATTGCTTGTACTTCAACATCTGCTGTATTAACCGTATTTGTAAACAACGTTTCTCCAAGTGTTATTGCTAACGACCAAACTATTTGTTCAGGTGGTAATCCTGTTGCCTTTACTGCTACTACAGCTACAGGAACTGGTGCCTTAAGCTACCAATGGCAATCTTCTACTACAAATACGGCTGGTAGTTTTACAAATATTGCTGGCGCAACTAGCGCAACCTATGATGCGCCAAGTGGCTTGACAACTACTACCTATTATCAAGTTATTAGTACAAGCACGCTAAACGGTGTTCCTTGTTCGGCTACATCCAATGTATTGAATGTTTATGTAAATTCACTCCCAATTTTAACAATTCCTTCTCTTATTACAATTTGTAATAACCAAACTGTAAATTTAAATTTAACAGCTAGCAATAACTCCTCTTTTGTATGGAATGCTCAAAATAACAATTCTGTTAGTGGTGAGAGCATATTACCGCAATCAAGTACTATTATTAATGATTTACTTACAAATAATACAACCTCAATCCAATATTTAACCTACACCATAACCCCTACATCAAGCCCTGAAGGCTGCATTGGTGCAGCTTCAACTTTAACTGTTCAAGTCCAACCAAATGTTTTATTAAATATCCCCCAGAATCTTGAAATTTGTAGCGGTTCTGCAGTCAATGCTGTTCTTAATGCTAATGTTTCATCAAATTTTCAATGGTTTGTTTCTATAGATAATCCAAATGTAACTGGCGAGTCATTAATTAGTAATACGAGTAATTTCATTTCAGATATTTTAATTAATAATACAACAACAAATCAAGTTGTAATTTATTCTGTTTTGCCATCTTCAGTTCTAGGTATCTGTAATGGGCAAGCGCAAACAATTACAATTATTGTCAAACCACAACTTACACTTTTAAATACAGATACTTCAACAATTTGCAGTAATGAAAGTGTCAATCTAAATTTAGTTGCCAATACCAATGTTACTATAAACTGGTATGCAGACCAATCATTAAATGTTCTCAATGAAACAACGTCAGTAACAACTTCATCAATAATAAATGACGTATTAATTAATTCAACTGGGCAAGTTCAAGAAGTCACATACAATGTGACTGGCACGTCAACTATTGACGGATGCTCAACTCCAATAATCCCTATCACAATTTTTGTAAATCCATTACCCACTGTAAATCCAAGTACTGATTTAAATTTGTGCAATGATTTTGCTACAAATCCGATACTATTTACTGGGAATGTAGCAAGTTCCGTTTATAATTGGTCATCAACAAATCTGAATGTAGGCTTACCAACTTTAACTGGGGCAAATTTAATTCCTAGTTTTGTGCCAACAAATTCTGGGTTATCGCCAATTTCTGCAAATATTGAGGTAACTCCTATTTTTATTAATAATAATGTTCAATGTGAGGGCCCTATTGCTCAATTTAACATTACAGTTAATCCTGTACCATCTGTTTTTGATGTTAATAATATAATACTATGTGAAGGAGAACTTTCAAGTGCTATAATTTTACTTGGAACTTTAGGGGGGACAGCTTTTAATTGGGTAAATTCAAATGTTTCTGTTGGCTTAGCTTCTCCAGGAAGCGGAAACATTCCAATATTTACAACACAAAATCCAACGCTACTTCCAATTCAATCAACTGTTACAGTTACACCAGTATATGGTTTGGCAGAATGCCCCGGAGAGGATATATCATTTGATATTACAGTAAACCCAGCGCCAACTGTAATTCCTCAAAATGCTTCTATTTGTTCAGATGATATGGTTAATTTAAACCTAAGTGCAGATCTACCTTGCACTTTTCAGTGGTATGCAACACCGAATCAGAATGTTTTAAATGAAACTTATACACCTATTCAAAATTCAACTATTATAAATGATTTACTTGTGCAAACGACAACGATTCCACAAATAGTCCAATATAATATATCGGCTATTTCAACACAATATAATTGTGAAAGTAGTCCCATTATTTTCAATGTAATCGTAAATCCACTTCCGGCACCTTCATTTACTATACTTAATCCTCCATTTTGTGATCTATCACCTATTTCTTTCCAAAATAATACTACTGGTATACTTGATTTTATATGGAGTTTTGGGGATGGTATTTATTCCAATTTATATAGTCCTTCACATCAGTTTCCAACCTTTGGCTCGTATGATGTTGAATTAAATGCTATCAATCCGCAAACAGGATGTAATGACAGTATTATAAATCAAATAATAATTTCTCCTACGCCAAGTGCAGCATTTAGCTATTCTGACTCATTAGGATGCGATGTTTTAGATGTAACCTATACTGCAGTGTCATCCAATCCTACATGGGACTATTTTTGGGATTTTGGAAATGGAGTAACTTCACAGCAAGCTAGTTCTGTTGGCTATCAATTTGAGGAAGAAGGATGTTTTGATGTCTCTCTTTCAGTAACAAATAATCAAGGTTGCACAGCAACAAAATTATATCCAGATATTGCCTGTATTTATGATAGTCCAATTGCTTCATTTAGCACAGATCAAGATGTACTTAGTGAAATTGATCCTTTGGTTTCTTTTTACAATAATTCAGTCAATGCTATTTCCTTTGAATGGGAATTTGGAGATAGCACAAATAGCTTTGCTGAAAATCCAATACATACATATCCGGATGATGCCGCATCTTATTTAGTAACATTGGTCGCATATAATGAAATTAGCTGTACAGATTCAACTTCAATGAGGATTATAATATTAAAAGATGTAGGTCTATATATTCCAAATTCGTTTACACCTGATGGAGATGAATACAATCATACTTTTTATCCGGTATTAACAGAAGGATATAAGAAGGATTCATATCACATGTCTATTTTTGATCGTTGGGGTGAGCTTGTTTTTGAAACATATGATGTAAGCTTTGGTTGGAATGGCAGTTATAGAAAAAATGGAATGCAATGTAAAACAGGAACATATACTTGGGTGATTGAAGTCATAGAATTACAATCAGCAGTAAATAGGAAATTTAATGGTCATTTGAATTTAATAAGGTAGAATTATTGCATTAAAACCTTATTTATTATTTAATAAAATATTTTGTAAATCTATTCCGAAATTTTAGATGATAAATATCAATTCTTGTTAGTATATCAAGGCCAGGAATAATACTAGTGTTTCAAATTATTAAGCTCCTCTTTGTTATGTTTGTGTTTAAAAAAGAGTGCAAACAGAACAAGAATTACAAATGAATATCCTGCGAAAGAAAGCCAGATATTGAACCAATCTTTTTCACCATTTATTCCAGTAAAATAAGCCGCTATAAGCAAGCCGCTCACATAACTTCCAAGAACTGCTCCGAATCCATTTGTCATCATCATAAATAATCCTTGAGCACTTGAGCGTGTTTTTGCATCTGTGGTAGTTTCTACGAATAAGGACCCCGAAATATTAAAGAAATCAAAGGCCATTCCGTAAACAATACATGAAACGATAATCATCCATAGTCCATCAGCAGGATTTCCAAATGCGAGAAGTCCAAAACGCAATACCCATGCAGCCATACTGATAAGCATAACTTTTTTGATGCCAAAATTTCGCAAGAAAAAAGGGATTGCGAGGATAAAAATAGTCTCCGAAATTTGTGAAATAGACATGATAATTGTTGAATGTTTAACTACCCATAAATTAGCATATTCAGGAATATTCTTAAAGTCGGAGATAAAAACATCGCCGTACATATTTGTAAGCTGAAGTGAAGCACCTAAGAACATTGAAAACAAAAAAAACAAAGCCATTTTGGGCTGAGAAAAAAGCTTAAAGGAATCAAGACCTAAGGAACTTATAAACGATTTTTTTTCTCTTTCTTCTTTAATTGGTGCACATTTTGGAATTATAAAAATGGCATAAGCTGCTAATATAAGTGCAGAAAAACTGGCCAAATAAAATTGCCCTTCAAGTGCTTTATTTCCTGTAAGATTTGTCACCCACATTGCCGCGATAAAACCAATAGTACCCCAAACTCTAATCGGTGGATAATCTTTTACAACATCGTACTTATTGTTTTTAAGTACACTAAATGCAATAGAATTTGAAAGTGCAATTGTTGGCATATAAAAAATCATTGCTAAAAATATCACCCAAAAAAAGTCATCAGGATTAGTTACTTGAGGAATAAAAAACAAAGTAATACCTCCAAGAAGGTGAAGTAGCCCATATAATTTTTCAGTATTTATCCATCTATCTGCGACAATTCCCATTAATGTCGGCATCAATAGAGAAGACAAACCAAGTGTACTAAAAACTGCTCCAAAATCAGCAGCATCCCACTTTTTAGTAACAAACCAATAATTTGCAACTGTAATCAACCATGCTCCCCAAATAAAGAATTGCAGGAAACTCATTAAAATTAAGCGATTTTTGATGCTCATGGGAAAAATTTATAATCTTTTTTTAATTTCGTCACGTAATTTAGAGGCAAGCTCATAATCTTCATTTGAAATAGCATCCTTTAATTGCTCTTGAAGATTTTCTAGGTCTAAACCTTCTATTTCATCATCAACATCCATGTCTGCATCAAAATCTAATTCTTCTGATATTTCATCTGAGGGATTTTCAGTTCCTGCAACATCATCTAAAATACTTACGAAAGTATAAAGCGGTGAATTAAAGCGAACACCTATTGCTATTGCATCTGAAGTTCGAGAATCGATTTCAGTAATTTGATTGTCTTTTTCGCAGATAATTTTAGAATAAAAAACGCCTTCTTGAAACTTATAAATTACTATTTCACGGACATTAACACCATATGAAGTGCAAAAAGTCTTAATTAAATCATGTGTTAAAGGTCGATTTGGAACCATTTTCTCCAATTCTACAGCAATTGCTTGTGCTTCAAAGCCTCCGATAACGATTGGAAGTTTACGGTTTCCCCCAACTTCAGACAAGGTCAAAACATATGATCCTGATTGGGTTTGACTGTAAGCAATTCCTGAAATATCTAATTTAACCTTTTTCATAAAAACTAAATGGTAAGCAAATTAGTAATTAATTTTGGGATTCTTTGAATTTATTTATTGCAGCTGTTAGCTTTGGAATAACATCAAAGGCATCTCCCACAACACCATAGTCTGCAGCTTTAAAAAAAGGAGCTTCGGCATCAGTATTTATAACGACAATAACTTTAGAGCCATTAACGCCCGCTAGATGTTGAATCGCACCAGAAATTCCAATTGCGATGTATAAATTTGGTCTAATTGCAACGCCTGTTTGTCCAACATGCTCATGGTGTGGACGCCAACCAATATCTGCAACAGGTCGAGAGCAGGCAGTTGCTGCACCCAAAGATTTCGCTAAATTTTCAATCATCCCCCAATTTTCTGGGCCTTTTAATCCTCTTCCTGCGGAAACAACAAGCTCGGCCTCTGGTAAGAGAATTTCTCCCTCTGGTTTTTTGGTAGAAATAACTTTAATTGCTGCAGCTCCACCCAAACCATTTGTTTCCTCAACAGGACAATTAGCGCCTGTTTTTTCAGGTTGAATGCTATTTGGTAGAAGCGAAATTATTTTAATAGCTGAGGAAACTTTCACATTCCCTATTGCCTTACCTGAGAAAACATTTACTTTAACAGCTCCATCGGCATCTGGAATTGAAATCGCCCCTGCAATTAACCCAGCTTGCAAGCGAACAGACAATCTTGGGGCAACAGCTTTTCCAATTAGGTCATGAGAAAAAATAACAGTCTTTGCTCCAATATTTTGTACAACGGAAGCAATTAGTCGTGTTAATTGCTGTGTATCTTCACCATCAACCATTCTATCTACTAAAATTTTTGTAGCTCCATATTCTCCTAAGCAAGTTAAAATTTCAGAAGAGGCTTTTCCATTTGTTAAGACCACAACATCATTTCCGAGTTTTTTGGCATAAGTAACAGTTTCTAATGCTGCCTTTGAAAGCCCGTTTGATGAATTTACGTATACTAAAATCATTTTTTCTTTTTTAAAATGTTAAATAACTTTTGCCTCATTGTGTAATAATTCGACCAACTCATCCATATTCATCGGATCAATTAATTTAACGGCAGATTTTGAATTCGGAACAGAATAAGAAACAAAACTTGTTAATTCATCCGCAGTAACTGGAGGCAATATTGTCAGAGGTTTTGTTCTTGCAGCCATAATTCCTCTCATATTTGGAATTCGTTGTTCTGCCATTCCCTTAGCACAAGATACTACAGCAGGCATTGCTACCTCAACAACTTGAAGACCACCAATAATCTCTCTTTCTAAAGAAAGAGACGACCCGTTAATATCTAATTTTGAAGCTTGTGAAATTAATGGAAAATCTAGAATTTCAGCAATCATGCCAGCAACCTGAGAGCCATTGTAATTTATTGTTTCTTTTCCAGTAAGAATTAAATCAAAAGCATTTGATTTAGCATAATTAGCAATTTGTACGGCTGTAAAGTATGCATCTTTGGGATCTGCATCAATTCGGATAGCATTATCTGCTCCAATGGCAAGTGCTTTTCGCATGATGGCTTCATCAGCAGCAGAACCAACGGTAATAATTGTAACATCTGCACTTCCAGCTTCTTTTATTTCTAATGCGCGAACTAAAGCGTACCATTCATCATATGGGTTTATGATATACTGTATGCCATTTTCATCAAACTTCGTGTTTTGCTCTGTAAAAGCAATTTTAGATGTTGTATCTGGTGCTTTACTAATGCAAACTAATATTTTCATGTATTTATTTTATTTGCAAATTTACAGAAATATATCACAAACTGAAGTAGAAATATTTTGGAAGACAAGGCATAAAATCTGTTTGCTTTTTGCAGCGAAGTTTTAACGATTTGCTATTTAAGTTTACATCTGTTATTTTTAATTTTGCAAATATATCGTTGTTTTTAAAAACCTGAATTCAGTTAAACAATAATATTGATTTCTCTAAATATTAAGTCAAAAAAAAAGCTGTCTAAAAGACAGCTTTAAAAAATGAAGGGGGATATTAGTTTTTAACGAAGTTGCCTTTTGCAACTTTACCAGAAACAGTAGTGATAGTATATAAATACATTCCTGAATTTAATTCTGAAATATTAATTAAAGAAGCATTTTCATTACTTATAAATTTACCATCTAAAGCAGTAATAAGAACAGAAGCAATATCTTCATTCATCTTAATATTTAAAACATCTGTTGCTGGATTAGGGAAAACAAAAGCGTTAAAATCTTTATTTTCTTCAATACCACTCAAACCATTTGCTGTTATATTGTCAAGCCATAAAGTTGTGCCTGGTTTTGGCAATAGATTGTATGAAGCGTAAGCAACAAAATAAAATTGATTAACAGGTCCTGTTACCTGGGAAATTTGCTGAACTGGAATTGTCATATTTCCCCAGCTAGTTGTAGATGCTGTAAATTCAGCATAACCTTGAAATAATAATACATCATCATTAGGATCAACTGTTAAAGTATCATAAAGATTAATAAGAACAAGACCAGTATCTAAACCAACTCTTGTGTATTTATAAGCAAAAGATACTGTTAAGGCTGAAGGGTTATTAATTGGTCCATTAACTGATTGAAGAATTAATCCAGATATGGTATCAGAACCCCAAGAAATAAGTTGATTTATTTCGGGGCTGTTTACCGTCTTTAATTTAGCTGAACGAAGACCGGCATTTGGTGCAACAATTTCTTCGCTAAAGACTCCAACCCAACCTAAAGTTTGACTGATATCTGGAATTGGAGAGGTACAAGGTGCTTCAAAATTGCCATTAATAATTTGAGCATTGGAAAGAAAAGAAGCAACAGTTAATGTAAATAAAAGTAAAAGTGTTTTCATAAATTTATGATTTAGTTTAAGTTAAATAAAATCAAATTTAACAATTAAAATTCATTTATAAATTTATATGCTTAGATAAGCAATTATTTATTATTTAAATGAAATAGTTAACATTATTTTATTTTGTAGACCTTTTCCCTAAGTAAGATAAAAATCAAAAAATATTTGAGAATTGTATAGTTAAAATAGGCATAAAATCTGTTTGCTTTTTAGAGTGCAGTATACTTTAATTTATGCTTTTTTTATTTATTTGCATTTATATTTAGTTGTATTTAAAATTTAATATGAGTGTTAATTATCTAATTAACAATACTAAAAATAAATATAACCAATTACAAACGACTAATATTCGACACTAAATGAAAAATAACCGAATATCGTTTTTGACTAATCCAACCTTTGCATCGTCGAAATCAGAAAACAGTATTTGATTGATGGCAAAATTAAATTATTACAAACTTTTAAAAATTAACAACATGAATGCACTGCGAAACAAAGTGAACTTGATTGGAAGATTGGGAGCAGATCCTGAATTAGTAACATTTGAAACGGGGAAGATCTTAACCCGCTTTACACTTGCAACGAAAGAAGATTTCAAAGATAAATCTGGCGAATGGCAAAACAACACACAATGGCACAACATCAATGTCTGGGGTAAAACTGCAGAACGTGTAAAAAAAGCACTAAGCAAAGGAAATGAAATAATACTAGAAGGTCGACTTGTAAATCAATCGTACGAGACTAAAACTGGGGAAAAACGATATAGTACAATCGTGGAGGCATCTGATTTTTTACTGCTTTCACAAAAAACAGAAAAAGAAGTAGTTCAGGCAATCAAAATAAATAAATAATACTATGAATCACGTAAATTTAATTGGCAAGGTAAGTTCAGAGCCACAATATATTGAGCTTAAAACAGGGCGTAAAATCGCAACCTTCACGATGTCGACAAAAGAAATGTATTTAGATGCCGAAGGAAATACGAAAACACGAAATAACTGGCACCTACTAACCTGTTGGGGTCGCTGGATAAAAGTAATAGAAGAACTCGGTGAAGTCGGATCAGACTTAGCAGTTGAGGGAAAATTAGTAAGTCGATTTTATAACTCTAAAGGAGCACGAAAAATTATTTCTGAAATTGAAGTTAACGATTTAATTATTTTATAAAACATTAATCCAACGAGGATCGATGTTGAATGAATAAAAAAAAATCAAGATGCATCGGTCCCTCACTATATATACAAACAAACAAATTTATTTTATGACAACAATTCGAAATTATGTAACCTTGGTCGGAAATATTGGATCAAATACACAAATCACAAACTTTGAAAACGGCAAATCTGTTGCAAGATTTAGTTTAGCAACACAAAAAACCACCCGAAAAAATGATGGAAACTACACAAACCTTGTGGAGTGGCACCGAATATTTGCTTGGGGAAACATGGCACAATTCATAGAAAAATATGGCGAAAAAGGAAAAAAAGTAGCAATTCATGGCCGTTTGGTTAATCGCTCGTATTTAAACCCAGAAGGTAAAAAAAGAAATCTGACTGAAGTCGAAGTACGACAGATTATTGGGCTATAAACCTAAATTAATAAGTAAAGAAAGGCTATTGAAAAATAGCCTTTCTTAATTTAATTTAAATCTTGTTTATAGATTTATATGCCTTTGTAAATGCTCTAAAATTAGGATTAAATAAATTCTCCTTATTGTATTGAAGTGGAAGATCATCAGTAGTTTCAACTGAGCCTCCTAAAGCCTCAAGTATTGCTTGACCAGCTGCGATATCCCATTCCATAGTTGGTGCAAAACGGAAATAAACATCTGCTTTTCCCAAAGCTAAATCAAAGAATTTCAATGCAGAGCCTTTTTGTAAAAACCGAAATTCTAAATTTGACGATTTCAAGGTAGATATCAAATCATCTTGTGCTCTAGAAGGGTGACTTCGTGATCCAATTATAACTAGCGGATGATTTATCTCAAAAGAAGGTAGGATTTTTTTCCATGATGTAGGATTCTCTAAATCCTCAAATTTTAGGATATAAACTCCCGTTTCCATTGAACCAAAAATCACTTCCTCATTAACTGGCGAGGCAATTAGACCAAAAATTGGTTTCCCCTTTTTAATAAGTGCAATATTTACAGTAAACTCACCATTTCGATTAACAAATTCTTTTGTGCCATCAAGCGGATCAATGCACCACGATTCATCCCAAGAAATACGCTCGGAAAAAACTGCTGAACTCGATTCTTCTCCTGTTATTGGAATAGATAAGGGATCTAAAAAAGAGTGAATAATTCGTGTTGAATCTAAATCTGCTTGTGTCAATGGAGAACCATCATCTTTTATCAGCGTTTCAAAGGAGCTAGAATAGACTTTCATAATTGCATTTGAAGCTGCAATTGCAGCAGACAAAGCTGTAGAATACTTATCATTTAAAAGCTGCACCTTATATATTCATTTCTGGAACGAGATCTGGAACGACAAGGTCGCCCTCAGTTTTTGAAATAATTTCCTCAACGCTAACGCCGGGAGCTCTTTCAAGCAGATAAAACTTTCCGTCTTTTATTTCCATTACAGCAAGTTCCGTAACAACTTTCTTAACGCAATTTACACCAGTTAAAGGAAGAGTACATTTTTTCAAAATTTTAGACTCCCCTGCTCTATTACTATGTAACATTGCAACAATAATATTATCAGCTGAAGCAACTAAATCCATTGCTCCGCCCATACCTTTTACCATTTTTCCAGGGATTTTCCAATTTGCAATATCGCCATTTTGAGAAACTTCCATTGCGCCAAGAACAGTTAACTGCACATGTTGCCCGCGTATCATTGCGAAAGAAGTGGCGGAATCAAAAAAAGAAGCTCCAGGAAGAACTGTAATCGTTTGTTTTCCGGCATTAATTAAATCTGGATCTTCTTCCCCCTCAAATGGAAATGGTCCCATTCCTAAAACCCCATTTTCAGATTGAAATTCAACTTCTATTCCTTGAGGAATATAATTTGCAACTAAAGTTGGTATTCCAATTCCAAGGTTTACATACCAACCGTCTTTAAGTTCTTGAGCGATCCGTTTTGCTATTCCAATTTTATCAAGTGCCATATCTTCCCTTCTAAACTTTTTGACGAACAGTTCTTTGCTCGATTCTTTTTTGAAATTTTTCGCCTTGAAAAATCCGTTGTACAAAAATGCCAGGTGTATGAATCTGATTTGGATCAAGCGAACCACCAGGAACTAACTCTTCCACCTCAGCAATAGTTATTTTTCCAGCCATCGCCATAAGAGGATTAAAATTTCTGGCGGCTGCCTTAAATATTAAATTTCCTTCAGTGTCACCCTTCCAAGCTTTTATAATCGCGAAATCTGCAGTTAATGCTAATTCTAAAATATGGGGTTTACCGTTGTAAATTCTTACTTCTTTCCCTTCGGCAATCTCTGTTCCGAAACCTGCAGGTGTAAAAAAGGCAGGAATGCCAGCGCCTCCAGCTCTGCATCTTTCTGCCAAGCTCCCTTGAGGAATTAAGTCTACTTCCAATTCACCAGATAACATTTGCCGTTCAAATTCATCATTTTCTCCGACATAACTTGAAATCATTTTTTTGATCTGCTTTGTTTGTAGTAACAAACCCAATCCAAAATCATCTACTCCAGCATTATTTGAAATACACGTTAAATTTTTGACTCCCATTTTTACAAGTTGAGAAATAGAATTTTCAGGAATTCCACATAAGCCAAACCCACCAAGCATTAGCGTCATGTCATCTTTTATTCCTCTAAGTGCTAATTCAACATTTTCTACAACTTTGTTCATCTTCTTTAAAATTCAAAAGGGATTTCTGATTCATCTACAGACTCTGGCATTGG
>Ga0214919_10010451_pt1 | contig 11754 bp, 9 predicted proteins | sample LL1503_MetaG_FD_177994 | JGI IMG/M metagenome (GOLD analysis project Ga0214919, IMG submission 177994) | Freshwater microbial communities from Lake Lanier, Atlanta, Georgia, United States - LL-1503 | ecosystem: Environmental > Aquatic > Freshwater > Lake | place: USA: Georgia | collected 2015-03-15
AGTTTGCCAGACATCAACTGCTTTACAAAAACTCTCAACATCAAATACATTTGTATTTGAATCATAAAACTTTACAAGATTTATTGAAGCAAGATTACATGCAGTTTCATTAAACCAAAGATACTCACTGCATGGATTACTTGATACAATTCTCTCATCACCAATGCAAGTATTCCATTCATTAATAGTATCAGTAGCATGTATGCCGGGATCTGCACTGAACCAAGTGCAATACACGACTTTTTCCCACAGTTCACGAGCAGGGAAACGATCAGAAACATGAGATGGGTCTGTAACCCATCGTAGTTCCCAATCCTTGTTATTTTTCAGGGCATCAAAAAACTTGTGAGTAAATGCAACAGTGTTGTTTGAGTTCATTCCGCGAACAGTACGATAAGCTTCATCTTCAAATCCGCCACTCATTCCGGATTCAATCAACAGTCGAACCATCTTTTCCTGTCGCATTTTCCATTCGACAAATTCTCGGATTTCAGGATGGCTGTCACTGCAAATATCCATTTTTGCCGCACGCCTCGTCTTGCCGCCGGACTTGATTGCCCCACCACCAGCGTCGTAAATGTCGAGGAAGGACATCATGCCGCTTGAGACACCACCACCGGAGACTGGCTCTCCCTTGCCACGTAGCGTGGCATAATTACTACCAGCTCCAGACCCAAAATAGAAAATCTGTGCTTCTCTCCGTGCCGTATCAAAAATTCCATTGGGACCGAAAAGATCATCCTTGACTCCAAGGATAAAACAAGCGTGAGCTTGAGGATGTTCAAATCCGTTTACTGATTCAACAGCCTTGTTGAGTTTGAAATCATAGTAATATTGTCCTTTTGGATTACTATCAATTCCATATGCCCAATGAATTCCCGTATTGAACCATTGTGGAGAATTCAATGCTGCTTCCTGATTAATCATCATGATCATGAATTTCTTTCGGAATTCATCCGATTGATGGATATCATTGAAATATCCGTATTCATTTCCCCAATGAGTTATTGCACCACACATACGGTTTACAACATGTTTTAAGGATTTTTCTCCACCGGTTGGTAGATCTCTCCAGTTTAAACCAATTTTCTCAGCCATATGGATATCATACACCCCTTGGGGGAAAAGGGGAACATCCGCTCTCCGAAAATACTTCTCTGCTACCTGAATCCTTGCGTTATCACTCCAAAATACGGGAAATTCTAAACCAGATATAATCTTTCCAGATCCCGTTGTTACTGTACACGTCTCCCATTCAAAAAGCGAGAAGATTTCTTCCAGATTTAAATTTTTTTCGAGTATATTCGTTGCAGCCAATGGTTACCTCCCGGTAAAAGATACGCTCCCCATCCTCAGCCGACAGGGAGCGTAGCTTTTTGTGTGATGGATGAAATAATACCACAGTTCCATTCCCAATACAGGCTTGAATTTTCTAGAATTTTTCCCGTAACCTTGTTTTTCCCGGAATGTATGTTGCGGAAATTCAAAAAAAAACGTATTATTTGCTCAAGAACGAAAGGGGTAAAATATGTCTCAATTAGGAAGATGCACATGTGGCTCAATGCTTGTAAAAGCAAAGGTGAGGAATCTTGAAGATTTAAAGATGATTGAAATAGAAATGTGTCCAGTTTGTGATACAAAAAATATTTCTAATTCAAACGAAAAAGAGCAACCTATCAAAAAAACAATGAATCTTGACAGGTTTGGCTTAGAAAAACTTGAAAAGTAAATAAATGGTTGCGTATTCGGAGTTGCAAAAACTTCCTTCCAAGCTGTATTCTCCTCTTTTCGAGGACAGGAATCCCGATCCTGAAAAATTAATCGGAAAAAGGATTGCATGGTTTCCAAACGGAAAACAATTGTTTGGTCATGTATTAAGAGTTTACAACAAACATGTTCTTATTTCTCTTGAAAAGAAATGGATGAAAAGAACACGTTGGACAGTAAATTGGACAAATCTTTACTTTGCTCCCAATGTTGATGCAGATGTTCAGCAAAAAGAGGAACAATCGAGAAAGGAAAATGAATTACTACGAATAAAAGGAATACAAGATCACATGGAAAAAATTGCAAAATTTTACAAAGAACATGAAACACAAAAATATCCATATGAAAATTCTCAATCAAAATACGCACAAAAATACATTGAAGAACGCAATAATTATCAAAATTGTCTCGAAGAATTAAACATATTAAAAAATACATTATTGCAAATTCATAATGCTTTGACAGTATTGCATGAAGAATGCATTAAAAAAGGCATTGAACCAGAAAATATTCCCGAACTTCCTGTTATTTCAGATGGAGTTTTCTTTGAAAAGAAAACAGTTGAAAAAAAGAAGTTAAAGGAAAAGAAAAAAGAACTTATGTCAATACGATCAACAACACGGTTCATGTTGATTAATATTTTGATTGCTTCTGGAGAAGAAGGATTAAATAGTGAAGATATCATAAAAACAATTATTCATACCGCAAAAAATACCAATCAGAAAGAATATGAAATCATTACTTCTCATCGAATAATGGGAATGCTTTCCGCTCTTTCGCGGAGGAAAGAAGCAGAAAGCATTGATGGCAAAAAATGGAAAGCCACAGAATTTCTCAGAGAAAATCAAGAAACTTTTTTCACATACGAAACATGATGCATTTAAAGATCATAAAGTCCAAAATCAACTTCCTCCGGTGATTGATACGGTTGTGGTGCATCAACAGCATGGTTTGCCGATATGGTCTTCTTTCTCCATTGATGCCCTCCATGTTTGTCGTCAACCAAAATCCAGTTTTGCTTTATCAATTCCAACAGCTTTTGAGTAGAAAGTTGATCAAAAACTGGTGGAATTGCATACTGTATCTTCCGAGTCGTTCTTCCCGCTTTTCTGTCAATGCTTCCAACACGATGTTGCTCTGTTGATTCACGCTTTATTTCTTCAAGAACACTGTGAAGCAATAACTCTCTTCTTTCCTTTGTAATATCTTCAAGTTTTCTCAATGTTTCTGCATATTGAGAAGATCCTGTTTCTGGAAGAACGCCTGTTTGTAACATGGCTGTTTCCGCCATTCTTTCCATATCATTTTTATGTTGATATTGCTGAGGGAGATATTCCCTAAATGTTGAAAAAACATCAGAAAGTTGTCTTTGAGGAAAAAGAAGACCTCTCATGAGTCTTGCCATTGCTGGATCTCCATTAAACCTCTGCTGAGCCACATAATCTGTTCTGTCGCTTCCTCCATCCTGTCTTATTGTTGGATCTGTTCCAGTCAAAACAACAGGGTCTACGTTGCCTACTGGTGTTCTATTTCTTTTTAAAACAGAAAGAGCACGCTGTGTTTGAAGTTGTGCGAAGTTGTGCTCACTTGGAATGTCATCGCGTGTGCGATCTCTGGAGTCTCTAAAAGGTTTTGGAGATGTTGTCCATCTTGTGACATCTCTGTCGTAACGTATTTTTTCCATGATTAACTCAATGAGTTGCTCATTGTCCATGGATCTTTGAATCATTGTTGTCAAATCAGGATCTGCAAATGGCCGTTTTCGAGGTTCTTTTTTAAAAATTTTGGCAATCTTGTCTTTATCCTTGACTAGATCTAATCCTTCTCGTTTAGCAATTTCTCTTTTTTGAGGTTCGGGATCTTGATATAATAAATCATGATATTGTTTTAATTGAGGAAAATATTTGTATACAGATTCCCTGTTGAGCATCAATGCCAATTTTTTTCTCATGGAACGTTCATTGCTCATTTTCCCAATATTTTTTACAATTTGTTCCACTCCATTATTAAATTGAGCTTGAAACATTGAGTTCTGAACATTTTTTTGAACAACTGCGAGCGCTACCATTGGGTCAGTAAACGCAGCATCGTTAAAAGAAGTAAGATATTTTGCGACATCCATCATGGAGGACATTTTTGAAAATTGAGTAACATCAATTCCTATTTCCTTGAGAAGTATTGGATCATCTGATCCAATCATTCTTTCCAGCAATTCAGACAAAACCAAACTTCCATAAATTCGTCTTTGAAGTTTCAAGGAAGTAATCAATGGTCCAGCTTGAGGGTCAACGTATTGAAAATCAATTTTATCTGGTTTCGTTGCGTCCCATTTCGTTTCTCCCGCCATTATTGATCCTGATCTTGGAGACCATCCGTCCGGCCAGTCGTCGGGAACGGCTCCGCTTATGTAATATAGCATCCTTGGCAACGGTATGTGTCCACGATCAGTTGGAGCAAAACCTGATCCTTGCCATGTAAATTCAGGTTCTGTTTTCATTTTATATGCAACTACTGCTTGCATGAATCCGTCCAAGTCATCAGTCAAACCTTGAATACTTTGAACTTGCGAAGTAGTTCCTTTCAGGCCTCCTAATCCACCTGTTTTTTGAGTTATAGCCTGAGTTGAATTGTACGCTTTTTGACGAGCGAGAAGAATAAGATATTCTTTTGCTCTATCTTCTGGAAAAGAAAAGACGCCAAATGTTTTTCCGTATTCCGAAGGATCTTGAACCTTTTCAGAAAAAAGAATATCTTTTCCGCGCTTAAGAACATCCTTGCTTACTGATTCCCATTTTTCTACAGTTGTTTTCCTTCTTGCAAAATCTGATGCAGCCTGTCCTGCACCAGTCAAAGAAGTTTCGTCAAAATCAGGAACGGTTTCTATTAACCCTTTTTTCAAATTTGAAAAATTTCCCGCTTCATTTGACGTAAGTGAACTTTGTTTTGTTTCGTAATTCTTTAAAATCTCATCATACTTTAGAGACAATTCTCCGAGTCTTGTTTGATCTTGTGGCAAAACATCTCGAATTGATAAAGAAGAAGTTTTTACTCCACTTGATCGTGCAATTTCTGTTTTTTCCCAGATTGCCTGCATTTCAAGCATGATGTCATTAAGTGTCATGCTTGTGCCTTGAATATCAATAGGATCTCCTAGCGTGTTTGCATGCCTCAAAATATCATGTTTATAGGCTTTGTTTAATTCAAACTGATTAAGGGATCCTGCATATTGTGTTGCATTTTTTGGTTGCTCTGCACTAAAATCATCAAGACTATCATGATCTTTGTCAACTTTATGGTGAATCATGATTGCGTCACGATATGCGTTGAGATTTTTTCTTTGCTGAGGATTTAATGCCCTGTACAGTTTATCCAAAGAAGCATATTGCATGACACGAGAACCCATGAACGTAGAGGCAATAGTATTTACTGTAGACATAAGTTTGCGCCAAGGATTCACGGGAGGATTAACGTTGGTCTTGAGTTCAAAATCTGCAGGTACTGTATTTGCAGGATTACCGGGAATAACAAACCCGTTTTCATCAACTGCTGTTTTATCAGGAATATTTTCCTCGTCGTTCTGAAGTACCTCAATGAATCCCTGCTCAGGATCGTAAACCCATTGAGTTTCCTCTGATGGAATTGCAACATTGCCGGAAGATGTTTGCGAAGGAACAGCTTGAATTGATGTTGCGTTTGTTAAAGATCCTGATTTTGCATCAAGATAAGATTTACACGTAGCCAGTATCGCGGTCTCATCCGGAGTTACTTGTTTTTTCCCCTCAATCCGTTGCTTGTCGGCCGTTATTTTTTCCAATATTTTTTTCTGGATTTCTTCGGGTTTGTGTCCTGCAAGTGTCAAAGAATACATTTCCAGCTTTAGTTCTTCATCATAAGACAATTTTTGCGCGATTGCTGGATTGTTCAGTGAAACAGAAAGATTTTGCAATTCTGCTAACAGTGAACCATTAGATGAAGCATTATCAAAAGTGCGTTGCAATCGTGCAATTCTTGCTTCTCTGCCGCGAGCTGGAATGTCTGCTTGATAGGTATTCAATTGATCACTTGTCAAATGATGAATTGTTTCCGGATGAAGAACCCAATCATATTCTTCTTGAGACGGTTGATTTGTTGTTGCGGGCACAACAGGGGTTACAGTAGCAGGAGAATATCCAGAATTAGGAGCTGGTCCCCAGATTGATTGTGCAATGCCTAGGTATGCACCTCTTCTGTTAGAAATAGTCATGGGAAGAGCACGAACGGTTCCGGCACCTTGTTGACGAGGGAGAATTTCTTGTTCTGGCAATTCAACTCCGCTTTCAAGTTCGCTTACCAAAACAGAATCTTTTTTATGTCTTTTCAAGATGCTTGTTATTGGCTCTTCTTTCCACAAAGGATGTCCTTCCTCTGTCGTCCCGTGAATATATCGAACATGCGTAACGGGTTTTTGTGTGCGTGGATCTAGCAATCCAGTCATGATTTGAGTATCATGATCTAATTCTCGCCACTTTGAAAGAGGCACAGAATTAGGTTTGGGGTCATCAGAAAAAACGAAATCTTCTTGTCTTGCTCGCCCTGTTGATCGCCCTATTATTTGCAAGCCACCATTCACTGTGTAAGCTGGACTACCAGTTTTTGTAACCGTTGGGAAAATTGTTTGAGAATTTATTATCCGATTAATTACTTTAGGATTTAATTCGGATGCTTGTTGTGGATCAGCTTCAAAATGATTTGTATTAATAACAAAATTTGGTTCTATGGTTCTTGTAAAAACAAGCGGAAGTTTTTCTTTAGTTTTTTCTGGAGGAACATCTGGAGGCGCAATCGCTACTCCTGAGCCCTTTTGTGTTGCTATTTTTGCCGCACTTTCAGTTGATCCTTGAAGAAACCTTGGTGTTGTTGTTTTTCCGACACTAAGCGAATGATCCTTTGGTAATGTGCTACGATGTTCATCAAATTCGGAGCTAACAAGAGCCTTACTCAAATTATCTTTTTTTTTTATGGAATCATTTTGATTAAGCAAGTTTTTTGCGAGAGATTTTGCAGTTTCTTCTGAATCCCAAATTTTTGGAGAGGGAAACCAATTTTTTCCGGTTACAGCTTCCTTAGGTAGTTTTGGCCGTTTGGGATCACGTTTGGGAAATTCAGCACGTTGATCACGTGGAACATACATTTCTCCTTTCGTGTTTCCATAACGATCACCAGAAATTTTTGATCTTCGTTCTCTGTCTCTTAATTGATCGTCATTGTCATTCCAAACATCCTGCACTATTCCGGTCAATTTATCTACAATGCTTGGAAGACCATGTGGGGCTTCATCTATTTCTTCTCCATAAACCTTGTGATCCATTCCTCGGCCACCAAGATCGGCAACTGCTGGGCCCAACACTGACGCAGTTGCTGCTGCTCCTCTATTGCGAAGCGCCCATGCTCCTGCTCCAGAAGCAAGAGCGCGTGCAGCTGCCGCAGTTACGGCAGCGCCGCGACCTACGGTTCTAATTATTTTAGGAACAGAAGGAACTACGGCCTGTACTACATCCTCCAAGGGACTTCCTCCTGAATTCCCACCTCCTGATAAAGTTGGCCTTCTGATGGCATCATTCATCGAAGAGGTATTTGGAATAGACACTCCTCGTGAGGCAGCACGTTCAGCCATATTGGGTCCAATGGCTTGCGAAGTCGCCAAAGCTGCAGCTTTGTCCTCCGCACTGGCCTCTGGTTTTGCAGGGTTGGCGTTTTCGTCTTTTTCTTCTGGTTTTGTTTTCTTTTTCTTGGTAGGAAGAACTGTATTTGCTTTTGACAATGAAATATTGTCATTGAACACCAATGTTGCAATTTTTTTCAATGCATATAATTCATTTGCGATTTCATTGTCCATTACAAAATTTCTCCAAAATAATACTTGTACTAGCTTCCATACCTGTCAAGCTCTTCTTGTCGTTGCCTACGCAGCAGTGCAGCTGCCATATCTTCTGGTGATTGATCATTCGTAGTATCGTTTTGGTCATCTACAATACCAACTGGTGGTTCTGCAGGTTTTCCTTTTCTTCCAAAAAGACTGCGTCCTGCTGCAATGGTTCTTGAACCAGCTCTTCCAACTGCGTCTTGTGCAGATTGTACTTTTCCTGTTACCCAATCCTTTGTTTTATCTGAAGCAGTAGGATTCTTTAAACTTCCGTCTGCGTTTCTTTTCTTTGGCTTTTGACCAAAAAATCTGTTGGTCATCATGACATTTGTCATTCCTTGACCCATTCTTGGTATGTCACTTTCTGCTTTTGAAAGAATTTCTCCATTATAAAAATCCAGAAGCGAAATGCTGTCAAGAGATTTTTTTGTTTTTGTGCTCTTTTTCTTTGGCACAAAAAGACGAGGCCTCATGATGTCGCGTTTCATTGATTCTGACATATGAGGAACATCACTTTTTTGCATCGTTTCTTGATCATGAAAAAACACGTCAACAAGAGATGGAAAAGATTTTGCAATTTTTTTATTTTTAATGTTTTTGCTGTTCATTTAATTTTCGCTTTCTCATGTTGCTTGCAAGAGATTTTTCAACGTCTATAGTGATTTCTTTTGGACCATCAGTTCTTTTTTCCCCATTGTCATTGACAAGCTTGTACAAACCATTTTTCATTTTTTCCACAAGCAATGTTTTTCCGTACAAAGGAGAATCTTTTTTGTGAACAGTGATCATGAACATCATTCCATGATGAACAGAATGAACATCGGGAGAACCATCAGAAAAAAAATCAACATGTTTGGGCGCAGGAGGAATACTCTTTGGGGGAACAAAAGATTTTCTTGACGCAGGGAGCTGAATGCTTTTTATGAGATTGCGTATGTTCTGCTTCATGATTTCCTCTAAAAACATAATATCAATTTTTCATATTTGTCCATGGCTTAAAAATCACATGTTTTCCACTTCAATGAATCGATCTGTTCTGTTTCCGTATATTTTCTTTAACTCGGGAACACAATCAGCACAAACAACACGTTTTTCTTTTAACAAGATGTTTTCTTTTGGAATAATATACAGGTTATGTTTTGCTTCATTGTTATTGCAGTGCGAACATTTCATCTATGCATTTCCTTCTGTATGAGCACGAGCATTGAATTCTTCCATTTTGTCGCGAACACTAAGCATTGAAGATCTTTTTGGTGCAAATGCAGACAAAAGAGACACAAGTGAGGAATCAGAAACATTATTCTTGATCCACTCAGTATATTCCTCATAATCCTTTTGTCTTACTTCAAATTTCTGTTCACTTTTTTCTTGCTTTTTTTTCCACATTTCATTGATTTCGCAAAGATCTTTGCGATTTTGCTCAAAATCTTCAGGAACAGGAATGTAATCTTGATTGCCATCTGAGTCAGTGACAATTCTTCTGTTTTTCTGTGGGATAATCTCCACTCCTATTGGACTTAATACATAAGAATACTGTATTTCATCTTTTATCTGTGTTCCATTTGGAAGCGTGATATCCCATTCTTCAATAAAAGATTTTGGCATGGTCATTTTGATTCACCAAAATAGTGCTTCAGGACTTTCAGTATTTCATCTTTTGGCAAACGAGAAAGTTTTTCTACGTCAATTGGCTTGCCCATGGATTGCAATTCCTGTATGAGCTCTCCAAGATGTGCGGGAAGCATCGTAGATTTTCCATCTTTGTCAATGGTTGAATCAATGGGATCAATGGGTGCATGAATATTTCGGAGATCATCATACGCGTCTCCAGAATCATCAATTTCATTGTGAATAAGGTCAGCCATAATCGGGATTTTTAATCCCCTCAAGTATTCTTCCGCGTGCAATAATTCGTTGCTTGTCAAATCTTTTTCTGCTTCCATTGGCATGCCAAGTTTTGCAAGTTCTTCAATGATTTCCTTGTCTTCCGCAGCATGCAATCCATGTCCAACCGCTGGATGTATTTCCATAATGTGAGGCCAGCGAATATTGTGTGAGGATTCACCATTCTCTTTTCCGTGTATTCCATGTTTTCCAATGGCAGTAATACGCACCCATGTTGGTTTTTCGTGTTTATAAGGATGTTGAACATACGCAAATGATCCAACAGTGCAATGAGGATGCATTTCCCATTCGCTTCTTGTGTCGCCTGATGAAGAATTTGAGTTTCCAGAAAAAGTGATAACAGGAAAAGCTTGCGAAGTTTGCGCAGCAGCATTGTTACCTGAAAGAGAAGCGATTATTTTTGCCGCCATGTTTGATCGAGCGGTAGGGCGGATTCCTGTGCCGATATGACCTTTGTATTCTGTGGAGGAAACGATCTTGATGGGTCGTGCTTGAGGTGCACGGGTTTTTCCCAAGCTTTTTTCAAGCGTTTCTTCTTGATCTTCCGTATTCAGTTCTTGCAATGCAATTGATTTTATGATTGCTTCAAGAAGTTCATTATTTCTGGAAAGAAGCTTTGCTTCTTCTGAGTTTGCAAAATTTTTTTTCACGACAATGCTCCATGAGTGTTCTGAACAAAGCCAGAATAATCACCCGATGTTGTGATATGATCACTATATCATATTTTAAGGCAAAAAACATGAGAATACAATTGACAAATTATGCTCATCCTGAAGATGATCCAGATATTATTGTTCATGGGTCAAGACCAAAACGAGCAGAAAAACACTGCGGAAATTGCGCAAGAAAAAACAACTGCAGTATATTGAATACGGCAATTCGTACAATGTCAATTATAGCGCCAATGCCTTCCAAGCCTTCAAGACCTGTAATAAACAGTTATGGACAAGTTGTTCAGCAACCTGAAGAAACGTTTTTTCCTTTGCCTATGCCTTGTCAAGGAAGTGTCTGGATGGTAACAAAAAACGAAGAATTGGAGAAAAATCCATTGATTCAAAGATTAGGATTGTCAAATGTTTCAGAACCTATTTCGTATGAAAATAAGAGAATTTCTTCGGAAGATAAAAAATGAGTAACATAATTTCACTCATTCATTTGACAGATTTTTCTCCATATTATCCTATTTTATCTGCTGCAATTGCATCACTTATTACCATTATTGGAAATTCTTATCGAGAAAATAAAAGATTTGCAAAACAAAAAGAGTCAATGTCAGCATATGTTGAGCAAAAAAACAAAGACTATGCAACAAGACACATAAATGAAGAAATGAAATTAATACTTGATGCAAGTACTTCATACAGAGAAGAAATTCGTCAGGATATGGACAAACTCAAAAAAGAAATTACTGCTTCAAAAAACCTGAGCGAAAGTCAAATGATGGAAATGAAAAAATCTTACGAAAAAGAAATTGTTCTGCTTCGAAAAAAAATAGAGGAACTTACAAAACTCGTTGAACAATACAAACAGGAAAATACCTTGTTGCAAAAAATAATTTCTGAAGAAAATGTAAACATACCAGAATGGGCAATCAATCTTTGGAAAAATTCCAAAGAAAAAATCTAAGGAAATAGGATAATGTTTGTATTGCAGAAAACCGCACAAAAAATTTCTGGAAATTTGAAGAAAAGCGCCGTGTTATTTTTAAGAAAATCCATGAGTGGTCCTGCGCGAGGAGACATATCCGACGTTGTGCAACAAAACAAGAGTGCTCTTGGTCCTTCTTCCTCAGTGCCAATTCACCCAGTGCGCACTGAAGCAGCGGTAGCAGCAAACGTGCATCGCGCAGAAGTAGGAAGAGGAGAAGTTACAAAGGTTGCGGGAGATTCTTCTGGCGGTCCATTGACTGTGCAAGGAAAGACGTACAACGCGCATGGACATTCAGCATCGGAACAAGGAGATACTCCGGGACCATCATTGGCTACAGGATTAATCATTCCTCCAGTTTTTGAAAGAGAAATGGTGCATCAACCTAATCCTGAAGCGCAACACTCTGAGGCTACACACGCTCGAATAATGGGCAGAGTTTTGCCGCCTCCAACGCCCGTCAACACGTATGAACATGATGGTATAAAAGAACGTATTGATACTATTGCAACTCCTGATCAAAAAACAATACC
>Ga0214919_10010453_pt1 | contig 11751 bp, 14 predicted proteins | sample LL1503_MetaG_FD_177994 | JGI IMG/M metagenome (GOLD analysis project Ga0214919, IMG submission 177994) | Freshwater microbial communities from Lake Lanier, Atlanta, Georgia, United States - LL-1503 | ecosystem: Environmental > Aquatic > Freshwater > Lake | place: USA: Georgia | collected...
GTGAGGTGCCGCTTTTCCTTGTCCTTGATCGCGTCGAGGTTCTCCAGCCCGGACTCGATCCTGCACTTGCAGGTGCCGCACAGGCCTCCGCCGCACTTGAAGGGGATGCCGCCCTTCTCGCGCAGGGACACGCGCAGCAGGTTGCTGTTGTCCGGCGCGGTGACGGACTTGTTGTCGTTGGTGACGAAGGTGACGGTGATCATCTAGAGCTTCACGAGGGTTGTGCCGCTGCTGGAAGCACCCGAAAGCTGGTTCAGCTCGGCACGCGCGGCCTCAATAGTGTCGAATTTCGGGAAGAACTTGGACGGCACCTGGTTCACCACCGGGTAGGTGCCCTCGTCCACGATGCGGACCTTCGTCGCGCCTTCCAGCTCGGCGATGACGAACCGGGCCCGGGTCCGGCCGTGGGCGTGGTATTCCCAGGCCTCGACTTCGCGCAGGCCGGCGCTGAGTTCGGTCCGGAACTGGCCGGGCTTGGAGGTCAGGATCAGGAACATCTCAAGCCGTTGGCGCCGGCCGGGGCGGCAGGATGGCCGGGATCCCGTCCTGGGAGAGCTCGAGGTCATGGTTGATGAACAGCTGGCAGACCAGCCGCAGCCCGTCTTCCAGCTTGCCTTCCAGCAGCCGCTTTTCCTTCCAGTTCGGCTCCGGCAGGTGCTCACCGCCCGCAATCACCCGGCTGGTGCACTTCCCGCACTTGCCCATGGCACACCCGTAGGCCAGGTTCGGGTAGGGAAACTGCTTGATCCCGGCGCGGACGACGAGGTTGGTGTTCTCCTTGACCTCGCCTTCGTGAACTTGGCCGTTCTTGTGCAGGATGATCTTGGGCATCGGGCGGGACTTCAGGCTGGAATCAAGGCAATAGTATACGGCTTTTCTGCGAAATCAAACTCATTCGTAGCACGCCTGTATTCCATAAAGCACTTTACATTATCTTCACAAGATATTGCTTAAATTCATATTTTTATTTTAAGTATCCTTTGTACGAAGCCAACCATCGATTCAGATGGGTATTGATATCCATTCAACTTAGTATACAATTTCAGCCATTCAAGATCGCCCTACCCCTCACCTACCGACCAGGAGACGCCATGTCGAAGCTCATGAACCCGGAGGAATTCCGCTCCGCCCTCGAAACTGCCATCAAGGGCAAGAGCGCCAACAAGGCCCCGTTCAGCGTCGCCTGGGCCAGCGGCAAACTCTCCCGCAAGCACATGTGCCGCTGGGCTGAGAACCACTATCACTACGTCGGTCCGTTCGCCGACTACCTCGCCGCCATCTACTCGCGCATGCCGGCCCACCACATCGAGGCCAAGGATTTCCTGCTGGCCAACATGTATGAGGAAGAAATCGGCGGCGACCGCCATACCGACCTCCTGATCCGCTTTGCCGAAGTCTGCGGCACGACCCGTGCCCGCGTGATCGATCCGGACAACATGTCCGCGACCACCCGCGGCCTGCAGAGCTGGTGCTATGCGGTCGCGATGCGCGAAGACCCGATCGTCGCCGTCGCCGGCCTGGTCGTGGGCCTGGAGTCGCAAGTGCCCTCGATCTACCGCCGCCAGGTGCCCACGCTGCGCGAGAAGTACAAGTTCACCGACGAGCAGATCGAGTTCTTTGACCTGCACATCGTCTCGGACGAGATCCACGGCGAACGCGGCTACCAGATCGTCCTCGAGCACGCCAATACCGTAGAGATGCAGCAGCGCTGCCTCAAGATCTGCGAGGTCGGCGCGCAGATGCGCCTGCTCTACACCACGGCGCTCTACAACGACTACGTCGCCAAGGACATCCCGATCACCGACCTCGACATGTCCGAGTCGACCGAACCGGCGCGCGAAGCCGAACTGGCGCAGGCCTGATCCCTTGAAGACCGCATTCAAGCTGGAACTGTCCGAGGCGAAAGCCATGTGCACCGCGGCCCTCGCCAAGGCCGCGGCGATCGGTGTGCCCGAAACCGTCTGCGTCTGCGACGACGGCGGCTACCCGATCGCGCTGGAGCGCATGGACGGCGCGCGCATCACCGGCCCGCAGATCGCCTGGAACAAGGCGTTCACCGCGGCCGGGCACAAGCGCTCGACCCACCTGTTCAACACGCCGCCCAACGGCCCCGCCCTGCCCGGCAACGAGGCATTCGGCATCCAGTGGAGCTTCGACGGCAAGTTCGCGATCTTCGTCGGCGGCTTCCCCATCGTCGTCAACGGCGAAGTGGTCGGCGGCGTGGGCCTCTCCGGAGGCAATGGCGAGCAGGACATCGCCTGCGGTCTGGCGGCGCTGCAGGCGCTGCACGACCTCCTCGCCCCGCAAAAACACACGGTGCTTGTCCAGGCCGACATCAAGAAGTAATAAAACTCACAAAGAGGGAGTCCGGATGAAACTTCGCGTCCTCACGGCGCTGGCGGCAGGCGTGCTCACCCTGCCTAACCTCGCCAATGCCCAGTCGTACCCGAACAAGCCCATTCGCGTGATCGTCAGCACCGTGCCCGGCCCGCTGGATGCCTTTGCCCGCATCCTCTGCGACAAGATCTCCACGTCCCTCAAGCAGCCGCTGGTGGTCGAGAACCGCGCCGGCGCCGGCGGCAACATCGCCGCCGAACTGGTGATGAAAACCCCCGCCGACGGCTACACGCTGCTCTTTTCGATCGACACCACCTTCACGGTGAACCCGTCGGTCTACAAGAAGCTGCCGTTCGACCCGGTCAAGGACTTCGCCACGATCTCGGTGCCGGTCACCTACGGCCAGATGCTCGCCGTGCACCCGTCGGTCACCGCCAACACCGTGCCGGAACTCGTGGCCCTCGCCAAACAGAAGCCCCTCACCTACGCCTCGGGTGGCAACGGCTCGCCGAGCCACCTGTCTTCGGCGTACTTCCTCGCCACCGCAGGCATCAACATGACCCACGTGCCGTACAAGGGCACCGGCCAGTCGATCGTCGACGTGGTCGGCGGCCAGGTGCAGACGATCTTCGCCGTCACCACCGGCGTGCTGCCGCACGTCAAAGCCGGCAAGCTGCGCGGCCTGGCCGTGTCCAGCGCCTCGCGCTCCATGCAGGCGCCGGAACTGCCCACCATCGCTGAGGCCGGCTACGCGGGCTTCGACGCATCGTTCGCCTATTCGCTCATGGCGCCCGCGGGCACGCCGGACGACGTCGTGCAACTCCTCAACCGCGAAGTCAAGAAAGCGATGGCGCTCCCCGACGTGATCGAGAAGAACCGCTTCGCCGACTATGCCGATACGGCCCTCGATGCACGCCAGTCCGCCGCGTGGCTGAAGGACAGCCGCGAGCGCTGGGCGAAGGTCATCAAGAGCGCCGGCATCACGACCGAGTAAGTGGCCGGATGAACGAAGCCCCCGTCCCCGCCCGCCGGCGCGGCTCGCTCGGCAAGACCGTCGCCGAGCAGCTGCGCCGCCTGATCCTCACCGGGCAGCACAAGCCCGGCGAGCGTCTGGTCGAGGACAAGCTGTCGGCGGAACTCGGCGTCTCGCGCGTACCCATCCGCGAGGCGTTGCGGACGCTCGCGGCGGAGGGGCTTGTCGACCTGCCGCCGCGGCGCGGTGCGTCGGTGGCGCAGCTTTCGCCCACCATCGCCCACGACCTCGTCGAGGTACGCGCCACACTCGAGGGCCTGAACGCCCGCCTCGCCGCGCGCCACCACGAGCCCGCCATCGTCACCGAACTGCACCAGGTCCTTACGGAGGGCAATGCCGCGGCGCAGTCCGGCAACGTGGACGACCTCGTGCGGTTGAACGGCGCCTTCCATGACAAGCTCGCGCAGGCGGGCCGCAACAGCATCCTGTGGGACATCATGCGCACGCTGCGCGAGCGCACCAGCCTCGTGTTCGCCGCCAACACCAACCGGCGCTCGCGCGAGGACTGGGAGGAGCACTCGCGCATCCTCGCCGCGGTCATCGACGGCGACGAGGAACTGGCCGCGCTGCTCGCCACGCGGCATGTGCACCAGGCGGCGGAGGCAGCGTTCGCCGCCGCGCTGAGAAACCATGAATCCTGAACATTCGAATCTAAAACCCCGCTCTGGAAGCCGCCGCCAAGGCAATTCCTGTATCGGTACTGATACAAACAGGGCGCCCATATGACCGACACTGCCTTCCGTTCCGCCAGCGCACTGCTGCGCGCCCTGCGCAGCGGCAGTCTCGGCAGCCTCGAGCTGCTTGACCATTACCTCGCGCGCATCGCCCGCCACAACCCGACGCTGAACGCGATTATCGCAATGGACGTCGAAGCGGCGCGCCGCCAGGCACGCGCGGCCGATGCCGCGCGCCGCCGCGGGAAGCTCCTCGGTCCCCTGCACGGCCTGCCCATGACGGTGAAGGAGTCCTTCGACCTGCGCGGCTTTGCCACGACCTGGGGCCTGCCTGCACTGAAACGAAACATCGCCGGGGACGACGCCACCGCAGTCCGGCGTCTCGCCGACGCGGGGGCCGTGATCTTCGGCAAGACCAACACCCCGGTCATGCTCGCCGACTGGCAGACCTACAACCCTGTCTATGGGGTGACGTGCAACCCCTGGTCGCGTGACCACTCCCCCGGAGGCTCCTCTGGCGGGGCGGCCGCTGCGCTTGCGGCCGGCCTGACCTCGCTCGAACTGGGCAGCGACATCGGCGGGTCGATCCGCAATCCGGCGCACGCCTGTGGCGTCTACGGGCACCGGCCGAGCTACGGCATCGTGCCTACCGCAGGCCATGCGCTGCCGGGCAGCGATGCGCCGCTCGACCTCAACGTCGCCGGGCCGCTGGCCCGCAGCGCCGCCGACCTCGACCTCGCGCTCGGTGTGCTGGCCGGCCCCGAGGCCGCCACGGCCGGGGGCTGGCAATTGCACCTGCCGCCGGAGCGCCGCACGCGCCTCGCCGAGTTTCGCGTAGCAGTCGTCGGCACCCTGCCCGTTGCTCCGGTCGATGGCGCGATCCGAACCAGTATCGATGCGTTGGCGCGTTTTCTGCTCCGCGAAAAGGCGAAAGTCAGCCGCACGGCGAGGCCGAAACTGCAACCGGAAGAGGTCAACACGCTCTATATCCACCTGCTCCGTGCGTCCACTTCGGCGCTGCAGAGCCAGGACAGCCGCGCCTTTGCCGCGACGCTTGCCGCGTCCGACCAATTGAAGGCCGCGGACCACAGCTATTACGCCGAGCAGTTGCGTGGCAACACCCTGCGCCACCGGGACTGGGTGATCGCCAACAATCGCCGCCACGTGCTCCACGGCGCCTGGCTCGAGTTCTTCAAGGATTACGACCTGCTGCTCTGCCCCGCCGCGCCGACTACCGCGTTCCCGCACGACCACGCTGGCGAACGCTGGCAGCGCGAGGTGCTTGTAGACGGAAAGCGCCGCTCGGTGAACGAGCACCTTTTCTGGGCCGGGTACTCCGGCCTCTTCGGTCTGCCGTCCACGGTCGCGCCTCTCGGGCGCTCACCAGCGGGCCTCCCGATCGGGCTGCAGATCATCGGCCCGCCCGGCGGCGACCGCACCTGCATCCGCTTTGCCCGTTTGCTCGAACGCGAGTACCACGCATTTGAGATCCCCCCTGCCTTTGCCTGAAAACCCGCAGCCTACCCACAGGACTACACAAATGATCCGAAACTTTCTCCAGATCCTTGCCGCCCTCGCTCTCGGCTTCACGAGCTTGACGGCCAGCGCCCAGGGCTTCCCGAACAAGTCGCTGCGCCTGATCGTCCCGTTCCCGCCGGGCGGCTCGACGGACCTCCTCGGCCGTGCGGTCGCGCAGCGCCTTGCCGAATCCCTTGGCCAGTCGGTCGTCGTGGACAATCGCCCCGGCGCCAACACCATCGTCGCCTACGAGGCCACGCTCAACGCGCCCGCCGACGGCTACACGCTGCTGTTCGAGGCGTTCAACGGCCTGGTGCTCAACCCGAACCTCTACACCAAGCTGCCGTACGACGCCGAGAAGGATTTCACCGGCGTGGCCCAGGTAGCGACCTCGGGTTTCATCGTCGTCGTCAACCCGGACGTGAAAGCCACGACACTGCAGGAATTCGTGGCGCTCGCCCGCGCGAACCCGGGAAAGATCAACTACGCCTCGGCCGGCATCGGCAACAGCACGCACGTCGCTGCAGAGAGCTTCCTGTCGGTGGTCGGCCTCAAGCTGAACCACGTTCCGTACAAGGGCAGCGCGAGCGCGCTACCGGAACTCATCAATGGCCAGGTGCAAGTGATGTTCGACACGCCGATCACTTCGATGCCTTTCGTGCGCTCGGGCAAGCTCCGCGCGCTCGCCGTTTCAGGTGCAAAGCGCATCATCGCCATGCCCGATCTGCCGACCATTGCAGAACTTGGCTACCCCGGCTTCAGCGCGGGCACCTACTACAGCGTGGTCGCGCGCCGCGGCACGCCGGCGGCAGCGATCGAACGGCTATCGGGCGAATTCCGCCGCATCGCCGCCTTGCCCGAACTGCGCGACATGTTCGCGCCCCAGGGCATCGACGCCTCCCCCGGTTCGGCCGAGGAACTCAACACGCTGCTGCGCGCCGACCGCGCGAAGTTCGCCAAGGTCATCAAGGGCGCGAACATCACGCTCGACTGACATCGCTACCACTGCAAACAGCGCGTACCTATTCAGGCTGGATGCCGGAAGCCCTGACGATTTCGGCCCACTTTTTCGTCTCCGCAGCCGCGAAAATGCGCAACTGTTCGGGCGAGCTGAACTCGGGTTCGATCCCGGCGTTTAGCAGGGTAGCAATGGTGTCCTTGTCGGCCAGCGCAATCCTGAAGCCTTCGTTCAGCCTGTCGATAACCGCGCCCGGAGTCTTCGCGGGCACAAAAGCCGCGAGCCATGCCGTAAGTTCGTAACCCGGAACACCGGCCTCCGACATGGTCGGAAGTTCCGGGGCGAGCGCCGAGCGCTTCACGCTAGTGACCGCGAGTCCCTTCGCGCGCCCGCCTCTGACCTGCGGCATAGTCACGGTCAGATCCGCAATCACCACAGAGGTCTGGCCACCGACGAGATCGGTGACCGCCTGCGGATTGCTCTTGTAGGGGACATTGAACATGTCAATGCCGGCCATCATCTTGAGCAGTTCCCCTGCGATCCGTGAGGAGCTCGCGCCGCTGCCGAAACTCACCTTGCCGGGATTGGCCTTGGCGTATGCGATGAACTCGCGCAAGTTGGAAGCGGGCACGGACGGATGCGTGATCATCGCCAACGTGAGCAGCCCCAGCTTGGCCACCGGCTCGAAATCCGCCACCGGGTCGTAGCTGAGCTTCTTGAACAGGCTCTTGTTCGCCGCATGCGTACTCGATGAGGTGACAAAAACGGTGTAACCGTCCGGCGTGGCGCGTGCGACCGAATTCGCCGCAATGAATCCGCTGCCACCGGGTACGTTGCTGACAACCACGGGCTGCCCATACTGCGTGGACATATGCGCCCCCACTGCGCGGGCAAAAGTATCGGTCGCGCTCCCGGCCGCAAAGGGAATGACGAACTTGATCGGCTGGTGTGGATAGGCCGGCTGCGCACTGGCGCCCCCCGCCATCGCAACTATTACGGCAGCCAGAATTCCAGTCACAGTTTTCATGACCTCGCCCCTCCTTCCTTGATTTCAGATTTCGAGCGTTTTTCCGCCAACCGCTGCGCACGCTTATCGTTATCGACGACGAAGCGCACGTGCCTGGCGCGCCCGCACTCTTCGAGCGCGTCGCGGGCCACCACTTCGAATGTCACGCTGCGTCGATCCACTGCAACCACCTTCACTTCGATCGAAACCTGCATGCCCAGCGGGGTCGCGGCCGAGTGGTCTAGGGTTACATGCGTGCCGACCGAATCCTGGCCGGGCGCGAGATATCCGAGCAGCAGGTCGCGGCATGTGCCTTCCATGTCGCTCAGCATCCGGGGGGTCGCGTAAACCATGTTCTCCCGACCCATGAAGGCAATGCAACGCTGCTCATCGACGGTCAGGATACGGGTGGCCGAGGCTCCCTGCGCAATTCCGCTCATGCGACCACCTTTCCGGCCCGCAACCCGGCGATCCGTTCCGCCGAATACCCAAGCTCCGCGAGTACTTCGTCGGTGTGTTCGCCCAGCCGCGGCGCATGCCGGCGGATCGCGCTGGTCAGGCGGGAAAACTCAAGCGGCAGGCCGAGAGAATCGATCTCCCCCAGCATGGGATGCGACATGCGCTTGAGCACCGTACGGCTCGCGGTCTGCGGGTCGCGCAGTGCCTGATCCACTGAATTCACGGGCGACACCGGTACGCCCGCCTCATCGAGCAACCCGAGCAATTCCTCCCGGTCGTATTGCGCCACCATGGCCTCCACTTCCACGTCCACGGCTCGCCGGTTGTTCACGCGATCTGTATTGGTGGCGAACCGGGGATCCTGCAGCATCCAGTCGAGCTTCAATGCCTTGGCCAGTCGCTCCCAGAGCCGCTCGTTGGCTCCCGCGATAAAGATCCATTCCGCATCCTTGCAGCGATAGTTGCGGTACGGGACGATGGATGTGTGCGCCGCACCGACGCGCTTGGACGCGACTCCGGAAAACAGGTAATTCTGGATATGGAAGTTGAGCAAGCTCAGGGATGTGTCGAGCAGCGATCCGTCCACACGCTGCCCCAGTCCCGTCTGCTGGCGGTAGAGGATCGCATTGAGGATGCCGAAAGCGCACATCGTCCCGGTCATGATGTCGAGTGCAGAGACGCCAGCGCGAGTGGGCGGCCCGTCCGTCTCGCCGGTGATCGACATGATCCCGCTGAACGCCTGGATGAGCGCTTCGTATCCAGCGCTCTCCGCGCGCGGACCCGTGCGACCGAACGCCGAGACCGACGAATAGATGATGCCCGGATTCTCGCGCGCGAGCGTCTCGTACCCTAGCCCGAAGCTTTCCATGGTGCCGGTACGGAAGTTTTCGATGACCACATCAGACTTGCGCACCAGGTCGAGGATGATCTCGACGCCTTCCGGGGCCTTGAGGTCGATGCAGATGCCACGCTTGTTGCGGTTGTTGGCGACGTACATCGCAGACTCGCCCTTGAGCTGCGGCGGCCACGTGCGTGCTTCGTCCCCTCCCCGGGTATCCTCGATTTTGAGTACGTCCGCGCCCATGTCACCGAGCATGGCACCGCAGAACGGACCGGCGAGAACGCGGGACAAATCCAGCACGCGCAGGCCCGAAAGGGAATGCGCACTGGCGGTAGAGGTTGCTGTCATAGGTTGTCCATTCACTGGTTACTCGACCTTCGCGCCGGACTGCCGGGCCACGCGCGTCCACAGCGCGATTTCCTCATTGATGCGCTTGGCAAAAGGGTCCGCCCCGAGCAGATCGATTTCAACGGCCTGTGCATTCAGCTGGGTCTCCACGTCCGGAATCCTGAGCGCCCGGGTCATGTCCGCCTGCAGCTTCGCTACGATCGCGTCCGGCACACCTGCAGGCGCCACCATGCCTACCCAGTGCTTCATGTCGTAGCCGGACACGCCCGCCTCGACCATGGTCGGCGTGTCAGGCAGCTGGGCGACGCGTTTCTCGCCGCTCACCGCAAGCGCGCGCAGCCGGCCCGAACGGACATGAGGAAGCAACGTCGAAATGGACGTAAAAAGAAGCGGCACGCGCCCGCTCAGCAGGTCCGTGACCGCCGGACCGGTCGCCTTGTACGGGATATGCGCAAGCTTGATCCCGGCCATATGCGCAAACATCTCCATCGCCAGGTGCGGCGACCCGCCATTGCCGGTGGATGCGTAGTCGACCTCACCCGGCTTGGATTTAGCAAGAACAACCAGCTCCGGCAGGGTCCTGGCCGGAAGCGAGGGATGCGCCACCAGCACAAAATAGTTCGAAGTCAGGTTGAGCAGCGGCCGGAAATCCTTGATCGGGTCGTAGGGCAGTTTGGCGAACAAGGCCGAGTTGATCGCGAAATTGCTCGAAACTGCGCCTATCGTGTAGCCGTCCGGCGGCGCTTTTGCGAGCTGCTGCAGGCCAATGATGCCGGAGGTACCTGGCAGGTTTTCAACCACCACGCCCTGCCCCCAGGCCTCGCCCAATCGCTGCGCGATCATCCGGCTCACGAGATCGGTCGTCGTGCCTATGCCGACCGGGACAATCAGGCGCACCGCTCGCGAGGGAAAGGCCTGAGCACTGGCCGGAAGCGCGCCAAGCAGCGCGGCACCCGTGGCCGCAGCCACGAACCTTCTGCGATTCCTGTCCATTTGTCTCACTCCTGTTTTATATGCATTCACAGGTACAGCGTACGTCTACCGAGCCCGCGCAGGTAGAGTCATAACAGGTAGATCAGCTATACTATTTTGAATATGCCGAAGAAGCCCGACTCAATGAGCGTGGACCACTGGCGGTTGTTCGTGCAGGTCGCCGAATCCGGCAGCCTCACCAAGACTGCCGCCGCACGCAATACCGCGCAGCCGGTCATCAGCCGGCAGGTTGCCTTGCTCGAAAAGCAGTGCCAGGGTCGCCTTTTTGACCGCACCGGCCGGGGCGTGGCCCTGACTGAAGCGGGCGCGCGGATCCTTCCCCGGGTAAAAGCCTGGCTCAGCGAGGCGGATCAGCTCGCAAACGACGTCAAGGCATCGATCGGCGTACCGGTCGGCATAGTGCGTGTCGGCATGCTGCGCTCCACAGGCGACCTGCTTGCGCGGCTGCTATTTCAAAAAGCACGCGAGCACTTTCCCGGCATTCGGCTACGCATCGTGGATGCACCCAGCGGCCAGCTGAGTGAATGGCTCAAGACCGGCAATATTGATGTGGCCATCCTGTTCCGCTATGCGAAGGAGACCGGCCCGAACGACTATCCGCTCGCCAGCGTAGATACCTATCTCGTCGGTCCGGCCGGAGATCCAATCACTGCAACGCCTACAGTGGCGTTCCAGAAGTTGCACCACCTCCCGCTGATCCTGCCCTCCGAGCCGAACACCCTGCGACGACTGTTAGACCAGCTGGCCCAGCGCCGCAAGATCGCCCTGTCGATCGCGATGGAGTGCGACTCGCTCTCGATGCAGAAGGATGTGGTCGCCGATGGCGGCGGCTATGCGATCCTTGGCTCCCATGCCATGGTGGAGGATCTGCAAACCGGACGCCTGCAGGCATCGAGAATCGTCTCTCCCAGCATCGAGCGAACGATGACCCTGTGCATCTCGCGTTACAAGCCGCCCACACTGGCATGCTCGGAGGTGGCGAAACTCGTGCAAAAGTGCATCGATGAAATCGCTGGCAGCGTCGCCTGGAAGCGCAAGCCCTTGAGGCGTGGAACAAGCGAAATATAGCCTGCCGATTTTTACGGTTCACTCCCCATAGTGTGTCCACATGCGAATGACCTTCACGATCCGCTCTTCTTTCAGCAGCTGATAAACCAATCGATGCTGGATGGTGATTCGCCGTGAATAGGCACCGTCGAGGTCTCCAACGAGCTTTTCGTACGGCGGCGGCGATTGGAGGGGATTCTTTGCAAGCACGGCGAGCAACGACTCGATCTTTGTCCGCAGTCCCGCGGACGCTGCCTTCTTCGCATCCTTCTGCGCCTGCTTGGTAAACAGGACCTGCCACGTCACTGCAGCGCTACCAGCCGGGACTCTTGGAAAGCTTGGCCACCGGCTCCTTCAAGCCTTTCATGATCGAGTCACGCATGCCGGGGATGGAAACCAGGTGCAGCGTCTCCTGGATTGCCCGCCAGTCGTCTTCGCCGACCAGGACGGCATTGTTGCGCTTGCCTGTGATTTGCACCGGCGTATGGTGCTCCGCCGCCTCGTCGATCAGGCGGTAGAGGTTGGAGCGTGCCTCGG
>Ga0214919_10010455_pt1 | contig 11751 bp, 10 predicted proteins | sample LL1503_MetaG_FD_177994 | JGI IMG/M metagenome (GOLD analysis project Ga0214919, IMG submission 177994) | Freshwater microbial communities from Lake Lanier, Atlanta, Georgia, United States - LL-1503 | ecosystem: Environmental > Aquatic > Freshwater > Lake | place: USA: Georgia | collected...
TATATTTTGTAATAATTCATGATCTGTAATATAATCTGAATTTATTTTTAACCATTCATAAAAATTTGAATTTGAATTTGAATTCTCTTTATCTTTTATATATATTTTAAATAAATTAAATGTTTCATATAAATTTGGCATATTTTTTAAATTATTATTACAATTTTGAATATTATAATCAGTACCAGATAAAACACAAATCTCTCTGAATTCTTTTTGTGTAAGTGATAATTTTTCTAATATTTCTTTTGTATTATATAATATCGCAGTATGATTAAACAAACTTAAATACCTTATTACTCTAGTACAACCATAAACAAACATATCCATATCTTCACTTAAACAAGCCCACACTTTATTTTTTAAAACAAGTAAGGCGCATAATTCATCTGCTTCACCTGGCGCATCATAATACGTCGCTCCATATGCTCTAATTAAACTTTTTACTTGATCTATTTTCTCTCTATTAATATAAATAAATCGTTTTTTTAATGAGTCCATATTAGAAATCAATTCTTGTTTTTCTTCGTTATTTGTATTATTCATTTCTAACTTTTGTTTTAAAATATTATATTCTTTTTCCGCTGATTTTTTATCTATTTTACGTTTTTCTAATAGTGCCTTTTTTTCAGTAGGTGGTTTACCATCAAAAATAAAGATTGGTATAATATTATATTGTCTAAATGTGGCTAACATAAGATACATATTTTCTATTAATGCCTCATTAGACTCATATTTATACATATAAATGCTAATATCTACTGCTATCTTTTTACCAGATAATTCCGCAATTGATATAACTTTGATTGAATCACCGCATTCTGTTCTGAAAAAATTATTTAAATGTTTAATACCCATATATGTTATTAGTACTGTAATTTATTTATATTATATTTTTTGTATTCAATTTTTATATAAAAAATAATAATAAATAATAATAAAATTAATATATTTTATTATTTATAAAAATAAAATTGAAATACTTTTATAAATAATATTAATAATTATAAAATATAATTAACAATGAATACTAGAAGTCAAATTAAGAAAATGAATTTACAAATTCAAAAAGAAAAGGAAAATCTAATAAATCAAAATACCGCTTTATATACAGTTGAAATAAATTTTGATGAAGCGAGTAATGCTTGGAGAGCTAATAAAAAATCTATTGGTAATGGTCATTATAAGTATATTTGTCTTCAAAAAACCAAATCTGGAAATCAATGTAAGAGAGAAAGCTTAAAATTTTGTGATCATTGTAAAATGCATCAACCTTATTTACAAAGTTTCAAAAAAGGTTGAACCAAAATAATTTACAATCAACACAATACGTATTTATCAACCTTTTTCACGAAGTTATGAAAGGTTGATTTAACCTAATTCACATATACTCATTCTCATATTTGTTAATAAAAAATCAATGTTTTTATTTTTATTTTTATTATTTTTATTTTTTTGATTATTTATTTTTATCTTTTGTAAACATATTTCAGAAGATTTCACATTATCTAACATTAGCCTTGTTTTATAGTTCTTTCTTATAAAATTACAAAATTCCATTTGATTTGCCAATGTTTTTTTGAACTGTAAGAGAGAAAAGTTGTTATTTTTACACCATGATAAAAGTCCTTGATAATTATTTATTAGAATTGTTTTAATTACATAATATGCTAATACATTTGTTTTTTCTTTATAAAGTGTATTTCTTAAAACTTGTGATTGATTAGTTTCAGAATACATATTCTTATAATTTAATCCCATAAAGTCTAAGGTTTTAACTAGTTGAAAAAAACTATATGTTCTTTCAAAATTAATAAAAAACTCAAAGTTAGAGAGAAACTCTTCAACATTTGATTTATTTTTTAAATTTAAAAAACTACAAAAGAGCGCATTCATTATTTCAGCCCAAAACTCGGTATATGATTCATATAAATTTACTGCTGAGTTTACTTTAAAAATATCCAATATTTCTTTTGTACATTCATTCGTATTCATATCAGAAAAATCTAACGCAAAATTATGAAATGATTCATGTATTAAAACTTTAAACCATTCTTCTTTTCGAAAAATAACAATTTCTGAATCTTTTGGACATGTTGTTGTAAAAGCAGTATTTACATGTATTTGATCTAAAATATCAATATTTGAAACAGGTAATTTTTTTTCTAATGAAGTAAAATAAAAAAAAGTTGTAAAAGTATTAGAACATTTTTTTGATCCATATTCATTTAATACATAAAACCACATTATAATAGTATCAACATATCTATTGTAAACATCTAACTTATTACCTACTTCAAGATCTTCGACTATAAAATGTAATATTATTTTTCTATCAAAGAGAGAAAAGATATATGTCAATTCTGATAAAGTCAAATGATCTATATGATTTCTTACTTCTTCAGGAAAACTATTTGAATTAAAATTATTTGGTCTTGAAATTTGAGATATATTTGTTATTTTTTTAATACTTATATTATAAAAACTATCTTTTTTAACACGTTTTAAATCAATTAAAAAATTATGTGCGTCAACTATTTCTTTATATAATTCTATAATTATTTTATCTGTACTTTCTGATTGAGTAACATGATTTATACAATTATTTTTCATAAAAAAATTCATTAATAATTTACTATTTTTTGATAATTTCATTCTTATAAATAAAGAAGTTTTTAATTTTTTATTTTTAATTTAAAACCATAATTAAATAATTATTAAAGTAATATTAAATTAATATTTAATAATTATGTATTATAATATAATATATGGCAGATTTTTTGATAGGTATTATTATAGTTGGTTTATATACTATTTTATTTTATTTATTTATTTCAACATAATATATGGGTCATATTGTTTTTGGTATTTTTTTATGTATTTTATATGTTTTACTTATTAATATATTATAATATAATATATGGTAAATTATATTATAATAATTGTTTTAGGTATTATTTTACTTATTTTAATAATATTAAATCATTCTATACAATCTACTATTACTACTACAACTACTAATGTTGTAGCTGAAGCAAGTTGTAATAAAACTAGATTTGGTTGTTGTCCTGATGGAGTTAATTCTAAAGTAAATTTTAATGGAATAAATTGCCCAAAAATTAAAAATCTTGAACCTAATCAAATTGGAGGTTGTAATGGTACTAGGTATGGATGCTGCCCTGATAATAGAACTCCAAAAATAAATCCTCCTGGAACTAATTGTATATTTAATTCACAACCAAAACCTGCTCCTCAACCACTTCCAAAAAAAACAATTGGTGGTTGTAATGGTACTAGATATGGTTGTTGTCCTGATAATAATACACCAAAGAGAGACCAAAATGGTACTAATTGTTTATTATAATTCCTTGCGTTTAATTTTGTCACGAATAAGCATTAATTCTTCAAATACTATAGGAGGTGATCCTCGTGAATGATGCGTTAATTTAGCATTCTTAGTAGCTAATAATAAATGTTTTAAATCTTCATTCTGTGTAAACTTAGCATATTGAGCATCATACATTTCTTGTTTGTTTCTTTTTCCAAAAAAGTCAGGATCTATTTGTACTTGTTTTGGTCTTATTAAAGTACCTTTAAATTTACCTGTTTTTCCACCTGCTCCTTTAGCCATTTCTGGATCTTTTGATAAGTCTGTTCCTGAATCTAGAGAGAAACTTAAATAAAAATCTGGATTATCATTTTTAAACTTAGAACCTTGATAATAATGTTCAACTGAAGACCATTGATGATTATCCAACGCAAATGGTTGAACCCAAAAATTCGATAACTTTTTACGCCATTCTGGTATAGTTGCTAACTCTGTAAATTCTTTTAATCTATCACTGGCAATTTTCTCTCCTGATCCTTTACCTGGAAGAGGTTTATCTTTAGACTTTGAATAAAATAAGAACACAATATCATCATCATACAATCCTCTAAGTTTTGCTTCACTTAAATCTTCATAATTTGGTTCTATGCCAGTTATTTCTGGATTTTTTTGACGTCCTTCAATCTCATCTTTAAATCTTTGAAAATCGGGAATTAAAGCAAAAGGACCCGCATTTCTTTCCATGCATTTATCTGCTATCATTTTTTTAATATCATATGGTATTTCACTAAATTTAAATATCATCTTTTTTTTATAACCAATTACCTTATAATGATTACCTGTATAATCTAAAATAATATAAAACTCTGGCATAAATACACCTTTATTTTGAAGAATAACATCATTTAATTGACCACACTGTAAAATGTTATCTAAATCTTCTGATTTATATGACTCACTTGACATAATTATGACTTTAATATTTAATACTCTTTCTAATGTAGAAATAGCCCAAGTTTCTGCCCAAAAATCACATGTTTTAATTATTTTCTTAAATTTGTCAAGTGTATCAATATTTTTCATAAATTTAAACTCTTCTAACATTTTTGATGTTATTTTTTTTTCATGTACCAATTTGTCGTGTTCTTCTTTTACCTTTTTTGAATTTGCGGAAAGCAATTTTTGCTCATTACGATCTAAAGCTTGTTTAAACTTTTCTTTTATATCTCCATATTCTAAAGCTAACTCTTTTATTTTAGTTGTATCTGTTACTAGTGATCTAACAGCATCATCATAATGTTCTTTGTATCCCATAAATATTTCTTCTGTTGCTTCATTTGATATTGTTTTTCTTAACTTTTGTACAGTTGTGTGTTGTGCTATGTTTGAAAAAGCATCTCTAATTGTAGCAAAAAAACAATCTCCACCACCCTCATTATCAGTAATATCATAATTTGGATTTTTCATAAATTTTTGAATCCACAAGTCTTTTTTATCTTCATGATATTTCTCTCTAATATCCTTAGCTTTTTTATTATTTTCCTCTGGCAATAATGGTGGAATACGAGAACCTTTTGTTAAAACAAATATATTTTTACGTTCTTCAGGAATTTCATATTCTTCACTTGCTGCCGCAGCAGCTCCTTCTTCTTCCTCTTCTGAATCAGACACTGTTCCTAGTTCTTCTTCTTGAGCTGATTCCGCGATTTTTTTTAATGACATTTCTGGTTCCATTCTTAGCTTACGCAACATATTAACAGTTACAAATGTATAAATTAAAGGAGGATTTAGTTTTTCAATATCTAAATTATTGTCTTCATCTAAATAATTAATAAATCTAGTTGCTTCAATTTCATAAACTCCTATTTGAATTACTTTATTATTACTCTTTACTAAATAAACTGGAAAAAATAAGATATTTTGTTCTTCAAATGTATTTTTTGAATTACCTACTGCGATGATTATATCTATTCCATTTACTTCTATTTGATATAAATTTGCTTCTGTTTGTAAATCATCTGAATCAACTCGTTTTAATTCAGGATAGCTTACTTCACTATTTATTTTTGATAATACCATATTTATATTTTATAATTATATTTAATATTTAATATTTAATATAATTCTTATTTTTAATTATAATTAATGCCATAATACATATTTCTTCATAATTTTATCATTTTTTAATTCATTTATATAATGCCATAATTGTTTTCTTTTATTAACCCTTTCTTGATTTTCAATATTATTTTCATACATAATAAGTGTATTTAGAACATCTGATTTATTACATTTATTAATTCTTATATCTTTTGATGTACCATAATATTCAATACCATAATATTCACAAATTTGTAATAATTGTTTTACTTTATAATTTATATCATAATGTAGAAATTTAATATAATATAAAGATTCGTCTTCTTCAAAAATATATTCTGAATTAAGTAATTGAATATTATTTATTTCATAATTGTCATTTTTTTCTAGATTATCATCAATAAAAAAAGATATATTTTCTTGATTCATATAATTATATATACTTTTAAAATTATATATTTATATACTTTTTACATATTATTTTTCTTTACTTCGTTATAAAAAGTATATTTTTTATATATTATTTTAATATTATTATAGACCAATCAAATCCATACATTTAAAAATTGTTTTATTGGTTAAGCTCATATCCTTTTGTAACTTACTATGAGCTAATTTGTTAATAAATTCTGTAATTGACATGCCATTAATCAATAAATTATCATCTTTACTATCACAATCAAATAAATCTTTTTGATATAATAATGCTACATTTTCTATCAATTCATCTACCTCATTTTTCTTATTTGGAATAATAATAAATTCGGATATTTGTAATAATAATGTTTTTAATAATTGTACAATCTTATCTTTATTAATAATTTCATTTTTCATTAAATTAATAAAGAATACACTTAATGATCTTCTTTTTTCATTATCTTTATTAATTTTACAAAATTGATCATAATTTTCTTCTGGATTAATATATTCAATAGTAATAAATAATTCTAAGAAATTATTAAAGCTATTTTCAAATACACTTCTCATAAATTCATATTTAAGAAATAAATCAGAATATAGGTCGGCATAAATTTTTGAAAAGAATCTATTATTCGAAGCAATTTCAAAAATTGCCGCACTAACACACATAAAATCATTCGCATCTGTTTTTTCAGTAAGAATTTTATCAATCTCATCAACTATTTTATTTCTAGAATCGATATAATTTTTATCTGACATTTTATTTAAAAATGACCTAATAACATTAATTTGAAGTTCAATTCCCTCTTTTACATCAAATTTAGTAGCTTGAAAAGAACGAATTGATGACCAATTTTCTTCATAAATTTCCGGGTTTTTACCTTTTCTTCTTTTATCAATAACAGGCTGTGTTGTTTGTTTTAAAGGATTTTCACGTTTTTTAAATACCGGAGTTTTTACATATCCCGGTGAGCCAACTTGCAGAGATAACTCGGATATAATTTTTATAGTATCTTCTGGTAAAGTTAAATTAAAACCATTAAATGTAATAGTATTAAAATCTTGAATTGTGTATTTAAGTACCTTTGTCATTATTTATTATACTTAGTATATGTTTAGATATATTTTTATATCAATTTTTTTATATAATAATATTTATAAATACACTTAAATACAATTAATATTATTATATATTATAATGTCAAATGGAAAACAATTTGAAAGTGGAAGTGAAATTAATGAAATAGAGGATACTTCATATGAAATTAATAGTTTTGATGAATTAGATATTGATTCAGATATTCTAAGAGGTATATATGCTTATGGTTTTGAAAAACCTAGCCCAATTCAAAAAAAAGCTATTAAACCTATTATTGCTGGTAGAGATATTATTGCTCAAGCACAATCTGGAACCGGAAAAACAGCCACATTTTCAATTGGCGCATTATCTATGGTTGATTTAAAAGAAAATAATACTCAAGTTCTAGTTTTATCTCCAACAAGAGAATTAACTACTCAAACAGCAAAAGTTATGAGCAGTATTGGTTCTATGATGGATGGACTTAGAGTTCAAACACTATTTGGAGGTTCTTCAGTCGAAGAGCATTCTAGCTTTTTAAAAAAAACTTCTCCTCATATTATTTGTGGATGTCCAGGTAGAGTATATGATATGATACGTCGTGATAATATTACAACTAAAAAAATTAAACTGATCATTCTGGATGAGGCAGACGAAATGTTATCTTCTGGATTTAAAGAGCAAGTTTATAATATTTTTCAGTATTTTAATAATGATGTTCAAATTGCTTTATTTAGTGCTACACTATCAGAACAAGTCGCGCCAATCATTAATAAATTAATGCGTAATCCGGTTAGAATTACGATGAAAGCTGAAATGCTCACACTAGAAGGAATTTCACAATTTTTTGTTGCGGTTGAAGATGATCGACAAAAATATTTAATTTTAAAAGATACATTTAGTGCTATTTCAGTATCACAATGTATTATTTATTGTAATAGTGTTAAACGTGTTGCTGATTTATTTGAAGCTATGTGTGAAGATGGATTTCCTGTGTGCTGTATTCATAGTAACATGGATACAAAAGATAGAGATAAAGCATTTAATGAATTTAAATCTGGAAGTTGCCGAGTTTTGATTTCATCAAATGTTACATCACGTGGTATTGATATTCAACAAGTAAGTACTGTTATTAATTTCGATATTCCAAAAGATATTCATACATATCTCCATCGAATTGGAAGAAGTGGTAGATGGGGACGTAAAGGAGTCGGAATTAATTTTATTACTAGAAGAGATGTAAGTAAACTAAAGGAAATTGAAGAGTACTATGCCTGTCAAATTAATGAAATGCCTTCTAATTTTAAATTCTCACAAAATTAGATTCTCACAAAATTAGTAACTTGTAAATAATTAGGAAACAATTCGTAAAATATATTTAATATAAATCTATTTTACAATATATTAAACTATGAATACTACTGAAAATAATACTGAAAATAATACTGAAAATAATACTGAAAATATTAATAATGAAATAGAGTTTAATGATCACTTTAAGATTCCTATTTATTATAATGAACAAAAAGTATCTTTAAAACAAAATATTATTACTGACTTAGAGTTGATTAAAACAATAGATTCTGGTTCAAACCCAATTTATTCTTATTTATTCGATAATTCAAATACTTTTTCTACCAAATGTACGGAACAAATCACACAATACTACACAACTGATGTCGTTTTTTTAAAAGATAATCAACAACTAATTAAAACATATAAAAAAATACCACAAAAAATTTCTGAAAATACTTTACAAAAGTATACAAGTATAAGTGAATTATGGAATGAAATTAAAAACGATCTGAGCTTTAAAGAAAAATATTACTATTTAGATTGGCCAATGTTAGAATTCCTTAATAAATCTGAAAATTTTTTACAATGGATGAGTATTTATAATATAGCATCTCCAGTTATTTCATTTTTTATTCCAATTATAATTTTAATTATTCCATTTTTTATAATAAAATTAAAAGGATTATCATTAACAATACCTGAGTATATAGAGGTTTTAAAAACAGTCATCTCAAACCATTCTATTGGAAAACTTTTTACTGAATTTAATAATGTAGAAATTGGTCAAAAAATATATTTATTAGTTTCAGCCGCATTTTATGTATTTTCAATATATCAAAATATTGTATTATGTACTAGATTTAATGATAACATGACCAAAATCCACAAATATTTTGCCGAAATTAAAGAATATTTGGTATATACAATTAATTCTATGGAAAATTATTTAATATATTCTAGTAGCTTACATACTCATTATGAATTTAATAATATATTAATTGATAAAATAAAGATTTTAACAGAACTAAAAAATAAAATCTCTCGAATTTCTGAATATAAATTATCTTTTAAAAAAATATTTGAAATAGGACATATTCTTAAATACTTTTATGAAATTTATGAAAATAAAGATTATAACGATGCGTTGTTATATTCTTTCGGATTTAATGGTTATATTGATTGTATTGAAGGTCTTCAAAATAATGTAGAAGAGAGAAAAATAAACTTTGCTGAGTTTATTAATAAGAAAAAGAAAACTAATTTCAAAAATAATTATTATGCGGTTTTAAAAAATAAAGACCCCGTTAAAAATAACATTAAATTAGATAAAAATATTATTATTACTGGTCCAAACGCAGCTGGAAAAACAACTGTGCTTAAATCAGTACTAATTAATGTCATATTAACACAGCAATTTGGATGCGGATTTTATGATTCATCGAAATTTAAACCATTTAAATATATTCACTGTTATTTAAATATTCCTGACACTTCAGGTAGAGATAGCTTATTTCAATCTGAGGCTAGAAGGTGTAAAGAAATATTAGATATTATTGATCATAACAAAAAGGATTCACATTTATGTGTATTTGATGAACTTTATTCTGGAACAAATCCTGAAGAAGCTATTATTAGTTCTACCGCATTTATGGAGTATTTAGCTAAAAATAAATCTGTATCATCAATGCTAACAACCCATTTTATAAGTGTTTGTGAAAAATTGGACAATAATAAAAACATTACTAATTATCATATGGATGTTACAAAGGAAAATAATAAAATAACGTATAACTATTTATTTAAAGAAGGTATTTCAAAAATTAAAGGAGGACTTAACGTTTTATATGATATGAATTATCCAAAAGAAATTATTGAAAATACAATTGAAATTCAAAGAATTGAAACTTTAAATAAAAATTCGTTAGTTAAATAATTTAAATATATTATGTTTTTGTAATAAATAATATGCCATCATTAGTTGATATATTTAATCCTTCCTTTTTTATGTTTTTAGGAATATTAGTATTAGTAGCAGCTTTATTAGTAGTTTATTTTGAAAGCAAAATGAGAGAACAAAACCATAAAATGGCTTCCATGCTTAGTTTGATAACTTGTATAGCTGAAGAAATGAATGATATTAAATCACAACCTAGAGTTGGAGGATCTTATCCAATTCAACCTTTTAATTCTAATTTTAATCCTAATTCAAATTCTAATTTAGAAACAAGTAATATAAATAATACACATATTATTACAACTGATTTAATTCAAGTGTCTGATGATTCTGACAGTGATTCTGATTCTAATTCAGAAGATAATGATTCTGAAAGTGGATCAGATTCTGATTCTGAAAATGATTCTGTAAAAGAGGTTATTGAGATTGGAGAACAGTCCGATATTAAAGTTTTAAAATTAAATATTTCTAGTATGAATAATATTGACGAAAATAACAATGTTGATGATTTAGACGATTTAAATAATTTAGATGATTTAGACGATTTAAATATTTTAGATGAAGATCATTTTTCAGATGATTCCGCATCAGTAGATAGTAATGAAGAAAAAAATGATATTGAAGAACAAAAAAATGAAGAAATTAATATTTTAGACTTAAATTTAAAATCTATTAACATTTCTAATTTAGAAGAAGTTAAAAATCCTAATAGTATTGATTATAAAAAATTTACTCTTAATAAGCTAAGAAGTACTGTTGTTGAAAAGGGATTAGTTGATGATTCATCTAAACTAAAAAAAAATGAATTGTTAAAATTATTGGGGGCTGAATAAGAATTTAAAGATTATATTTAATTTTATATAATGAGAATAAAATTAAATGAAAAATATATTAATGAACGAGAAAAAATTTGTGATGAAATTATAAATATATTAGAATTAGATTCTGATGGTTGTTTTCTTTTATCAGATATTGATATAGATATTGATAAGCAAAATAAAATTTTAGAATTAAAAGATAAAATTAAAAAACACTTTGCTGTTTCAACTATATCTTCATTTAAACTAAATTTTAAATGTAAAAGACCTTATTTGAATATTATTAGAAGTATATTAAGACAACAAAATTATACATTTGAAGGAAAAGATTTTGAATTTAAAATAGATGAAAATATTTTTAAAAGAACTATTAAATACAAAATATTTAGAAATAAATAAAATGTTTCCCGTTAAATTATTTAGAAATAAAATATTGATGTATTGTAAATATGCCAATTAAACATTCATATGAAAATATTTTTAATTCATTTAAATTTTATAATTGCGAATTAATACATGACAAAGAAGATTTTAATAATGTTTATGTAAATGCTGATTCAAAATTACAAATTATTGCTTCTTGTGGTCATAATTATTCAATTTCATATCATAGATTTAGTAGAAAAAAAAATAATGTAATATGTTCAAATTGTAATTATATTAATTTAAGTGATAAACTAAAATTAAAAAATACTAAACAAAAAATAAATAACCATAAATTAGAAAGTAATGCTATTAATTATTTTAAAAAATTAGT
>Ga0214919_10010456_pt1 | contig 11750 bp, 13 predicted proteins | sample LL1503_MetaG_FD_177994 | JGI IMG/M metagenome (GOLD analysis project Ga0214919, IMG submission 177994) | Freshwater microbial communities from Lake Lanier, Atlanta, Georgia, United States - LL-1503 | ecosystem: Environmental > Aquatic > Freshwater > Lake | place: USA: Georgia | collected...
TAAATGATCATTACCAAAAAAAAAAAAAATAATACAAATATCCCAAATAATTTTATAATTATTGGATTTAATATTATTTACAGAATTATATAAATTTAATATATTTTTAATAATTAAATTTCCATCTAATATTTGTATATATTGAGTATTATTATTATTTTGTTTAATATATTTTAAAATAGATATATTTACATCTCTATTAATTATTTTATAATAAATTTGTTGTATCATCATTAAATAAATAAAATCTGAATCAATTGTATGAATACAATAATCACCTATATTATTATATGAATAAATATATTTAAATATTTTAAAATCAGATTCTCCATTTTCAGTAGAACTACTAATATAAATTTTAATTTTTGGATAAACTAATTTAATTTCATTATTAATATATTGCTCACAATTAAGTATAAAACCTGAAGCCGGACCTAAAGATTTATCAATAATAAATTTATTTTTATTCCATTTACTAAAATTATAATATAATTTCATATTATTTTCAATAATTTCAGTTAATTCTACATTAGTATTAGATAAAGAATCAAATAAAGTTTTATATAAATTTTTTTTGGTAATTGATTCTAAATAATTTTTAATACGTCTTCTTCTTTGTTCAATGACTTTTGATATTGAAGGTATGCCGTCAAAAAATAATGAAATATTATTTACGATTTCAATAATATGATAATTTTCAATATTATTAATAATTAAATTTTTTATTTTGTTATAAATAATTAATTCAATTAATAAAATGTTATCATATTTTTCATTTAAATCTAAATTAAATTGTTTAATTATATCTTCAATAATATTATTATCAATCATATTAATTAAATTATCAGATTTAGTATAACTTATAAAATGTTTTTCACTAAATTTTTTTTTTAATAATTGTTTTATTATATCTTTATTATCTACCGATAATGATAAACATAAAATTATTTTAATTATATTATTTATTTCATTTTCAATTTCTAATAATTCTTGATAAATTAAAAAATTAATATCAAAAATAATATGATTTGCAACAATTTTTCTTGTATTATTATTTATATATAACTCTTCAAATCCATTATTATTAATTGATTTAGAAATAAAATTAGTAAATTTTTCAAGTCCCATTTTTATATTATATAAATATGTGTTTAAATTATAAAAAATATTTTAGTTATAATTAATGGTTAAAGATTTAACATTATATTCTAGATTAGATATTTCTCCAAATGCTACTGAAACTGAAATTAAGAAAGCTTATGGTAAAATGTCTAAACAATGGCATCCGGATAAAAATCCTGATAATATTGAAGAATCTACAAAAAAATTTCAAGAAATAAATGAAGCAAAAGAAATTTTATTAAATCCTGATAAAAGAGCTATTTATAATGAAGTTGGTATGGATGTAATTAATGGAGGTTCGCCACCGCAACATCATACAGCCAATAATACTTTTTTTCAAGATATAATTAATCAACATTTTAATTCTTCATTTAATTTTGGATTTAATTTTACTAATAACAATAATAGTAGACAAGAAGAACAGCCAGAAAATATTGTAGCTAATTTACATGTCACTTTAGAACAAATATATAATCAAGATATAATTTCATTTTCATATAAACAAAAAATATTTTGTAATAAATGTAATGGTTATGGAACTAAAAATGGAGAACCACCTACTTGTCATCAATGTGGCGGAAAAGGTATTAAAGTACAAATTATTCAACAAGGTCACATGATACAACAAATGATGACAACTTGCAATAATTGCAATGGGTCCGGCAGACAGAATAATAATAGGGAAAACTGTGATACATGTCAGGGTATTGGACATGATCTTAAAGAAAAAACTATATCAGTGCCATTAAAAGCAGGGATTGCAACTGGTAATAAAATATCTTTAAATGGTAAAGGAAATCATATGAGAAATGTAAAAACTGATTTAATTTTAAATATTATTGAAATTCCACATCCAATATTTACTAGAGAACAAGATAATTTATTAATTAATATTGAATTAAAATTATATCAAGCATTGTTAGGATATAGCAAAATAATTAATCTTTTAGATAATAGTCAAATAATTATAACTAGTTCTAATAAAACTGACTATGGAACTATTAAAATTATTGAAAATTATGGAATGCATAAATTAAATTCTGATAAAAAAGGTAATTTAATAATTAATTTTAAATTTATTTTACCAGATATACATAACAATCTCCAATTACAAATAAAAACTTTATTACAAGATAAAGAAGAAATTAATAATGAATTAGAAATTGAAAATTTAAATAATATAATTAAAATAAATATATAATAAATATATATGTTTAAAAATAAATATTAAAAATATAAAAACAAATATTTATATAATAAAAATATCTGTAGAAATAAATAAAAGATATATATCTAAAGATGATTAGACATATAATAGGAGAACAATATAAATTATCAATATTTTTATCTATATATCAAAATATATTTATAATTTAATAATAAATAAATACTTTAAAAACATAAATACTTTTTATATATAATGTATTATATTATTATTAAAAATAAAAAATAATTATTAATTAATTTTTTGAAAATCATTAATTGATAATATATGATAAGAACCATCTTCGGATCTTGCAGTCAGTGGTTCAAATTCTGATTTTTTTATTATCCAATATTTATATTTATCATATTTATCCCAAATATAAGAATTATATCCTAAAATTGAAATTGTAAGATATAATAATTCTAAAGGATTTACTGTATTTTCTGTCATTTCAGCAATTTTAGATAGGTTCTCATGACTAAATATTAAAGATACATATAGTAAATTTTCAGTGGATTGTGGTAAATTTTTAATAACATCAATAACATCTAAATTATATTTATCATAATGAATCATGGCTAGATGTACCATTTTTTGAGATAATACTATAATATTATTTACTGAAAAACTTATTTTAATATTTGATGGCAACATTTCACCATTTGGTGAAAAATTTTGTCTAATTGTTTCAAAAAATAATGTTTGTATATCACAATAATTAACATTTTTTTTATTTGTAATATTAATAAGGGGTTTATCAGTCATGAAAATGTTACATGATATTTTTATATTTATCATATCATTTAATGTTTTCATGAGATTAAATAAGTCTAATTTATTTTCTGTAAATTCATTATATTTATTCAAAAATTCAAATAATTTTTTATCTTCAATATCAACAGACATTATTGAAGATAAAAATTAATAATAATGAATTATTTTTTTTTATAAAACTTAACTTTCTAAGGTAACTTTAAATTGAATTTTTTTAAAAAGCAATATTAAAATTAATTTTTATTTTATATACTATCATTAATATGTTATTTTAATGATAATAAATGATAAATAATAATAAATAATAAATTAATTATAAAAATTTATAATTTTTCACAAATCCCTTGATTAGTTATAATACTATAAATAATATAAATATAAGGAAAGAAAAAAGCCGTTATTAAAGAAGGAGTATTAATACCTTTATTACATCTAATTGACAAATAAATTGCGGCAATACTCATCATAACATGAAAAACTGAATAAATATATTTTCCATAATTACCATCTAAACATTTTCTATTATCGATATGTAATTCTGTTATTGTTTGTTTATATTTATCACAATTTTCATTAGCTTGATTAACTGGAGGTGTACTATTTATATCCATATAATTTAAAATAGAAATTATTTTATTTTAAATCTATTTTTATTTAATGATTAAAAAAATAAATATTATTATTCTAAATTTAAATAATAATTTTAATTTAAAAATTTTAAAAGAAAAAAATATTATTATAAATATATTTAATTTGAAAAATTATGAAATTATTAAACTAATTTTTAAAATAAATATTATTTTAAAAATATATGAAAAAAATATAAATATAAATATTATTTTTGATGATAGCTGTAAATCTATTAAAAATATTGAAAATATTATGTTAAGTTTTTTAAATAATATATTGTATAAATATAATAATAATAATTTAGTAAAATTACATAATTGTAATAGTAACTCATTGCAATTTATGAATGAATTAAATTTATATAAAGATATATCTATGAATCCAAATAAAAATCCTAAAATATATTTAGATTATATACTTTCAAGAATACATCATATTTATAAATATGATGTCTTAAATGTTAATGAAAGTGAATTATTTCCTTTAACTAAAGCTGTTGGTATTGGTTCTCAATATCCGGGTTATTTTTTACATATTTATCCGAAAAATATTAATAATAATTTAAAAACTATATTTTTAGTAGGAAAAGCAATAACATTTGATTCAGGTGGTTTAAATTTAAAAAGTAAGAATATGGATGAAATGAAAACAGATATGATTGGTTCTGCCATTATTGTTAGTGTTTTAAATCTTATAACAACTAAAAAATATAATATACATGTTTTGGCACCTATAGTAGAAAATATGATTAGTAATACAGCAACTAGACCAGGAATGGTAATAAAAACCCTAAATAATAAAACGGTAGAAATATCAGATACTGATGCAGAAGGAAGGTTATGTTTAGTTGATTGTTTTAATTATATTCATTTAAAATTAGTAAAAAATTTAGAAACATCATTAATTATTGATGTTGCTACATTAACTGGTAATGTTGAACAAATAACCTGTGGAGTTTCAAGTATATGTTTTTCAAATACATTAGGAAAACCATATTTAAATAAACTAATTAATATAGGTGAAAATATTGGTGAATATATTGATACATTAGAAATTCGCCCACAATATTTAGATTTACTACTTGATTCACCAGTAGCAGATATTAAAAGTTTATGTTTATGTCGGGCAGGGGCTGCAACTGCAGCAGCATTTTTAAAATATTTTATTGATGATAAAATAGCATGGATACATATGGATGTTGCATCATCTGTTTTTAAGGATGGAAAAGTATTAAGTTATGGTATTAATTTACTAAATGAATTTATAAATTCAAATAGTTTTTAATAAAATAATTTTTTTTAAGTTTTAAGAATTTTAGAATGTATAATTATGATTCAAAATATAATTTTATTATAGGATATTTTTTAGCAATAGTGTCAATTAGTTTATCATTGTATGATAAACTTTTTAATATTTTTTTACATAATTGTTTTTCAATATATTCATCTGTCATTTCTCTAGATATATTAATTAAATGCATAATACATAAATATACATTGACATCTTCAAATGAATCATCTTCAATTATTTCAAAATATCTTTTAATGCATCTTTCATTAGAATCACATAAACAATAAATATGATGATATGATGTAATTATTAATGATAAATGAGAAACATCATAATTTATTTCAGTAGGTATGAAATAAGAACTATTTCTATCAAATATAAGAGGATTAAATAATTTAATAGAACAATGTGGATCAATTAGATCAATAGAATTATCATAATTACTTGAATTAAATCCATAAATAAATATTGGATCTAAATCATCTAAAATTATTACAATATTATTAGTATTTTTTAAATGATTAAATTGTTCTATAATCATTTCTTTTAATAATTGTTCTGTTTCATCATTTGTAATTTGCGATGATTTATATTCTTTATAATATACATGACTTAAATATACAACTCTTAAAAATGAATGACTCATTAATTCAATGTGTTAAAGGTAAAAAAAATTTAAATAATCTCATATATGTATAATAATCATTTTTTTTTTTCATTATTTATAGATACTAGTTATAAATATTACTTTTATTATATAAATAAATATTTAATAATTTAGTTTTATAAATTAATTAACTTTTTTTAATATTAATAAATATTAAATAAAAATATATATTTATAATAAAATAATATAATTTTTAATTAATTAATATTTTTTATTAGTAAAAAATTTTTATTAATTAAAATATTAAGTTAAAATTATATATATTCCAAAGGTGTAAAAAAAATTAATATTTAATAAAATATATTTATAAAATAATTAAATTAAATATTAAAATATTAAGTTAGAATTATATTTTAATATTTTTATATATTTATATATTTTAATTATTAAGATATTATTAATATATAAATACCCAATATAAATATTCTATTTATATTTTTTTTTATTATATAATCATAAAGATAATTAAAAGAACAACTTATAAAAAATTTATTTACATCAATTCAATTAGTCATAGTAAAATTAATAGTAAATTTAATGAAAAGGTGTATTTTTAAGATTATCTAAATTTATTTAAATATGCAAAAATGTAATAATTAATTTATTAATTATTAATAAATAAAAATTGATAATATTATTTATTTAAACTATTTAATAAATAATTACCTAAAAATAATTTACAATTAAAGTAAAAAAATAATTAAATATTTAAAATTATTACAATAAATAAAAAAAAATATTTGTATTTAGAGAAACATACCATTAATAAATTATGAACATTAATACACTTAATATGATTGATGAATTATATAAAGAATCAATTAAAAGTATTATTCATCATCAATTAGCAGCAATTATATTTAAAGGAAATAAAATATTAAGTAAGCCATGTTGTAATTTACCCAAAAGTACATCAAAAAATATTGCTGATGGTATAATATATGGAAGTATTCATGCAGAAGCGCATGCTATATTAAATTATTATGGTAAAAATTTCTATTATAATAAAAATAAAAAGTTAGTTTATTTACCACAAAATTTAAAAAAACATTCAAAATTAGATTTAATGGTTGCCAGATTTAATAAAAATGGTTCATTATGTAATTCTAGACCATGTTATAATTGTTTGCAATTAATGAAAATTGTAGGTATTAGAAAAGTATATTATACTACAGCAGATGGTATAATTTGTGAAGATGTTGATAAAATGATTAGTATTCAATTATCATCTAGTATTGTTAGTAATAAATCAATTGATTTTCATAATTCATTATTAATAAGTCAATTTTCACAAAAAATTTATGATTATAATTTACAATTATTTATTAAATATAATTTATCTAACAATATTTTAAAAGAAAGATATGGACTACCAAATTATAATTATTCATTTTATAAATATAATAAAACTAAATATTTTATTATATATTATCAAAATAATATAGTAATAAATACTATTATATATTAATTTAATATTATATATTTATAAAATTTGATATTAAATTCATTAATTTATAAATCTGGTAATAAAAAATCACTTTCTAATGCATTTAAATCTATTTCATCTATCACTTGTTGTTGATTGTATTCATATTTATCATCATCTTCTTCTTCTCCTTCTTCATGATATGTATCATAATTAGCATTTGGTTTATTATTTAAATTTTGACCACCTTTTTTTATTAAAGATAAATTATATTTAAACAATAAGTATTTTTTTTTATATTTTAAATATTTCTGTTTATAATTATTATACATATATTATTATTTAGATTATATTTTTAAAGAAATAATATTAATACTTATTCACTACTACTAGAGTCATTTAAATTATTAACTAAAACATGAGGTAACATTTGCAATTCATCTTTTGGATCATCTGCTTCCTCAATTTCACCTTCTTCAATTAAAGTATCATCATTATGATCATTATTTTTACTACCATTATCAACATTATAACCATCATTATCATCATTATTTTCTTCATCATCATAGCCACCAAATAATGAATATTTTAAAGCTAAATATTTATTTTTATATTTAAGATATTTATTTTTATACATTAAATTATTAAAGAAAAAAAAATGATTAATTTATTAATTGAATTTAACCATAATGCTTATTATATGTATTACAACTCAGAAGAAGACAATTATTATAATGAACAAGTTAATATAATTAATAATTATTTAAAAGACAAAATTAAAATAAGAATAGATTTGCAAGATATAAAGTTAAATGATAATATTTATATTGATTTTATTCCAGATAGTCAAAAATATATTACTACTTTATTTCCAAAATATGGTAAAATAATTAATATTGAAGATAATAATATAGAAATATTCAATTTATCTAATATTACTGAATCATTACTTCATGATAGTGTATCTTATTTTGGAGATTCTTTAGGGTATAGTTATGTAATATATAAAATATTAAATATATAATTTATTTAAAAAAAATCTATTTAGATATAATGAAAAATAAATTTAATGATAAAAAATGTGCCCCTGGTGTTAAATATGAAGATGGTTCTTGTTTTAGTCATAACTCATTACTTGAAATAGCTAAAGAATATAATATTAAATTTCCAAATAAAGAAAAAATTAATGTAAAATTATCTAAACCTGAATTAGTAGAAAAAATTAATATTATTTTTAAAGATAATTGTACAGACCAGGTATGTTGGAAAAATCAAAAATTAGTTAAACTAATTAATAATGAAGAAATTCATAATGGAACATTTGTTCCAGAAGGACCAGAAGGAAAATATGAATGGTTAAGTACAACTGATATTAATGATGTTCTAGAACAATATCAAAATGTTCATAAAGATTTTTTATTTTTAGGCGCGGTACCATATGATTTTGAAGATTTACCTAGTTTAGGTATAGCTACTTTAAATTTTAAACAATTAATGCTAGAAGGTAAAACAAAAATAGGATTAGTAATTAATTTAGATGAACATTATAAATCTGGTTCGCATTGGGTTGCTTTATATACTGATTTATTAAAAAATCAAATTTATTATTTTGATTCAGTAGCTAAAGGACCTAAAAAAAGAATAAAAAAATTTGTTAATAAAATTACAAAATTTTTATATGAAAAAAATTTTAAAAGAAAAATAAATATTACTAGTATAAAAAAAAAACTAAAAATAATTTCAAAAAAAAAAAATAAAAGTTATTTAATAAATAATGATATTGATTTAAAAAATTTACTAAATAGTAATTTTGATATTAAATTTAATAATATACAACATCAATTTAAAAATTCTGAATGTGGTGTTTATTCAATTAATTTTATAATAAGATTAGTTAATGGAGAAAGTTTTAATAATATTATTAAAAATATAACAGATGATGAAACTATGAATAAATATCGACAAGCAATATTTAGTAGAAAAATAGAAAATACTTAGTAAAATAATATATAAACAATATTTATTGTAGCAACAACAATTACTATTAATAAACAAAAATATTTATTAATAGAAATTAATCTTTTTTTTGGATAACATAATATATTGTTAATATTATAATAAATATATGACCTGTGTATAATTCTAATGAATTTTGTCCAATTTTAGTTAATAAATTATTGGTTACTAGTTTTTCATCTAATTTATTAGATGCACAAATCATACCTAATAATACCATAGGTGTCCACTTTATTATTGGAAAATAATCCATCATTAAATTATTCTGTGGATCATTTAACATTAAATTAATAAATGGATGAATATTAGGTATTTTTATATTTCTTAAATATAATAAAAAGATTAATAAAATATAATATAATTTTTCATAAGGAATAATAAATCCTAATAGTAATGTAATTGTTCCTATGAAATGTAAAATACCAAATCTAATATATTTATCAGGAAAATAAATATAAGTTAATATTGAAATTAATAAAGCATGAAACAATATTTTTAAAGAATTTTTAATTCTTTTTTTTAAATAATCTTTTTTGTGAGATGAATAAACCATTGAATAACCAACTAAAAATAAAAATAAACTTCTGGCTATTGTTCCAATAGTAGAAATTATATAATTACTTGAATAACTAGTTCCATAATCATTTGAAACATCAGTAAAATAAAATAAATGCTGAATTAACATTAATATAAATGCAATTCCTCTTAAATTATCTAAAGCAATTAATCTATGACCCATATTATTATAAATAATTATATTTTTTTTATTTTAATTTATTTATTTCTTTACTAATTTTTTCAAATAATTCATTAAAATATAAAATAACATCATTTGTAATATTTATTATATTATTTTTTTTTAATTTAAAATCAAATTTAATTGATTTCATTAAAGGCTGTGGTCTATTACAACTAGCTGAACTTATATCTTTATGAAGTTGTAATCCATATGCTATTAAATTACCTAATGTTTCATCTTCATTATCAACTATTAATATACCTTCCGATAATTCATTTAATGAATTATTTTCTTTCATTAAATCTAATAATTTAATCATACGTCTTTTTATATTTATTATTGCAACAATTAATATTCTTTTTTCTGTTAATTGACCTCGTGATTCTAGAAAAAAATCATAATTATTGTCAGTGATGTGTTTAAATGCTGTAGCTGCAGTTGCACAAAATTTTGGATGATCATTTAAATCATCTGATCCTAATTTAGATTTTGCAGATAATATAATTTCTTCATCTGGATTTAATTTTAATAATTGAATTGGTGTATGATATGGTGATTCTATTTTTTTTTGATCATAATAAAATAATAAATGATCAGTAGTTATTGATATTAATTCATGAGATTTTTTATTTTTATAATTTAAATATATAGTAAATTCTTTAAAAGTTGACAATTTAAATTCCATATCATTATTGACATCAATATCTTCATAATCAAATGTAGGAGTAGATGCTATATTTTCAACTGGAATTATTGGAGTTTCTATAAAATCAATATTATTTTCAATACCCCAAATAGGTAACATAATTAATCTATTAGTTAAATCATCTTCAGTAAATGTGGAAGTATTTTTATATATTTTAGTATCACTTAATGCATAAATAGGAATATCTGAAAGTATAGTTCGTCTTAATGTATTCATAATTACATTATTTATAGATTCGCCAGATATATTAAAATCTAATCTAGAATTTCCTAATTTTTTTTCATAACTTATTAATTTAACATCAATCTCAGAAATATTAATCATATTTAAATTTTAAATTTTATCCTTAAGTAAATTAAATTTCAATTTTATAATAAATTATTATTATAAATCAATTATTTTAGAAAATAGTTTTAAATAAATATTAATATTATAAAATAAAGTATATAAAGAGATTCATTTAATAAATAATTTAAAAATATATTCATAATATATTTTTTTTATGAATATATTGGACATACTAAATATATAATAAAATTAAAAACTATTTACATTAAGTTATATTAAATAAAAAAAAAAAATTTTAAGTTAAAAAATAATAAATTAAATTAATATATTAATATATGTATATATGAGTAATTTTCATTGTTCTGGTTCTGGATTTTATCCAGCTTTTGGTGGATATGCCATATGTAAAGATGATTTTGAAGGATTTACTAATTGCTCACAGTGTAAAGATAAATATAATGTCGAAGGATTTACTAGTTGTACACAGTGTAAAGATAAATATAACGTTGTAGGATTTAATAGTTGCAATTTGTATATAGATAAATATAATGTTGACGGTTCTTCTAATAGTTGCAAACTGTGTAATGATAAACATAATTCCGAATAAATTTCAACTAGCTTACATACAGTTAAAAATATATTAAGTGATACTAAATCAATATTAAATAATGATAAATTTATGTTAATTGGTATGTCTAATTCTAATGCATCATCACTTAAAAGTAAACAATAATAATACATTTCTTGGTAAAATTAATAAATTTTTTATACTTGGTAAAATTAATAAATTTTTTATACTTGGTAAAATTAATAAATTTTTTATACTTGGTAAAATTAATAAATTTTTTATACTTGGTAAAATTAATAAATTTTTTATACTTGGTA
>Ga0214919_10010457_pt1 | contig 11749 bp, 8 predicted proteins | sample LL1503_MetaG_FD_177994 | JGI IMG/M metagenome (GOLD analysis project Ga0214919, IMG submission 177994) | Freshwater microbial communities from Lake Lanier, Atlanta, Georgia, United States - LL-1503 | ecosystem: Environmental > Aquatic > Freshwater > Lake | place: USA: Georgia | collected 2015-03-15
GTCGCACGGGTGGAAAAAGCGTTGTTGCGCGTGCCCGGCGTACAAAGCGCTAGCGTAAATTTAGCTACCGAGTCCGCTCGTGTGGCCTATGTGGCACAGCAAGATAACGAGGCGCCTGTCGAAGCTCTAGTGCGCAGAGCGGTGCGCGATGCGGGCTACGAGCCCAGGGAATCGGACGCGGCACTTGACGCTCCCGAGCCCTTGGCTTGGGAGGGCTTTGCCCCGGTGGCCTGGGGTTTTGCCCTTTCCTTTCCCCTGGTGTTACCTATGCTGGGCGAGCTGCTGGGGTGGCATTGGATGCTGCCTGCCGCCTGGCAGTTTGTGTTGGCCACGCCAGTGCAGTTTTTTCTCGGTGCGCGCTTTTACCGGGCCGCCTGGCACGCGGTGTGCGCGGCCAGTGGCAATATGGATTTGTTGGTTGCGCTGGGCACTACGGCGGGCTGGGCTTTGTCGGTCTGGCTGTGGCTGCGTGCGCCTGAGGGCGCTATGGTGCATTTGTATTTCGAGGGCTCGGCCCTGGTGATTACGCTGGTACTGTTGGGCAAATGGTTGGAAGTGCGTGCCAAGCGCCAAACCACGTCGGCCATACGCGCACTGCACGCCTTACGGCCGGCCCGCGCGCATTGGCTGGGCCCCGATGGAGAGGTCGATGTGTCGGTGTCCGAGCTCTTAGTGGGCGATGTGGTGGTGGTCAAAGCTGGCGAGCGTTTTGCCGCCGATGGCCTGGTGAGCGAGGGCCAGACCCAGGCCGACGAATCCATGCTGACCGGCGAATCCATGCCCGTGACCAAGGAGACGGGTGCGCGAGTCCATGGTGGCAGCATCAACGGCGATGGTCGCGTGTTGGTGCGCTTGACGGCGGTGGGCGCACAAACCGTGCTGTCGCACATCATCCGCCTGGTGGAAGACGCGCAAGCCGCAAAAGCGCCCATACAGCGCCTGGTGGACCAGGTAAGCGCCGTATTTGTACCCGTAGTTTTGCTGGTAGCACTGGCTACATGGGTGGGCTGGATGTGGGCGGGCCAGCCGCTGGAGGTGGCCCTCATTCGTGCGGTGGCGGTGTTGGTGATTGCCTGCCCTTGCGCGCTGGGCCTGGCTACGCCGGTGGCCATCATGGCGGGCACCGGTGTGGCGGCTAAGTATGGCATCTTGATCAAAGATGCGCAGGCGCTGGAGTTGGCACATCGCGTGGATGTAGTGGCTTTCGACAAAACCGGTACGCTGACCGAGGGCCGTCCACGGCTGACGAGTTTTGTGGTGGCAGATGCGCCGTCCGCGGGACTAGCCGGTGCTTCGATGCCCTTGCCCGGTTTGCTTGAGCACGATTTAATGCGCGTGTGCGCCAGTTTGCAAAGCGGTAGCGAACATCCGCTGGCCCGCGCCGTGTTGACGTATGCGAGAACGCAGGGCGTCAGCTGGGGCGCACCGCAGGATGTGCAGGCCGTCCCCGGGCGTGGAAGTTTTGGCACAGTAGACGGTCAAAGCTATGCCTTGGGCAGCTGGCCCTGGATGCTGGAGTTGCAAGGCGGTGGTGCGGCCTTGGATCCGTCTGATTTAGGCGCCCAAGCGCAGGCCTTGCAAGCCCAGGGCTGCAGTGTTTCGGCGCTGGCCTGTTTGCAAGACGGTCACTGGCGGGTATGTGCCTGCATGGGCTTTAACGATGAGCCCAAAGCCGGGGCAGCGCAGGCGATCGCCGGTTTGCGCGCCAAAGGCCTGCAAGTGGTCATGATTTCCGGGGACAACTGGGGCGCTGCGCGGGCCATGGCCGCACGCTTGGGCCTCGATACCAGCGAGGGCAGCACTGAAGTGCTGGCCGGCGTCTTGCCCGGCGACAAAGCGCAGCGTGTGCGTTATTTAAAAACGGCAAACCCTGGCGGCAAAGCGCATACCGTGGCCATGGTGGGGGACGGTGTGAACGACGCCCCAGCATTGGCCGCAGCCGATGTGGGCATGGCCATGTCCAACCCCGATGGCGGCGGCACCGATGTGGCCATGCAGGCTGCAGGCATCACCTTGATGCGCGGCGACCCGCGCCTGGTGCTCGCCGCTTTGGACATCTCCCGCCTGACGGTAGCCAAGATACGGCAAAACCTGTTTTGGGCTTTTTTCTATAACGTAGCCGGCATCCCGCTGGCCGCCCTAGGCTATTTGCACCCGGTGTTGGCCGGTGGCGCGATGGCGCTGAGCTCGGTCAGCGTGATGGCCAATGCTTTGTTGCTCAAGCGCTGGAGAGGGCCTTGAGGGGCGTGTAAGCAAGGCCCGCGCGGCAGACCTTGCAGCTTCAAGGTTTTTAAGCCGCCAATATCGGATAGTCGGTATAGCCCTTGTCGGTGCCGCCGTAAAAGGTCATGCGGTCCGGCGTGTTAAGTGCGGCTCCCCGGCGCATGCGTTCGGTGAGGTCTGGGTTGGCTAAAAAAAGGCGCCCGAAAGACACCAGATCCGCCCCTTGGGCTAAGGCTTTTTCCGCCAGTGCCTGGTCATAGCCGTTGTTCACCATCCAGGCGCCTTGCCCGCCCGCATCGCGGTAGGCCTGGCGCAAAGCAGCGTAGTCAAAAGGTCCGTCGCCCTGGTGGTAATCGCGCTCGGCAATCGTCGAGCCTTCAATCACATGCAAATACGCAAGGCCCATAGGCCCGAGTGCTTGCACCACATGCGTGAATAAGGCCTTGGGCTCGGGATCAAAAGCGTCATTGGCCGGCGTGACCGGCGAGAGGCGCAGTGCGCACCGCGCAGCCCCGATTTCCTCGCACAAAGCGTGCATCACCTCGATCAGCAAGCGTGCCCGGTGGGGCACCGGTCCACCATATGCGTCGTCGCGGTGATTGCTGCCCGAACGCAAAAACTGGTCGATCAAATAGCCATTGGCGGCGTGCAACTCCACGCCGTCAAACCCCGCTTCTATGGCATTGCGCGCGCCGTGCCGGTAGTCTTCCACGATGCCAGGTATTTCTTCGATGGCTAAAGCGCGCGGCTTTGAGGTGGCAACAAACTTGGGCGCGCCATCTTTGATGAGTACGGTCTTGGTGTTGGCGGTAATCGCCGACGGTGCTACCGGCGCTTGGCCGTCGGCTTGCAAATCTACATGGGACACACGTCCCACGTGCCAAAGTTGCATAAAGATGCGTCCGCCTGCTGCATGCACCGCCGCGGTGATGGGCTTCCAGGCCGCTATCTGCTGCTCGTTCCAGATACCTGGCACGTCGGCATAGCCTTGGGCTTGGTGGCTGATGGCAGTCGCTTCGCTGATGATGAGCGCGGCGCCATGGTGCGGGTCAGCGCGCTGGGCGTAGTAGCGCGCCATGCCTGCATGCGCCAAGGAGCCGGGCGCACGGTTGCGCGTTAAAGGCGCCATGACCATGCGGTGTGGCAAGGTCATGTCGCCTACGCGCAAGGGTTCAAACAAATCGGCCATGGTTTGTGTTTTCCTGTCTTTATGGTGCCTCAACGCCGGTCTATCACTTGCGAGGCGCTGCCGTAACACAGGCCTCACAATCGGCCGTGTTGTGAATATTTTGGAGTGTATGTGCAAGTTTCCCCAGGGCGCTTGGTCGCCCTCGCGCTGGCCTTGTCGGTAGGGGCTGCGCTTTCTTTGGGTATCACCCGTTTTGCTTATGGTCTGTTGCTGCCGGCCATGCGCGAGGATCTGGCTTGGAGCTACACCATGGCGGGCGCCATGAATACGGCTAATGCGGCTGGCTATTTGCTCGGCGCTTTGCTCACGCCCTGGGCTTTGCGCCGCTGGGACCCGGTGCTGCTCTTGTCACGCGGAGCCTTGGCGGCGACGGTGTTTATGGCTTTGAGTGGTTTCTTTACTGATGCCTCGGTCTTGTTGCTACAACGTCTGCTGGCCGGTATGGCCAGCGCCTCGGTTTTTGTGACTGGCGGCTTGCTGGCGGCGCGCCTAGGCGCCCAAGACCCGCAGCGTGCCGGATGGTTGTTAGGCGTGTACTACGGCGGCACTGGTTTGGGCATCAGTGTGTCGGCGGTTTTGGTGCCTTGGGCCTTGGCGTTTTTTGGGGCGCAGCCCCATGGCTGGCGTTATGCCTGGTGGTTGATGGCTTTGGTTTGTTTACTGGGAAGTTTGGTATTACGTTGGCCGGCTAGGCAGCTAGACCAAGGTGGTCCCGCGGGGCAGCAGGCCGCGCGCACGCGAGTGGCTTTGCGCCCTTTGGCCTTTGGTCTGGCCGCTTACGGTATGTTTGGTGTGGGTTATATCGGCTACATGACATTTGTGGTGGCCTTGTTGCGCGCCCAGGGCAACAGCACAGAGGCTATCTCGTTGTTTTATGCGGTGCTGGGTCTGGCGGTGATGGCGTCCTCGTGGGTGTGGGCGCGGTTGCTGGACCGCGAAAAAGGTGGGCGGGCCATGGCCTTGCTCAATGGCTTGTTGGGTATGGCGACGCTCCTGCCCGCCGTGTCAGACAACTTCACGGTCTTGATGTTTTCGGGCATCGTGTTTGGCGGTGTATTTTTGTCGATCGTGGCTTCTAGCACTGCACTGGTGCGGCATAACCTGCCGCAAAACCGGTGGGCTAGTGGCATCAGCGCTTTTACGGTGGTTTTTGCAGCCGGGCAGATCGCGGGGCCGACCATGGTGGGCTGGATTGCCGACGGCGAAGGCGGCCTGGAGCGGGGCTTGTTGGTTTCTGCGTTGGCCTTGTGGCTGGGGGCGGTTTTGGCTTGGTGGCAAAAGCCTTTGGATCAAAACGAAGGTAGAACTGCCTAAGTATTTTGGTGCTGGGTTTTGGCTTGCTGCCTGCCGCAGGCCTTACTTGTCTTTGCTTCGGCAAAGAAAAGGTGAGCAAAAGAAAGGCGAGCCAAAGGTCGTGCCCCTTCGGGGTACCTTGCGCTACTCGCATCGCCCGGGGTCGGGCGCAAACTCGCTACGCTCAAAACTTGCGCCCGCCCTGATCCGTGCGCCGCTACGTTGCTCAGCACGGCCTCATGGCCAGGGCGCTGCGTGTGCTCGTTCGCTTCGCTCGCATTGCACACGCTGGCAGGTCCGTCGCGCCACGCCACGCTGCAATCCATTGAATACGACCGTCACGCGCACCAATGTCAGCACCGAAACCCGCACGAGCCAAAACAAAAGCCATTCACTACAAAAGCATCGTTCCCCAATGGAGGCCAACAAACTCACTGCGCAACCGTCTGAGCCATGACTCTTATTCCAGCCTGAAAAACCAAATTGGCTGTTAAAGCCCCCCTTCACCCCGGCGGGGGTGAAGGGGCGGGGGGAAGCGGGGGAAAACAACTGGGGACCAGCAATCAGCTCCGAAAACTACCATCCATACGGTCGAGTTTGCGCAGCATGGCCGGCCAGGCGAATGCGCCGCCGATGCCATTGCTTTGGGTGCGCATGGCGTGCCCGACGCCGTCGATGATGCGCGGGTCCACCTGGGTGAGCTCGCCGCCGGCTTGCGCGCTGATCTGAATCTGACAGGTGGATTCAAAGTTGTACATCAGCAAGAAAGCCTCTGGGATGGAAGTGCCCACGGTGAGCAGGCCGTGGTTGCGCAGCATTAAGTGGTTGGCACTGCCCAGGTCGGCTTGCAGGCGTGGCTTTTCCTCGTCGCGCAGGGCCACACCCTCATAGCTGTGGTAGCCCAGCGATGCCAGCACAAAGGTCGATTGCTGGCTGATGGGCAATACGCCACAGGCCTGGGCGCTTACTGCCACGCCGGCGCGGGTGTGGGTGTGGAGCACGCAAGCGGCGTCATCGCGCACCGCATGCACTGCGCTATGGATGACAAAGCCGGCCGGGTTGACGGGGAAGGGCGAGTCCATTAATTTATTGCACTGCTGATCTATTTTGATCAGGCTGCTAGCGGTGATTTCTTCAAACAGTAAGCCGTAGGGGTTGATCAAAAAATGGTGCTCGTCGCCGGGCAGGCGTGCGCTGATGTGGGTGAAGATGAGGTCGCTCCAGCCATAGGCGGCGACTAAGCGGTAGCAGGCGGCCAGGTCCACGCGCAGTTGCCATTCTTGCTCGCTAACTTGGTCTTTGACCGAGGGGATATGCATACGAAAACTCCTGTGCGTTTGTGTTTTACTCTAACCCATAGGTGTGGCCCTTGCACTTGGGGAAACGGCTAGGACATCACCTGTGCGACAGCGCCGCCTAAAATGCAGTCTCCCCTTGATTTGGACTCTTGCGCCATGCTGTATCCCCAACACTTTGATGTGATCGTTGTCGGCGGTGGCCATGCCGGCACCGAAGCGGCGCTGGCGTCAGCACGCATGGGTTGCAGCACACTGTTGCTAACGCACAACATTGAGACCCTGGGGCAGATGAGTTGCAACCCCTCGATTGGTGGTATCGGCAAAGGCCATCTGGTGAAAGAGGTCGATGCTTTGGGCGGCGCGATGGCTTTGGCCACCGACGAGAGCGGAATCCAGTTTCGTATTCTTAACTCCAGCAAAGGTCCTGCGGTACGCGCAACCCGTGCCCAGGCCGACCGGGTTTTGTACAAAGCGGCCATACGCCGCATGCTGGAAAACCAGCCTAATTTGTCTTTGTTTCAGCAAGCAGTGGACGATTTGCTGGTGGAAGGCGACCGTGTGGTGGGGGCCGTTACGCAAATAGGAATTATTTTTAAAGCCACCACGGTCGTGCTGACGGCAGGCACGTTTTTGGACGGCAAGATCCACGTTGGGATGAACAACTACGGCGCAGGCCGTGCTGGCGATCCACCGGCGGCCCGCTTGAGTGGGCGCCTTAAGGAATTGAAACTGCCACAAGGCCGACTCAAAACAGGCACGCCGCCGCGTCTGGACGGACGCACCATTGATTTTTCGCGCTGCCTAGAGCAGCCGGGGGATGGCATGCAGGGCGGCATGGGTGCGCACTTGCCGGTTTTCAGCTTCATGGGCAGGGCAGAGCAGCACCCGCGGCAAGTGCCGTGCTGGATTACGCACACCAATGCGCGCACGCACGAGATCATCCGTAGCGGCTTTGACCGCAGCCCGATGTTCACCGGCACGATTGAGGGCGTAGGCCCGCGCTATTGCCCCAGCGTGGAGGACAAGGTGAATCGCTTTGCGGACAAAGAAAGTCACCAGATATTTCTTGAGCCCGAGGGTCTTGACACCCACGAGTACTACCCTAACGGCATCTCTACCAGCCTGCCTTTTGACATTCAGTACGAATTGGTACGCAGCATGGCGGGGCTGGAGAAGGCGCATATTTTGCGGCCTGGCTATGCTATCGAATACGACTACTTTGACCCGCGTGAGCTCAAAAGCAGTTTTGAGACGCGCCCAATCCGGGGCCTGTTTTTTGCTGGACAGATCAACGGCACCACGGGCTACGAAGAAGCGGCGGCGCAAGGTTTGTTCGCCGGCATCAACGCAGCATTACAAGCCGGTGCCCGCAGCAGTTACACCGGCGAAAGTTGGCTTCCAGCGCGCGATCAGGCTTATATCGGCGTATTGGTCGATGACCTCATTACCAAGGGCGTGACCGAGCCCTACCGCATGTTTACCAGTCGCGCCGAATTCCGGTTGCAGCTGCGCGAAGACAATGCCGACGCCCGCCTGACCACGTTAGGTCGCCAACTGGGCCTGGTGGATGATGCGCGCTGGGATGCGTTCTGTCGTAAGCAAGAGGCTGTTTCACGTGAAACCGAGCGCCTGCGTAGCCTCTGGGTCAGTCCCAAAAACCTGGCCGCGCCCGAGTCAGAGCGCGTCCTGGGAAAGGCCCTGGAGCATGAATACAGCTTGGCCGATCTTTTGCGCCGCCCGGGGGTGGGTTACGCCGACCTTATGTCTATGGCCGGCAGTCGTTTTGCCAACCCGGACTTACCGGTGGCAGCAGGGCAGGGCGATGGACTGGTGGTGGCTCTGGCGCAGGATGTGTTTGTGCAAAGCGTTGTCGAGCAGGTGGAAATTGCAATCAAGTACGCTGGCTATATCGACCGGCAAAAAGAAGACGTGGGTCGCGCCGCGCATTACGAGAACCTGCGCCTGCCTGAGACTTTGGACTATATGCAGGTGTCGGCGCTCAGCATCGAGGCGCGCCAACGCCTCAACAAGCAGCGTCCCGAGACGCTTGGGCAGGCCTCGCGCATGTCCGGCATCACCCCGGCGACGATTTCGCTCCTGCTTATCCACCTGAAAAAAGGTAACTTCCGAGAGTTCGCGACCAAGCCGCCGCAGCCTGCGACCGAGGCGGCGCAGTGAGCCTCAGCCTGGCTGCAGGCTTGGACGCGGGGCTGGATGCGCTTGCTTTAGACCTCAGTTTGTCGCAGCGCCAAAGCTTGCTGGACTACCTGGCGCTGCTGCAGAAATGGAACCAGGTCTATAACTTGACGGCGGTGCGTGACCCGCAAGCCATGCTCAGCCACCATCTTTTGGACTGCTTGGCCGTGGTTGCGCCCCTGCGAGCGCAACTAAATAGCTTGATCCAAGCCGCTCCTGCACGCCTGCTCGACGTCGGCTCAGGTGCTGGTTTGCCTGGGCTGGTGTTGGCGATTTGCCAGCCAGACCTGCAGGTTGATTGTGTGGACACGGTCGCCAAGAAAGCCGGCTTTATCCAGCAAGCCGCCCTCAGCCTAGGCCTGGCTAATCTGCGCGGGCTGCATGCACGGGTGGAAAGTTTGAGTGCCGCCTACCAGGTGATCAGTGCCCGGGCTTTTTCTTCTTTGCCCGCTCTTGTGGCGGGTTCCGATAAAGCCCTGTTGCCCGATGGCCTGTGGATGGCAATGAAAGGCAAGACCCCGGATGAAGAAATCCAGGCGCTGCCGCCGCAAGTGCAAGCGTTCCACGTGGAACCTTTGCAGGTGCCGGGCCTGGGCGCACAGCGCTGCATCGTTTGGATACGTCGCGCAGTCGATTGAACCCGCGCGCGACCAGCTTGGGCTAGGTGGATGCGCCCAGCTCAAACCCGTCATTGCGAGGCTGCAGGCCGCGGCAATCCATGACTTCATCCAAGCCTGGCTCGCCACGTCGCTGCGCTCCTCGCGATGACACGCTAGGCAGCCCGATCTTTGCAGACCCGCCTCTACCCCGGCGCGGCGAAAACGCCAGCTAGCTCAGCCGTGTTTCACGTGAAACTATTGATCACGTAAACTCGCCCCTTGTTTCCTGAGGATTTGCGATGCTTGGCGTCACCGATTACGGCACTTTTGTGGCTGCCGTCCTGATATTTCTTCTTATTCCGGGGCCGGGTAATCTGGCGCTGGTGCTCTCCACCGGAAAAGGCGGCATGCGCGGCGGTTTGGCGGCCACCTTTGGCGTGATAGTTGGCGACCAGGTTTTGATGTGGATGGCTGTGGCCGGCGTCGCCGCTTTGCTCGGCCACTACCCAGCGGCATTTCATATAGTGCAATGGGCAGGCGCCGCTTACCTGGCCTGGCTGGGCGCCTATATGCTGTTTGCCAAGCCCGGCGCGCCTTCGCCCATCGAGATTCGGCCCAGCCATTTTTTGCGCCAAGCTTTCTTTATTACCCTGCTCAATCCCAAAGCGATTTTGTTTTACATGGCGTTTTTCCCGCTCTTTGTTGATCCGCTGCACCAGCAGGGCGTGCTCACCTATGGCTTTATGGCCGCCACTATTGCGGCACTGACTTTTTTATACGGCCTGGCCGCCACGCTGCTGAGCTACTACTTTGCCGAGCGCGTTCGTGCCAGCCCGAAGATCAGCCAGGTGCTGGAAAAGCTGGCAGGCATGGTCTTGATCGGCTTTGGTGTCAAGCTAGTGGTGTCGCAGTAGCTGCCCGGACTATTGCAGCGCACCGCCATTGAATCCCCGCATTGTTGAACGAATGTATTGAGACAGCCCATGGCCAAAATATTTTGTGTTGCCAACCAAAAAGGCGGCGTCGGTAAAACCACCACCGCGGTTAACCTGGCTGCCGGGTTGGCGCTGCAAGGCCAGCGCGTGCTGATGGTGGACCTGGATCCACAAGGCAACGCCACCATGGGTTCGGGCGTGGACAAGCGCACCTTGAAGCTCTCGGTATATGACGTGTTGCTGGAAACGGCCACCATGGCCCAGGCTATTACCCGCAGCGACAAACTGATTGCCGCCAAATGCAGCTACGACATATTGGGTGCCAACCGCGAACTGGCTGGTGCCGAAGTGGAGATGGTGGAGCTCGAGCGCCGCGAACGCCGACTTAAAGCCGCGTTGGCCGAGGTCAACGGGCAGTATGACTTCGTGCTGATTGACTGTCCGCCTTCGCTGTCCATGCTTACCCTGAACGGCCTGTGCTGCGCCGATGGCGTGATCGTGCCCATGCAATGCGAATATTTCGCCCTCGAAGGTCTCACCGATTTGGTCAACACCATCAAGCAAGTCAAAGCCAACTTAAATGACGATTTAAAAATCATTGGTTTATTGCGGGTGATGTTCGATCCCCGCATTACCTTGCAGCAGCAGGTCAGCGACCAGCTTAAAGCACATTTTGGCGATAAGGTGTTTGACAGCGTGATTCCGCGCAATGTGCGTTTGGCCGAAGCCCCTAGCTACGGCTTACCCGGCGTGGCGTTTGACCCGGCGTCCAAAGGCGCGCAGGCCTTTGTGGCCTTTGCGCAGGAAATGATCCGCCGCATCCCCACCATGCAATAAGCGCCGATGCACGAACAGGTATTGCTCTTGCCCGGTTGGCAAAACTCCGGGCCCGACCACTGGCAAAGTCGCTGGGAAGCGCGCTATGGCTACACGCGGGTGCAGCAACACGACTGGATGCGACCCTTGCGCGGCGACTGGATGGCGCAGCTCGAAGAAGCCGTGCTCAGCCACAGCCAATCTTGCGCACTGGTGGCGCACAGCCTGGGCTGTTTGTTGGTAGCTAGCTGGGCCGCGCATTCGCGCAACACCGCAAAAGTGCGCGCCGCCTTGCTGGTCGCGCCGGGCGATGCAGAACAGGAAGACTTGCGACCTCTGCTGGCCAGCTGGGCGCCAGTGACCATGCAGGCACTGCCATTCCCCAGCGTGCTATTCGCTAGCCACAACGACCCTTATTGCAGCTTTGAACGCGCCAGCACCATGGCCCGAGCCTGGGGCGCACGCTGCATCGATTACGGCACGGCCGGACACATCAACGCGGACTCAGGCCTGGGCGACTGGCCCCAAGGACACGCAACCCTCACGCAATTGTTGGACACAAAGGATTTCAAGCATGGCGACTAAAAGACTCAAAGGCTTGGGCATGGGCCTGGAGGCCTTGCTCGGCCCCAAAGTACAAGATAGCGCGCCCGGCGCGCCAGACGAAAACGCCTTGCCGGTAACCCTGCCACTCGATGATTTGGTGGCTGGCCAATACCAGCCGCGAACCCGCATGGACGAAGGTGCTTTGTACGAATTAGCCGAAAGCATCAAAGCCCAGGGCATCATGCAGCCGCTGCTGGTGCGCCAACTAAGCGCCGAACAAACACAAGCCGTGCAACCAGCGCGTGGCGCCAAGCCGCTGTATGAAATCATTGCCGGCGAGCGCCGCTTCCGCGCGGCGCGCCTGGCCGGTTTGGACGCGGTGCCGGTGTTGGTGCGCAATGTGCCAGACCAGGCCGCCGCCGCCATGGCGCTGATTGAAAACATGCAGCGTGAAGACCTGAACCCACTGGAAGAAGCGCAAGGTCTTCAACGCCTGATCAAAGAATTTGGCCTCACGCATGAAGCCGCTGCCCAATCGGTAGGGCGTTCGCGCAGCGCGGCCAGCAACCTGATGCGTCTTTTGCAACTGGCCGAGCCGGTGCAAGCCATGTTGATGGCCGGTGATCTGGATATGGGCCATGCACGCGCTTTGTT
>Ga0214919_10010458_pt1 | contig 11747 bp, 19 predicted proteins | sample LL1503_MetaG_FD_177994 | JGI IMG/M metagenome (GOLD analysis project Ga0214919, IMG submission 177994) | Freshwater microbial communities from Lake Lanier, Atlanta, Georgia, United States - LL-1503 | ecosystem: Environmental > Aquatic > Freshwater > Lake | place: USA: Georgia | collected...
CTAGATTACAATGTATATGTAGTAGATTCCAAGAAAGTCTTACTGATGGTTCTAATGGAACAAAACAAGAAAATGTTGATTTTAAAATTACATAAGGAGAAAATATGAAAAGTTTTTATGATTTCTACACCAAGCTTCAAAGAATTAATGAGGAAAATGAAGAATTGAATCCAAAAGTTGTAGATTCAGATCCTCAAAAACCAAATAATGATATTAATATGGATATGTCAAAAGGAGATTCGAATCCTAAAGATACTCCATTGTTAACTGATAAATCTAAAGAAGATGGTGCTGGCGATGATGATAAATCTAATTTGTCTCCGCCAGAAGGAAAAATTAATTATAAGTTTATTAATAAAAACTTAAAGCATATTTCTAAGTACTTGTCTAAGTTTAAAAATATTGATCAAGAAAAAGGCGAACAACTTGAACAATTAATTGGCCAAATTACAAATTTAGTAAGTAGCTTTGAAGAACCAAGCTCAGAAGACCAAGAAAGCGGAGAAGAAGAAACTCCTGAAATGGATTCTAAGCAATCTGAAGCTCCTTCTGGTGATATGAATCCTAGTTCTAGTGCTGGCTCTGCTGATGGACAAGATTTATCTGCAATGGTTGGTGATTCGCAACCAACAGGAGATGCAGGAATGTCAGCACAACCACCTATGTAATGCTTGAAAGAATTAAATTGTATAAAATATAATATGAAGATTATTAAAGGCAATAAAAAAAATGATTTTAAATTTAAGCCTGAAAAAATTATTTTTTACACAAATGCTAAACCTAAAATTCCATTAGTTTTTTTTAGAAAAAAAAATAAAAATGAAAATATATAAAGCATTTTTTACTTTTATTCTTGGATTTTTAATTTTAATCAATAGTATTTATAGTCAAAACATACAATTAGAAGAAAAATGCATTAGCCCTTGCGTAAAAGTTATATCTTACGGTAATAAGAGCTTAGGCAGCGGTGTTGTTGTTAAATCTTTTTTAATGAAAGATAACAAATATTCAAACATAGCGTTTTCTTGCTATCATGTTACAAATGGTAAAAATATACTAATAGAACTTTGTAATGAAAAATGCAGCAAATATTATGCAACTGCTATATTTGAAAATGAAAAATATGATTTTTCAGTAATTCAATTTTACTCTGAAGAAAAGCAAAAAATTGCCGAATTGGACATTGCATCTAAATTATTTATTGGAGATGATTTAGTTAGTGTAGGCTTTGGGCTATCAGAAACACCAAAAGTTGGCTGGGGTAAAGTTACTACAAATAGTCAAACGGAAGAATCTTTTAAAGGAAATTACTTTACTAACATACCGTTAGTCATGGGTGATTCAGGTGGTCCAATATATAAAAACAATAAATTAGTTGCTTTATCTCAAGCAATTAGAGTTTTAAAATGGCAAAATAGTATAGTGCCAGTCCCTTCTGTTTCTGTTATTCTTCCTTTGATCAAAATAAAAGAGATAAATAAAGAACAAAAAAACAAACTTGATTTCATTTTAGATGAAAAAGCAAGCCCTCCTATGTTTCCTCATTTAATATTGCAAATGCAAGAATTTGATAGCATTTATTTAAAATAAAACCTATTTTTTGTAAAATAAAACTATAATAAATTATATCTTAGGAGCTAATTTGAATAATTGCTATTTTTACATCAATGAATCTTTGCCAATAGATAAACAGACAGTTGATTCTATTTGTATAGAATGTCATGAAAAAAGTTATAAAGATAAAAATTGTTGGTTTTGGCATGGAGAAAATCTTGGGTATGGTCCTTGGGATATAAAATGTAAAGTTTGCAATAGCTTTATTCACACTCATACTGGGAGCAAAGTTGATTAATAGCTTGTATAATACAAAATCAAAAGAAATTAAAGTTTCTAAAACAAATCTTGATAAAATTTTTAAAGAATTACAAGCAAGTTTTTTTGTGGAAATCAATGTAAATTCAACTAGTATATTGAAATATTTAAATAAAACTAACAACAGTCTTATCCATTTTTCTTGTCCTTTTGATGCAATTACTTTTAGAGATATAAGAGACGATTTTAAAAATATTTTAAAAAAAACTAAAACTATTAAAGTAGATAAAAAGTCTATAGAAGACTATGATGGCGAACATGACTCATTAATATCTTTTGTTAAAAAATATACAGAATTCAAAGGATCTATTAAAAAAATTCCAATTAAAGAAATATTAAGCCATATAGAAGACTTATCAAAAATATTTAAAGAAGTGTTTATTTCAAGTAAAAATTCTTTAGATGTCGTTAAAGCATTTAATGAAAAAGATAATTTAATTTTAATACATTTAAATGATTGCAACTATCAAGCTTTTTTTAAAATCCATGGTAATTTCTTAATGTTTCACAAAGCAAAAATAATTTTAATTGGGAATGAAATAGCAGAAAATACTGTTTATTTGAAAAAATATGGATTTAGATCATTGCATAAAAAACTAACTAAAAATACTATTTGGTGTAAGAACTTTTAAATATAACCATTTTTTTCAGCTAGCATTACTTCTTGTCCAGTAACATATCTACCAACCATTTCAGAAACGCATTTTAAAAAATGTTTGGCTATATCTTCTTTGATTTGCTTTCCAAGTCCCATTCTATGTGCTTCGTAAAAAGCAGACATATCTATAGAATAATCAAGAATTACTCCATCAATCATAATTTGCTTTTCAAAGCTACCATTTGGATGATGAATATATCCAACTTTAAAGCTTTTCTTGCCTTCTGGTATGTTTTGATTAACCAGAAGATTTAAATTTCTAATTGGCTCTTCTTCTTTTTCCATATATTATTATAATAATGTATAGAAATTTATTTTAATGTTTTATACAATTTTACATCTTCAGAATAGTAAGACTTGACTCTTTCAATAATATCTTCTGATAGTTTTGGCTTTTCAAACTTTCCTTCATTGACTTTTTCTATTGGCCAATTTAATTCTGCATCTTTGCATAATTTTTCTAATTCATTAGGAAACAAATAAAGTTTAGTAATTGGTTTTATTAAATACGATTGCGTAAGAAAATGAGTGTTTTTTCTTAAATTTACACTTGTTTTTTCCAATACAACATTTTCATCGTTCTCAAGTGCTTTAATTGCTTTTTCAGGAGCTATTTCAAGATAAGCTACTGTAGAAGCAAACCTAACTATTGGATCACGAATAGGCAATAAAACAACTGTATCTGGATCTTTTGAATAAGGACAAATGTTTTGCCAAAAAGCTATTGAATCTAATTTTTCGTTTTTTAACATTTTTTGAAAAGATTCTGGCAAACTATCTTTAAAATTTTGTGGAAATCTTGACCAATTTTTTTCATGATCATCTAAAGTTTTTTTTAATTTTTCTGGATAATACTGTTTTACAATAGCACACGCCAAAGTGGATGAACCAACTTTGGCGTTAAATGCAATGTGACATGTAGGTAATTTAAAATATCTCATAAAATATATTAGTTAATTTATGAGATATTTTTAAAATCATACTGGAGCAGGAGTTGTTACTTCTGGAGCAGGAGTTGTTACTTCTGGAGCAGGAGTTGTTGGCAAAGCACCAATTATTTCTACTTCTGCTTTAGGATTAGCTTCTTTGTATTTTTTAATACAAAGATCTAAGCCACCAGCCTCTGCAACTTTAATTGCATTGAAGATAGAAATTACATTGTCATCTTTATCAGTAACTACTATTCTTGTTTCTTCAATTTTAACTTTAATCTTCATTTTGGACTCCTTTTAACATGATGTTTACCATCTATTTCTGTTATTTCACAACCAAATGTTTTATACCATTTTATTAATTTTTCTTGTTTCATTCCCAAAAAAAATCTATCTGTTTTTATAACAGAAGGTCCAACTAATGTTGGATAAGCTATTCCTAATATTGTAATTTTATATTTATCAGCTAAATTACATAAAAACTTGCAGGTTCTATTTGCTTCAAAAGGATTGAATGAAATTATTTTTATTAATTTAAAATTATTTTCATCAACCATTTTGCATCTTAGAAGAGTTTCCCCATGTTTCAAATGATGTCCACATGGGGATGTATTTTTATTTAACTCTTCCCAAAAAGAATTAGCAATAGGTGTAATAATATTCACCTATAATGAAATTAATTATCATAGTCGCCATCAACAAACTTACCGTTTGCATCTTTGATAACTAAAAAGTCGACATCTCTTTTCTTGTTTCCTGAAATGGTAAAGCTAGTTACAACACCATCGTTTACATTTTTATAAACACCCCAAGCTTTACCAGCGGTAACAATAGTTAATTTTTCTGGAACATCCCAAACATATTCAGGAAGTTCAACATCAACTTCGCCACCTGAGCCATTATCAATGTAAATAGTTCCACTGTAAACAACATGTGGATCTAAAATAGAAACATATTGTGTTCTATTGTTTAATGGTCCTTTATTAGGTTCACCTGCACCTGATCCTACGCCTGTAACTGAAGAAGCTCCCATAATACTCTCCTTTTTATAATTGTTAAAATAAGCAAGTCTTATACTATCTATTAATTTAAAAAATATCTTACAAATAAATATACTCATGTAGATGAGTATATTTATTAAGATACTAAAGTGCAGCTATTGCTGTTTTAAAAGCAGCAAAATCAGCACAGCTAGAAACTAAAGTCTTTAAATCAGATATTTTAATCCAAATATTATTGTTATTAAAATCTTTAATATCTCCGCCATCTGGCAATGTCATAATGCCATCATTGCGAAATCTCCAATTATTATCGTCAACATCAATGTTTACTTGATGTTCATCCTCAGAATAATCTCCACCATCGAGATTATCATCAAGGCTGTGATTGCCTACAGTAATACTTACAGCAGGACCATAATTTTCTTCCATGTCTCTTTGACCACCCCACCATAATCCTAAATATTCTGTATTACTTGAAGCCCAAATTACTGATTCTTGATCAAGAGATTCCTGATCTGATGCCCATAGTGTTCCAACTAAAAGATCACCAGTAAAGGCAGTAAGGTCTACTATGTTTGATAAATTCCTTACATTTTCTGGTTTAATATTATTTTGAATTCTTGGAAAAGAATTCTCCACTGCTCCACTACCTGTACCTTCTGTTGATGTTGCTCCCATAATTATTTTCCTTTCTATATAAAAAATAATAAATTTTAGCCTAGCTAAATGCTATCTTGCGTATTCAGAAATTTTTAAAACAGCACTATTGGTGTTCAAGGTGAGGATGTCATCTGCCCCATCTCTCTTTGCTTGAATTTTAATGTTTAACGCAGTTGTGACAGAATTTGAAAAAACCATGGCGATTGGAAACAGTACTGCACTTCTTGTGCCACCACCTGCACTATTTGTCCATGTTTGGTTTCTCCATGTTATCTCAACATCATTGACCGTTATTCTGGATCTGAAAGTATCTGCCAAGCCTCCACCGACAGCATAAGTTGCGTTATACTCAATGTACAATGAACTACTGCCAGAAACTGGCGTGTACGAAACTGATGCGAAATCGACATAATTGTTATTGTTACCATTGCTTAATTCACCATCGGTAAATGTATAGAAACTCGTGTTCAAGTGTTGTCCATTTGCGTCACCTCTGATATAACCATCAGCGGTTATATTGTTCCCAGCATTTATATCGTTGTCAGACGAAATGTTGCCATCAGCGTTTATATCGTTGCCAGACGAAATATCGCCATCAGCGGATACATCGCCACCAGATGAAATGTCGCCATCTGCACTGATATTTGATTCAGTTGTCATATCGCCAGTTGCGTTGATGTCGTATTTCCAGTTGTGGAGAATATCAACACCAAGGTTTTCAGCTTTTACTACGCCATTGATTATAAGTGGTTTAAGTTTTTCTACAGATCCTATTCCTAATCCTGTTAAACTTGTTGCTCCCATAATTATTTTACTTTCTATAAAAAAAATATTACAGGGTTTTATAAACCCTGTAATATTAAGTTGCATTACATTAAATTACATTAAGACCATACTTAACAACTTGATACATGAATACTCTTTCATCATTATCACCTGTGTGAAGAATGAATCCAGCGAATCCACCTTCCCATCCATCGTCAGCATTATTACCATAAATATCAATCTTTTCGATATGTGGTGGATATTGATTACGGCCATCACCGTTGCCCCAGTCAGATTGCATAGCAAAAACGCCATACATTTCTGGGCCTTCTGGAAATTCTGGAAGCTGCACAAGAACTTGCCAATTGCCAGAATTTGTAGTATCTGGTTGTGTACTACAATCTCCACATGCTACTACAACACAACCAGCACCTATTGGAGCAAAATAATCACGACCATTGTGTGGTCCTTTGGTAAATGCTGCACCAACACCTTTACCAGTAACACTTGAAGCACCCATAATAAGTTCCTTTCTAAAAAACTTAATTTTTAATTAAACTACAATACCTTTGTAAATTACCATATAATTTACAACATCGCCTTCTGATGCATATACAGTAAATTTCCAATTGGAATCAACTATAGAAGCAGCAGAAGCAGGGTTAGAGAAATTAGTATTAGTAACCAACACTACCCAATCACTATTTTTATCACTTAACTTTGGAAGCTGAACAATAGTTGAACTACCAGAGCATTTTACGGAATTAGCTGCACCAATATAAGGGCCAATTAAATGTGCTACTCCAAGATTTTGACGATCTTTAGTAACTTTATTAGCCGACACAGCTGAACCAAAGCCTTTTCCAGAAACTGATGAAGCTCCCATAGATTAAGCCTTTATTAATTATTTTTAATCTAATTTATATATTTGTAATTAAAATATATTATTTTATTTTTTGGTTGGAATTCCTACCAAAAAAGTAAATAATATATGATTCAAAAATGGCAATACTTTGAAAGCAATTTAATTTTAAGTGAAAGAGAATCACAAATTATAATAGGCACATTGCTTGGAACATCTTCTATTGTTTTTCCTGAGAAATCTAAAAACCCACATCTTTTAATGAGATCCATTAAGAAAAATTCAACTTGGATTAGATGCAAGGCTTTTGAATTAAAAAAATTATCTAGACCTAAATCTTTTATAGAAGATAAGTATTATTATAGATGGAATTCAGCATCAACAGAACTATTTAAAAAATATTATAATATTTTTTACAATAAAGGAAGTAAACAAATATCATTTGATTTATTAGAATCATTAAAACCATTGTCTATAGCTTGTTGGTTTTTAGACAAAGGATTTATTGATGAATATGAATGTGGATTTAAATTAAATTACTACGAAAAATCACTTGAAAACATATTGGATTTTTTTAAATTATTAGATATTCCATTGTTTAAAAAAAATAATTATTATATTTTTAAAGAAAAAAATAATGTAATTTCTTTTTTTAATATAATAAAGAATCATATACCAGTTGAAATTAAAAAAAATATATTAGCTCATTTGGAATTTTAAAATATTATCATATAAATCTTTTAAAGTTATTCCTGTGTTTAAATTACTGTAAATAGTATCGTCAATTTTAATTTTAAAATTAATCTCAATATCAAAAATAATCTGCATCATATCCAATGAATCAACTTTTAAATCAAAAACTTTTGTTACTTCATTTAGCTCATCTACAGAATAAGAATCTGATAAAGATTTACAAAATACTTCCTTGAATTCTTCAAATTTTATTTCCATAATATTCTCCAATGATACATCATAACTTCGTTATATTATTAATAATTATTTAATGTGTCAAGTAAAACTTATTCGTTGCTTAAAAGAATTCTATTTGTTAAAATAAAAAAATGTCACTAATACTAAAAACAGAAACAATGAATCTTAAGCCATATATTGAAGTTAATTCAAATAACTTATATATTTCTAAAGAAGCTTGGAAAGATATTAATGATAGTTATTCTAAAGAAGAAATAAAAAAAGCTATAGCAGAAGCAATAGATTACCATAAGATAATAATGCCTATGGATAAGATATCCTTGCAGGAAGCAAAAGACGATTTTAAAGAACTTTCTAATTTAAACGCTTCTAATTTGTTAAAACAAGGAAAGACATTTACAAGATATGATTATAAATATGAACTCTCTGATCTTTACATAGATTCCTGTAATGTCGGAAACAAATCAAGTAATTACTTTCATCAATATAATAGATTTTTATGTGACTCTATAAATGCTCCTTCCCCTTTTAGAAGCTGGCATTTGCCAAAATTTAGAGATACTTTGCTAAACTGCCTTTGGACCTTAAAGTTTGAACAAATTGATTTTAAAACACTTAAAACAGGATTGCATTTGAGAAAGTATGTAGCTTCTCAATTTAGACCAAGTGCTGCAAAATTGATTTATTCTATGTTTAAATCAAAAGATGTTTTGGATTTTTCAAGTGGTTGGGGAGATAGATTAAATGCGTTTTTAGGCTGTACTAATACAGAGTCTTATTTTGGAATTGATCCAAATACAAATTTATATGAAGGATACAATCAACAAATACAAGAATTTAATACTAATAAAAAAATATCTATGAATCATGGTTGCTCCGAAGATATAAAAATACCAGAAAATTCATTTGATACAGTTTTTACAAGTCCACCATATTTTAATATTGAAAGATATACACAAGAGCCTAATCAATCTTGGAAAAAATATAAAAAGATTGATTCTTGGTTAAGTGACTTTTTGTTTGTAACATTGGATAAAGCTTGGAAAGGATTGAAAACTAATGGTGTTATGATTGTTAATATATCAGATGTATATTCTAACCATACTATAAATCGCATATGTGACCCAATGAACGACTTTATTTCAAAATTGCCTAATGCTTCATATCACAAAACAATTGGCCTTAGAATGGCCAAAAGACCCAACTCTAACGCAGATAAAGATGGCGTATTCGTTGAACCTATGTGGATCTGGAAGAAAAATTAAATTGTTTATTTATTTTAAATATTTTTATTTTACTTTACAAATTTTATGTAAGTGTTATAATGTGCATGCATAGTAAATCAAACAAGTAGATGCAACATGTATATGCAAGAAATTAAAAATATATTACAGAGTCATGAAGTAAAGATCAAATATGATTGTAGTGGTGGTTATGAAAATTGCGGTCAAGAAAAGATGCTCAAATTGAGATATGCTGAAAAAAATATTAGAGATAATGATGGCAAACATATTTGTCGAAAGTGCCAACTTAAAAATAATAATCCAATGAAGAATAAAGAAGTGCAAGCTAAAGTAAAGAGAACTTGCATGGAAAGATATGGAAGTACACTTCCAATTAATTCTCAAGATAATATTGAAAAAAGAAGAGAAAAATTTCAAGACGAAGAATATAAAAGAAAATGGGTCGAAAAGCATAAACAGACATCTTTAGAAAGATATGGTGTAGAACATCCTATGCTTACCGAAGCTGTAAGAGAAAAGCAAAAGCAGACCATGCAAGAAAACCATGGTGTTGATCATCCGTATCAATCTCCTGAAATAATGGCAAAAATGAAAGCCAAGAATATAGAAAAATACGGAGTCGAAAATGTTTTTCAACTACCTGAAGTAAGAATAAAAATGGCTCAAACTACTTTGCAGAGATATGGAGTAGAACATTATAACCAACTCCCAGAAATGAAAGATTATTTGAGAGAAAATTGTAGGGAATGGCTGGCAGAAAGTTATGCTTCTGGAGGTCCAAACAAAGGCATTCCAAGATCAGAGGAATGGAATCAAAAGCAAAGAAATACTGTTTTGGAATTGATACTAGATGGTAAGTGGAAGGCTGGTCATAAAAATAGCTGGCGTGGATATTACACATCTATCGGTAAGTGCAAACGAAAATCATCGTTTTTTAGATCTGGCTTTGAATTAATTTATCATCATTACCTCGACACATGTCAACAAGTTGAATGGTATGACTATGAACCTTTTGCAATACCATATGAATTTAATGAAAAAGTTCATAATTACATTCCTGATTTTCTAGTTAAATTTAAAAACGATGATACTCTTTATATTAGAGAAGTTAAAGCAGATTATCTCCATGATTCTTTAGAAACAAAATCTAAATATGAAGCTGCTAAAAATTTTGTAAAGATGGAAATAAACATGAATTATTCTGTCTTGTTGAAACAAGACATTTATTCACTAGGTATAGATTTTAAATCACTTAAAAAACAAATCAATGTTGTTATTGTTCATGAGCCAAAAACAAAAAAACCTAGCCATTTCTAGCTAGGTTTTTTGTTAGTTATTGTGATCATAAGTCCTTGTCTAGCAAGGCTTTACGCTAAATAATAAAATTTGCAATGGAAAGGCGAGCATAAAACTTAGCTCCTTCCCTTAACAATTTTTTTCCATATCGAGTCAAGATACCACGCCTTGGGCAGAAGCTCTCTGGGTCTAAGACGGTAGGAGTCTGGGTAAGTGGAACATAGGGGCAGTAGAAATAACCACTGTCCATATAGCTGTCGCCCTTATAACCCATCAAAATCTGATTAGATTGGAACAATGGGTCTTTATAGAGCCTCCAACGATTGTTGATAGTACCAACATACTGTACACCTAAAGAAGAGGTGAAAGTTTCGCTAGGAGCAGGAGCAAAACCTGCGGTAGCTGTTTCAAAGATTGAAGCAACTTCAGGGGAAGTTACCAACCAATTTGCACCACCACGAAGGGTCTTACGATGGATAACATTAGAAACCTCAACTACTTTAACATAGAGGGATTCATATTTTTCCTTAACTGTATCACCTAAAGCGGTGCTGTAGTCCCAAGCTGCTACGGTGCCAGCGTTCAAGCGAAGATCTTGAAGAATTTCACGATCAATTTCAAGATTAATTTCTTGAGCAAGAACAGCGGTCAATTCAGCTTCAGCATCAAGGTTATGTTGGCTACGAAGATCTTGTTGAGCTTCATAAGACCAAACAGCCTTAAGCTTACGGGTTTTAGCAGCGATTTCTTCAGATTCAATAACAAGGTTGATTTCAGGAAGATCCTGATTACATTCCATGTTATACTGATAGTTTAATACAACGCTAGAAGCACCTAAAGCATTATTCATAGTGAAAGTGATTAACCCAGTAGAGTTATCAATACTTCCACCTGTAGCCTTGTCAGTAGGTGTACCAATATCAGTTGCGTTGAAATTACCTGATGTATCAAAGTTAAAAGTTTGAATAGCAACACCACCATCATAGATAGTACCAGTCATAGTACCAGCTAAGATTGGAGTGTGTTCAGCTACGAAAGTAAAGCTAGTAGTTGCACCAGCATCGGTGTGACTTTCATTTTGTACAAACTGGCTGCTGTAGTAAATATCAAGATTTCCAGTACCATCAGCAAGTTGTTGTAAACTGTTTGCATCATCGCCAGGGAATCCACCATTATTAGATGCACCACGAATAGCACCTTTATTGGATGAATAACGGAAGCGGAGATAATAAACAAGGCCAGTAGGGCCAAGTAGTGGTTGAACACTAACAATTTTGTTAGCAATCAACTGGGGGTAAATTCTACGAACCAAAGGAATACTGATTCGTTTGAATTGTGCAACATCGCTCGTGTCAGTGGATACTTCATTAATAAGTCTTTGATTTTCCAAAAGAACTGCGGTGGCAGATCGGACATTAGGATCAGTGATTCCGTTAAGAATACCAGTGGTACCCCAGCGGGAAACAAGTTCCTTACTTTCAGTTAAAAATTTAGCATTTGCGTTCATTGTTTAAAACCTTTCAATTA
>Ga0214919_10010459_pt1 | contig 11747 bp, 16 predicted proteins | sample LL1503_MetaG_FD_177994 | JGI IMG/M metagenome (GOLD analysis project Ga0214919, IMG submission 177994) | Freshwater microbial communities from Lake Lanier, Atlanta, Georgia, United States - LL-1503 | ecosystem: Environmental > Aquatic > Freshwater > Lake | place: USA: Georgia | collected...
TATTATTATTTATATTATTTATAAATTTTTAATTATTTTATAAATTTAAAGAATTTTTAGAATTTTTTTAATTTTTTAATTTTATATCATTAATTTTTTTTTTTTTTTTTTTTGAATTTGAATTTTCAGAATCATTTAATCTTTTTGATTTTGTATTTTTTTCAGATGCAGATTTTTTAGTTTCTTCTGATTTTTCACTTATAGCAATATTTTTTGTATTTATATTATTACTTGATGAATTATTATCCTCAATATCTTTAAATTCACTTTCTCCATCATCTTTTATACTATTTGTTATGATTATTTGTTTTGGTTTATATTTTGTTTTTTTTGTATCAATAAAAGCATCTAATAGGACATCGGTAGTAGTTTCATCAATAGAAATAAATTTATTTTTTTTTTGATTTGATGTCATTATATAAATATAATTAATAATATAAAATATATAGAAACTATTTATTAAATATAAATGAAATTATAAATTTAATATATATGAAATTGTAAACTATAAATTTTATATATAAATAATATATAATATGGAAATTGCAGTATTCTTATTGATGACAAAAATTGGATTTGAATTATTAGATAATAATAATGTATCTGAATCTAATATTATATTAGATGTTATGTAGAACCCATAGTCCATAGTATCTATTTTTGATAAAAATAAATCATCTCAAATTTCAAATGCAAAAAAAATAAAAGATATAAAAAGATATGATACAAAAAATTTTAATCTTAATAATTTACAAAATAAATATGATAATAAATTATATAATAATATTAATGATTATAAATTTTGGTCAGATATTGATTTAAATTCAAAAGATGAAAATTTGTTTGATGAAAAAAATTTAAATTAGATATATATTCCAGATAATAATGAAAAATTAAATATTTTTACAGGAAATTCAACTATTAATAATGTAAAAAAAGTTGAAATTGAACCCTCTTTTCCCAAAAGAGGTTGTGTAGAACCCTCTTTTCCCAAAAAAGGTTGCGTAGAACCCTTTTTTAATAATGTTTCAAATATGACAAATAATTATGATACATTTAATACTGATTTATTTGTTTCAAGATTAGAACCCGGATTAGAATTAAGAAGTCAAAGACCTTTTGAACCTAAAAATGTTTCAACAGGTCAAAGTGGTTATGGATATCAATCAAATGTTAGAATAATTCCAAAAGAAGTAGATAAATTAAGAAATTTAACAAATCCAAAAATATCATATACAACACCATTAATACGAGGAAATAATACATTAATACATAATGATAAAATAAATATAGAAAATAAGAAAATAAAAAAAACACCTCATATTGAAAATGGTATAATATATAATATTCCAACAAGTCATATAATTTCAAATAAATTAAATGAAAATTATAATATTTCATCAAATTCAAGAAATCTTAATTCTAATCAATTATTAGGAACAATTGAATCAACTAATAAATATTATGATATAAATACAAAAGGAAGTTTTTTAAATTCAAATAAAGAAACAAAAAATTATCAATCTATGAATATCAATTCTATGCAAAATTGTAATTTAAATTTTCAAGATGAATTAAAACAAACTAATAAATAGATTAATAATAATATTTTTAATAATAATATTGGAAATACAATAAATTACACACAAAATAATTTACAAGATGAATTAAAATAGACAAATAAATAGATTAATAATAATTATAATAATAATAATAATATTGGAAATACAATTTTATATACACAAAATAATTTACAAGATGAATTAAAATAGACAAATAAATAGATTAATAATAATTATAATAATAATAATATTGGAAATACAATCAATTATACACAAAATAATTTACAAGATGAATTAAAATAGACTAATAAATAGATTAATAATAATTATAATAATAATAATAATATTGGAAATATGATCAATTATACACAAAATAATTTACAAGATGAATTAAAATAGACTAATAAATTGATTAATAAAAATAATAATATAACTAATATTGGAAATAATATTAATTATTCAATTATTAATTCTTCAGATATTGCACGTATAACAATTAAATAGATGATAATGAATAAAAATTCTAATAATAATATTCATGTATCAAATAAATTAGGACAAAATTATTTAATTAATGAATTAAAAACAACATTGAGACAATTATTGAAAGAAAATAAAACTATTAATAATTCAGTAATTGGTACTATTAAATATATAAATGAAGCAAGAAATAATCAATTATTAAAAAATACAAATAGACAAATATTAAATAATATATCAACTATTAATTTAAATAATAATGTTAAATTATCTCCAATACAAATAACAAATGAAATAAAAACAACACTAAAATAGTTATTGACATCATTTGATAATCCTAATTTATCAACAAATTAGAATTCTTATATAAATTTAAATGAAATATTAAAAATAACAACTAAATAGACAACTGGTATTAATAATAATATTAATAAAAATTTAAATTCAAATATTTCTAATAAAATTAATGATATTGATAATATGAAAATAACTTTAAAACAATTAAATAATTTAATTTTAAATAATAATTTAAATTCAAATATTTCTAATAAAATTAATAATATTGATGAAATGAAAACAACATTAAAACAATTAACAACAACTAAATTAAATGGAAATATATTAAATAATATTAATATTAATACAAATTATATAAATGAATTAAAAAATACTTGTAGACAATTAATTAATAATATTAATTCATTTTAGTTATCAACAAATCAAAATCAATATATACCAATTATTGATGAAATTAAAACAAAAATTACACAATTATATAAAAATATAAATTTAACAAATATTTCAACAAATCAAAATAATATATTAAATTTTTAGGATAAATTAAAAATTACCATTAAATAGTTATATAATTCAACTGAAAATTTAAATTTAAGTAATCAAAATCAAAATTATATTAATTTAATTGATAATCTTAAAAATACACTCAGACAAACATTAAATGATATTTCTTCTATTAATATTAATAATTCTGATCAAAATCAATATATTCCAATTAATGATGATATTAAAACAACTATGAAATAGACAACAATAGTTGAAAATAATAATATTGCTTTTGCAAATATAGCAAATATTGATTATTCTAATTTAGAAAATGTAATATTAAATAATGATAAAGAAGATATTTCAAAAGGAAGATATCCAACATTATCAAATACAAAAATATTTTCAGATGGTAATAAATCAATAGTTGAATTAAAAGAAGAAATATTAACAATTAGGAAAAATTATTTATGAATTTTTTTTTAAAATATTAAAAATTGAAAACTATAAAATAACAATTATAATAATTAGTATCAATATTAATCCATATAATACAATAAATAATATAATATATATTTTAAATTTATTATAAATATTTTTTTTTATTAAATTTATAAATTTATTAATATTTTCATCATTTTCAATCCAAGTTTTATATAAGTTAATGAATGAGAATTGTTTAAATATATTATATAACATCGAATTGGAGAATATATCCATATATTATAATATTAATAATAAAAAAAAATTGAAATACAATATATTTATATAAACATATAATATTATAAAATTTGATATAATAAAATATAATATAATATAATATAAAAGACTATTTATCGATTAATGGTTGAAAAAAATATTAAAAATAATGTTATTTAATTTGATACTGATACTGAATATTATAATGCAGTTTAATAATATATTATTCCAAATAATATTAATATATCAACGATGACAATATCTTGTAAAATAAAAGATGAAATACTTGATTTATAAGCTATATATGATAAAATTGAAATTAATAAAAAGAAAATAATATATGTATCTTATTAAAATTAAAAGAAAATGATTGATGATATTTTTATATAAAAATATTCAATTAAAAAAAATAAAAAAAAAAAATTTCATAATTAAATAACAATTTTATTATATATATCTTCTTCTAAAAAATAAAAAAAAAAAATTAAATATATTAATGTAAAAATTTTTAATAAAGGTTCAACTGTATTAACTGGATGTAAATATTATGATGATTTATTTTATGTTTTTTTATAAATAAAATAATATATTTATCCTGAAAAAAAATAAAATTCAATTAGTAATTTAATTTATGTTAATTTAATTGATGTTAAAATTAATATGGTTAATTCTAATTTTAATATAGGTTTTGAAATTAATAGAGAAAGATTATATTAATTATTAGCAAATAAATTTGATCCTAAAATATTTAAATTTGAAAATTTAACTCATGCTGGTGTTTATATTAAATTTTTAAATATAACTGTTTTTATATTTGAAAAAGGAAGTGTAATAATAATTGTAAATGATATTTAAAAAATAATTAAAACTTTTAATATGATGAGTAAATTATTACTAGAAAATAAAAATTTTATTATTAAAAAAAATTTAAATTATTTAATTTAATAATGATAATTTTATTTAAATTAATATGATATTATTTTTATAACTTACTCTTATAAAGTTTGATAAAAATAAAATTTTATTTTTAATTTATTTTTATTTAATATATTAATTTATTTATATTTTAATATATTTCATTATATACTATTTATTTATTTTCATTTTCTGCTTTTTTAAATGTCTAGACAAATTTTTCAGTTATCTATCTCTCTGTTAAAAAATTCATTGTTACAAAAAATGCAATTGCAACTAATATTGACATTACAATATCATTTTCTTTATCTGATAAATATACTATTAAAAAGAATACTAATATTCTAAATAAATTATTCTAAAATAATGTATTCATAAATTCAGGTAATTGAGGTCTTGCCATACTTGCATATAATATTAAAAATACATATAAACCTGATTTTAACATATCAACTGAATCTAATTTAATATTTTTAAAAAAATTTTCAATATTTGACATTTATATAATTATATATATATATATAGATAAAATTAATTTTTAATTAATTAAATATAATTATATTTATTTAATTAATTAATTAATATTAAATTATTATTAAACATATTTTTTTTAATTTTTTCAATTTTTCCATTTTTTTTCAATTTTTTCAATTTTTCCATTTTTTATTACAATTACAACAAGTTATAAATGTTGTCATTGGTTCATCTGCACTTCTTGTTTATAATTAATATATATAACATTCATTTTTATTACATCCTTTACATTTATATAAATTTGAAATAGTTTTAATATTTTTACTTTCTATAATTTTATTATATTTATCATCTATTTTTTTCCATACTGTTGGATTTAAATTAACTCTATTTAAATTACATACATCTGTATAATTATTATTATTTATATAATCAATTAATATTTTATTATTACAAATATCATAATATAAATTATTAAATTTATGATCATAAATTTTTGGATTAAAAGAAATTTTTTTATAATTACAATAATTAATTGCATATTAATATATATTTTATTCTATATTTTCAAGTAATTCTTTTTTAATTCCAATTTATAATAATTTATTTATATTTGATAATTATTTATCTTATTAAATATTCAACTAATTATTATTTTCCATATTATTATTTTATTAAATATACTAATTATTATTTTCCATGTTATTTTTTTATTAATAATTATTATCTGAATTTATTATTATTTATTATTAATAATATAATAAATATTATTTTTTATCTTTAAATGATTATTTCAATTTTTATTATATTTTTATTATTATTATTAAATGAGTAATTTCAATTTTTTATTTTATAATTATATATAATAAATGATTGATATTAGAAGACAATGTATTATAAGATTAGATGATAAATTTATTAAATCAAATAATAATTTTACTCCTTGTTTTGAATATACAAAATGTTCACCTCATATAAGTTATGATAATATTTCTTGTTTATCAATAGAAATATTACTTGATATTATTAATTATTATAATGATAATAATGATAATAATAAAATATAGTTAAAAAATAAATTATTAGATGATAAAAATAATGATTTAATATATAAAAAATATTTAATTTCATTATTAAATGAAAAAATAGGTAATGATCAATTAAAATGGGCAAATAAAATTAAAAATAAAAAATTAAATGAAAATATAAATAATTCATTTTTACCTATTATATCAACTAAAAGATTTAAATGGTTAGATACAAATAATATTAATGATTTATTACATAGATATGAATTAAAATATATTGATTATAAATCATATGGAGCATTACCTTCAGATTTTCAAATTTTTAATAATATTGAATTATCAAATATAGATATTGAAAATTTATTAAAAAATGGAAAAACTAGATTTTCAGTTGTATTTAATTTAGATAATCATAATCAATCTGGTTCACATTGGGTTGGTTTATATGCATGTTTAAATAAATAGAAAATATATTTTTTTGATTCAGTTGGAAAAGAACCAAAACAAAAAATAAAAAATTTTATAAATAAAATAATATCTTAGTTTAAAAAAAAATGTTATGATTGTTTTCATTCTATTTCAACAACTTTTTCTGAAAAAAAAATTTGCATTTGTGATGATAATAAATTTTATCAATTTAATACACATCAACATCAATTTGAAAATTCAGAATGTGGTATTTATTCAATTTTTTTTATAGTAAGATTATTAAATAATTATACATTTGAAGAAGTTAGTAATTTAATTATAAAAGATAGAGATGTAAATAAAACACGTGATTTATTATATCGTTTTCTTTAATTAATATTATTTTATTATATTATTATTTTATTATATAATATAATAATATTTATTATTATTTTATTATATTATATAATAAATGATGATATCAAATAATAATTTAATAATAAATAAATTTAAAGAATTAATTAAACAAATGACTATATTAAGTAAATTAAATAAATTAAATGATAATAAATTATATGATAATAAATTAAATGATAAACTAAATATTAATAAAATAATTTATAAATTATATATATTTAATAATTTTATTAATTTCATTAATCAATTAAAATTTGATATAACATCATCAATTCAATTAAAAAAATATTTGAATAAAAATGTTGGAATAGGTTCAGGTATAATTAAGAGAGTAGATGAAATATTAAAAACACAAGATTTAAAAGAAATTAATTTATATAAAGATGTAATAAATAATTTAAATAATAATGATAATAAATTTTATAATAAATTAATAAATATAATAGGATTTGGAAATAAATTAGTAAATAAAATAATAAATGAATATAATATTCAATCAATAAAAGAATTAAAATAGAAAATAAAAAAAAATAAAATAAAAATATCAAAAAATGCATTAATAGGATTAAAATATTATAAAAAAATATCTAAAAATATACCAAGAAAAGAAATTAAAAATATATATATTAAAATTAAAAATATAATTAAATTAACATTAAATTCTGTGCTTTCAGCATAGTTCACTACGCTCAGAAAATCTGAAGATTTTCCGAATGAAATGAGTGAGAACTTTAGTTCGAATAGTTCTCAACTTGGTAAAGATTTTAAATATAAAATTAAAATTTGTGGTTCATATCGAAGAAAAAAAAAATATATTAATGATATTGATATATTAATTGTATGTTAGAAATATAAAACATTAAATGCTATACATAAATCAAATATAATAAATTTAATTAAAAATAATTTAAATGAACATAATTTGGTTAAAAAAAATTTATATAATAAAAATATAATTACAAAATATAGTTGTTTAATTAATTTTTTTGATAAATTAATTATATTAGATATTCGTTTTATTCCATATAAATCATATTATACATCATTATTATTTATGACTGGATCAAAACAATTTAATATAAAAATGAGAAAAATAGCAAAAAAAATGAATTATAAATTAAATGAATATGGTTTATATTTAAATTCAAAAAAAATAAAAATTAAATGTGAAAAAGATATATTTAAAAAATTAAATATGAAATTTATACAACCTAAATATAGAAATATATAAATTAATATATTATAATATATAAATTAATATATTATAATATATTAATTAATATATTATAATATATTAATTAATTATATAATGATTGATAATATTGATTTAAAAATTAATGGTAAATTATTTCCCATTTGGATTATATAGAAATTTAAAAAATATAAACTTGAATTACCAAATGAATTAGTAGATCCTTGTAAAAATATAAATTTAGAATTAACATTATATTAGAAATTTCTTGGAGATTTTTTATCTTAGGATACTAAATTTAAAGATATATTAATTTATCATGGATTAGGAACTGGTAAAACTATATCAGCAATTAATATTTATAATGTATTGTATAATAAAGATAAAAATATTAATGTTTTTTTATTAATAAAAGCAAGTTTAAAAAATGATCCTTGGAAAAAAGATTTAGATAAATGGTTAATTAATAGTGATATTAATGAAAATGATATAGAAAAAAAATATAATAATATACATTGGATATATTATGATTCACCAAATTCTGAAAAAATGTTTATGGAAGTTATTAAAAAAAGTGATATAAATAAAAAAAATTTATATATTATTGATGAAGTTCATAATTTTATTAATAGTGTATATAATAATATTAAATCATCTGTTAGAAATGGAAAATCATTAACTATATATAATTATATAATAAATGAAAAAAAAAATAATGATACCACACGAATAATATTATTAAGTGCAACACCTGTTATAAATTAGCCATTTGAATTAGGATTATTATTTAATTTATTACGATATCAATGTTTTCCAAATAATGAAAATACATTTAATGAATTATTTATAAATTCAACAAAAACTACTCTAGGAAATGATACAATTAATAAAAATAATATTAATTTATTTCAAAGAAGAATTATTGGATTAGTATCTTATTACAAAGGAAATTTAAAAAATATATTTGCAAAAAAAATAATTAAAAATAAATTTATTAAAATGAGTAATTATCAAGAAAATATTTTTAAACATTACCAAAAAATTGAAAATAAAATAAAATCTAATAATAAAAATAATTTATTATTTAGTATTTATACCAGATTAGTTTGTAATTTTGTATTTCCTGAATTAAAAAATATTAATCCTTTATCAAGATTTAATATTAATAAAGATTAGAATACAAATAATACAACTATAAATACAAATGATATAAATACAAATGATATAAATACAAATAATATAAATACAAATAATATAAATACAAATGATATAAATACAAATGATATTGAAAAAATAAATATAATAAAAGAATTAATTAAATATTTTGAAAAAATAAATAATAATGATATTAAAAATAATCATACAATATATACTGATATTGAAAATTATAAAAATAAATATAATTATAAATTTAAAAAATTTATTACAAATGAAAATAAAAAGAGTTATTTATTTGAAAATTTTTATAAATATTCTTGTAAAATGACATATATTATATTCAATATTTTTAAATCAAAAGGACCTATTGTTATATATAGTAATTTTGTTAATAATGAAGGTTTAGAAATTTTAAAAATTTATCTAAAATTTATTAATTTTGAACCATTTAATAATCTACTCTTTTCAAAAGTAGATACATTAGATAATTAGAATTCAAATAAACAATATTATATTGAATTTTATGGTGGAATATCACCAGAAATTAGATCACAAAATATTATTAAATTTAATGATATTGATAATATATATGGTAATATAATTAAAATATTATTATTAGCACCAGCAGGTTCAGAAGGATTAAATTTATTAAATGTAAGACAAGTTCATATATTAGATCCATATTGGAATAATATAAGAATTAAACAAGTAATAGGAAGAGCAGTTCGTAATTGTTCACATAAAGATTTACCATTAGAAGAAAGATCTGTATATATATATAAATATTATTCTAAATTAGAAAATAAATAGGATATAACAACAGATATAAAAATAAAAAAATTAGCTAAATAGAAAAATATATTATTATCATATTTTTTAAAAGCAATTAAACAAGTATCAATTGATTGTCAATTATTTTATAATCATAATTATAATAATAAAAAAAAATTTAAATGTTTTAATTTTGGTCAAGAAAATTATTTAGAAAATAATATTGGTCCTGCTTATTTACAAAATATAAATAATGATATAAATTATAATGATGGTTTAAATGCAATAAATTCTGTAATAAATAAAATAAAAGTAGTAGAAATAAATGCAATTTCATTAAATATTATAAATACAAAGTTAATAAATAATAGTTAGTTTGATGAAAGAAATATTAAAAAAAATATATTAAATTATATAAAAAAATATTGGTATGATCCTAATACATTTATAATATATGAATATGAATTTAATTATCCAATTGGAAAAATAAAATTATTAAATAATAATGTGCCTGATAGATTTGATATTAATACATATATATATGAAGAATTAAATTATATAAATTAATAAAAACTTATTAATTTATATTAGGAATGAATAAATTATATAAATTAATTAAAAAAAAAAAAATAAATAAAATTATATCATATATATCAAAAAAAAATTTAGATATTAATATAAGAAATAAAAATTTTTTATATATAATTGAATATGCAATAAATTATAATAATATTAAATTTGTTAATTTCTTATTAAATAAAAATGCAAAAATTGATTTTATAAATATTGAAGGAAGAACTATTTTTTATAATATAATTAAATATAAATATAATAATATTTTAAAATTAATATTAAATCATGAAAAATTATCTATTAATATATTTAATTTAATTGATAAATTTAAAAATATTCCATTACATTATTCCATTATTTTTAATAATTATAGTGCTTTTAAATTATTAATTGATTATTCAAATATTAATTTAAATGATTTAGATAATAATAATTCATTATTTTATTCAATTTTATATAATAATGATAAATTTATAAAATTAATATGTTCTGATAAATATAATATTAATTTGAATAATTTAAATAATAATGGAAATTCTATCTTACATTTAGCTTGTATTAAAAATTTTAATAATATTGAATATATTTTAAATAAAAAAATTAATTATGATATTAATATTCAACAATATGATACTAGAGCAAGTTCATTAATAATAGCAGTCTTATCTAATAATAATATAATTTATACATCATTAATTAATTATAATGCAGATGTTAATATACAAGATAACAATGGAAATACATGTTTTCATTATGCAATTAATAATAATAATTATAATTTTTTAAATTTATATATCAATAAATTAAAAAATGTTAATGTATTAAATACATAGGGTGAATCTATTTTATGGAAAATATATCATAATTATCATCAAGATAATAATCTTTTACTATATTCATCAAGTATTATATATTTATTAAATGATTGTAAATTAAATATATGTAGTAATTATAATAATAATACATTATTATATTATATTGTAATAAATAATGATTGGAAAAAATATATTAATATATTAAAAACTAAAAAAAATAATATTTTTATTCAAAATAATAATAAATTAACTATTTTTGATATTATATTAAATTTAAAAAATAAAAAAAAATATAAATTATATATGAATATGATTTCAACCAGTTTTATTAATATATATATAAATAAAAAATATAAATATAAAAAAATTAATTTATTAGAAAATATATTAAAAAAAAATTATACACAACCATTTTTAGAAAGTGATATTAATGATATTACATCATATATTATTAAAAATAAAATTTCAATAC
>Ga0214919_10010460_pt1 | contig 11747 bp, 15 predicted proteins | sample LL1503_MetaG_FD_177994 | JGI IMG/M metagenome (GOLD analysis project Ga0214919, IMG submission 177994) | Freshwater microbial communities from Lake Lanier, Atlanta, Georgia, United States - LL-1503 | ecosystem: Environmental > Aquatic > Freshwater > Lake | place: USA: Georgia | collected...
CAACTGGTATCCAAGGCGTCCAAGGTACACAAGGTACTCAAGGTATCCAAGGTATAACTGGACCAAGTACCACAATCAATGCCACCGATGTTACCACAGGAACATTGTATCCTGTACTGGTTGGTGCTGCCGGTAGCAATCAAGCTGCTAATGTTGACACAGTTGGTTTGTCTTTCACTGCCACTGGCAACATATTGAGTGCCACAGGTAATGTGGTGGCCAACAATGTGATCGCTACCACCATATCAAATGCAGCCAGCCACACAGGCGCCGTAGTATCAGTATCGGGCAATATCACTGGCAACAACATTACCGCTGCTAATGTGCTCACAGTAAACGCAGGTAATGCGCTTACCGCTATAGTAAATGCCGGAGGCAATGCCATAGGCAACATTGGTTCTAGTTCCAAATACTTCAATCAAGTATTTGCTCAAGCAACCACAGCACTTTACGCCGACTTGGCAGAGATGTACGAGAGTGATGCAGATTATGCACCAGGCACTGTGGTAAGTTTTGGCGGTAGCAAAGAAGTCACTTTGACACAGATATCCAGTGACCAAAGAGTGGCAGGAGTTATTAGTACCCATCCGGCACACACGATGAATTCAGGCATCCAAGGTGAATTCACCGTGGCCTTGGCACTTACAGGTCGTGTGCCCACATCGGTGATTGGTACTGTGGCCAAAGGCGATATGATGGTATCTGCTGGCAACGGATATGCACAGGCCAGCGCCACTCCAGCCATGGGCACAGTGATCGGCAAAGCATTACAAGATCATCATGGCGAAAGTGGAATCATTGAAATCGTCGTAGGAAGAATGTAACGCCATGGCACAACCAATCTGGATCACAGATGCAGGTAGTTTGGGCACAATACCAGAAGGTATTTTCTATCAACTGACCTTGTATGCCTATGATCCGGCAAATCCTCAGGCCAATGATGTTTACTATATAATGTTGGCAGGTGAACTGCCGCCTGGTATACAATGCAGCCGAACAGGAATAATCTCAGGAATACCCAGGGCCATCGCCAGTTTACAAGGCGTACCTGCACCGGTTTCTCGGGCTGTGACCAGCACATTTGCTATTCGCGCTTATACCGAAAGAATTGTAAATGGTGTTATGGTCATTGATCGATTGGCCGACCGTACATTCAGTCTCACTGTGACAGGACAGAATCCTCCGGTGTTTGTTACTCCTGCTGGCAATGTAGGCACCTTCTATGATGGTGCTCCGATTGATCCCATACAGATTGTTATCTCAGACAACGACCCAACAGACACCACTGTGGTGTCCGTGGCCGCAGGAAAACTTCCTCCGGGACTTAAAATCAGTGCTCGAGGCCTTATCACGGGTTATATCATACCTGTAAATCCCATTAGCCTCACAGGTGGATTTGATAGAACAGAACCCAATGTGATAGCATGGGATCAATATCCATGGGATTTTGTCACAAACAGTCCCAACACCAACTATCAATTCACCCTTGAAGTCACTGATGGCAAAGACAGTGATCTGCGTACCTATGAGATATATGTGTACAGCAGGACCACATTGCAAGCCAGCACCACAGACATCGATGCAGACAACACATTTGTGGATGCATCACAGACTCCTGACTATCCACCATTCCTGACCAACGCAAAACCCAGCGACCTGGGACGAATCCGATCAGACAACTTCTGGGCATATCAATTCCAAGGTCTCACATTTGGTGACTATACCATCGAATACTTGGAATATCCCGGTGTGGGATTGCAGTTACCACCGGGCACCACACTGGACCCATTCACCGGATGGCTCTACGGCTATCTGCCTGATCTAGGTGCTACAGAAATCACATATAATTTCGCGATATATCTAATTGATACCAATGATGCACAGATAAAGTCAAGTCCTTATTATTTTACAGTTACATTGACTGGACAAGTAGAGACCCAAGTGATCTGGCTCACCGACGCTAATCTTGGAAATCTCATCAATGGATCTACTAGTTTGCTGCGAGTTCAGGCCGTTAATGTTGGCGGCCGCAGTCTACAATATCGTTTGCGCCCTGGTGCTATCCCTCCCCCTGATTATGTGCCCGGGGTGTACAATAAATTACCACAAGGTCTTCAATTGTTGCCATCTGGCGATATTGCCGGTAGAGTTAGTTTTAATACCTTTGCTGTGGATCTAGGCACAACAACATTCGACAAAGAACTTCGTACCACCCTTATTAAATCTCCACAAGAAACCACATTTGACACTCAATACACATTCACTGTGAATGCGTATTCGGTAGATGGTTATGTGTCTGTGTTCAAGACATTTACTGTAAAAGTGCTGCGTGTGTACAATGAGCCTTATGAGAATCTTTACATCAAGGCCATGCCACCCTATACAGATCGTGCCCTGATAAACCAACTCATACAGAATTCAGATATCTTCAAACCCGATCTCATATATCGACCACAGGATCCCAACTTTGGCATCGCCACTTCTGTGATATACAACCATGCATACGGACTGACCAGCAGCACTTATGAATCGTATGTGAGCAGCCTGTACGAAAATCATTACTGGAAGAATCTCATACTGGGAGAGATCAAAACAGCACAGGCCACCGATGCCGGCGGCAATGTGATCTACGAAGTGGTCTACAGCGCAATACAAGATGATTTGGTCAACAACGATGGTATCAGTGTGAGCAAACAAGTCACACTGCCTTATCCAGTAAATGCAGGTGATAGTACCGAAATCACCACAGTATATCCCAACAGTCTGCCTAACATGAGAAATCAAGTAATCGATGTGGTAGGGCAGATAAGCAATCTATTACCACTGTGGATGTTGAGCAAACAAAAAAATGGCAGGGTGTTGGGTTTTACTCCGGCCTGGGTGATCGCGTACTGCAATCCAGGCTGCTCAGGACAAGTGGCTTACAACATCCGCACACAATTCGGACAACAACTTAATCTCGTGGATTTTGAAGTTGATAGATATGAACTGGATAGATTGCTCAGCATACATTGGGATCCAGTTGTGCCTAGCATGACATTTGATCCTGAATACACCGGTGACAATCTCGTGATATACGATCGTGGCTTAACTGTTAAAGCACCATCCAGTATTGCGGGGTATCCGTCATCTCTGACCACTCGTGCTATCAATCCCAACGAAAAAGTCATGTTCAGTGTGACCATAGATGTTTGGGCACCCATAGCAGACACCTCCAGCGTGGGTATCGCCAATCATTTGTTCAATACCACAACTCATTATCTTGGTCAAGATTTACTCAGCATAGGATTTTATGATGACGGGCAGGTATTTAAAAATTCAACCAGTACCAGTGGGTTCCCCACATTCCAATTCAATGGTGCCGTAGTAGATGTGGCTGTGGATCGATTCCACAATCTGATCTGGATTCGTGTGAATGGTGGACTATGGAACAACAGTTCTTCGGCCAACCCTGCCACAGCCATTGGCGGGGTCGACATATCATACATCTCGGGCATAGTTTATCCGGGAGTAAGTCCTTATTACTATTCGGGCACCGAAGGAAGAACTTCAATCAATACCACAGCCAAGTATGCTGTACCTGTTGAATTTGATTTCATTGGCGCGGAACAGGGCGCTTGGGTACCACCGGGCGCAGAAACCACATTTGATCTGGTGCTGCACTACGAAGTTACTAGTATTGGTAATCCTGGTACTGGTTATGTGATCGGTGACCGGATCTTGGTCCTGGGCAGCGATCTTGGTGGACTGGATGTGATCAACGATTTGGTAATCACAGTACAAGATATAGAACCCGTAACTGGTGCTATTACCATAGTAAATCTCAACGGAACTGCTCCATCATTCAGCAGTGGTGAGACTTTTAACAATGTGTCCGGTACCAATATCATTGGATCCGGAGCCGATGCTGTGTTCGATTTTGTGGTTGGATCCGGGGAGGCAACCACTTTTGATACTACCAGTATGCGTTTTGAAGCGCCAGTGGATATCTATACCAACACAGACGCATTCGATAAATATCTAGTATTTCCCCGTAGGAACATTTTAGTGTAGGAACAACTATGACCAGTGCAATTAACCCAAACGACATCGACGGCACATATCCAATAGCCGGACAAGATAACAACAGTCAAGGTTTTCGTGATAACTTCACCAACACCAAGACCAACTTTCAGTATGCAGCCAACGAAATCACGGATCTGCAGACCAATGTAGTGCTTAAAGCAGCACTCACAGGTACCACTCTGGACAATGACATGGGCGGAAATCCGTTAAGCAATGCCAACATCTATGATTTCAGTGCTGTGGCCGCTATCCTGGGCACCTTGTCTGGCGCAGTGACCATCAATTATATAGCCGGACATTATCAGACTGTGACCACTGGTGGATCAATCTCATTGGCGTTTACAAACTTTCCAGCAGCCGGTAACTTTGGTATTGTACGAGTGCAGATCACCGTGAACAGCACAGCATACACAGTTACCCTACCAGCAGCAGTGAGCGTGGGTACCAGCAACTTGCAAGGTTATAGTGCCGGTGTGATAACTTTCAACCGTGTGGGAACATACACATATGATTTCACCACCAGCGATGGCGGTACCACTATCTCTGTGTTTGATTGCAGCCAGAATCTGGATCCTATGTATCTGCCTAGCACACAAAATCTTGGCACAGGAACCGGTGCGTTGGGTGCTATCAATCTTACCACCACAGCCACATACTTCGCTACCAGCGGTGGTGCAGCCACAGCCACATTGGCAGCAGGTTACAATGGTCAGATCAAAACCATCATGATGGCAGCCGACGGCGGCGACATGGTAGTCACAGTGACCAATGCTGGTTGGAAATCATCCGGCACAGGCACAATCACATTCAATGACATCGGTGATGCTGTGACCTTGCAGTACATCAATTCCAAATGGTACTGCGTCGGAAACAACGGAACAGTATTCGCCTAATTGACTTGACTTCCATTGGCGATTGCTGTAAAATACAACAGCAAGGAGTCGCATGGAACATCCGTTTATCAACAACTTAGAGGATTTGACCTTAGAACAACTAGGGTCAAAGATCTCTGAACTTCATAAAAAACTCAACATAGCCCATAGGATGGGCAATGGATATCTTTGCGATCAGATCCGTATGGCTATAGAAAGTTATAACGGCAAATACCAACAAAAGATGCGGGCACTTTCTGCGCCCAAATCTGGTGACGCGGACTCATTTAACGATAAGATTGATATATCATGAATGTAAGATTAGAATATGACATGAATTGGCGAGCAGCCATATGGTTTGAAGATCGCCTGCAGATCAACGACTACAATGCCGAATTGAGCATACACACCAATACCATGGATCACCAAGATCATGTGACCTGCATGGCTCGACTCAACCACTTTGTGTATCACGAACTCACCAATACTGTATTCATTAAACAGGACGATCAAGAACAACTGCGGGCACTGGCAGCAGCCGGAATCAAGGTAACCACATTGCCCGAGGAACCTATTGACCAGATCATTGGTATTGCGCTATACTGCAAACTCAATGCTATCTTGGAAGAAAGAATGATCGTGACCAATGTGACCATACAGAGCCTGCTGGGCGACAATGTGAGATACTTGCACAGCAATCAAGAAAGCCTAGGACCCTGCGCAGATCTTGGTTGGTGGACTGATCCAGGCCCTGTACACAGCAATTTTAAACCCGCCGCGGGTAATAAGCGTGTGGTTAAACTCAATCGAACACCCACCTGGCGAGACATAGACCTTGGGTGGAGTGGTTCAGAAGAACCCAAGAACGAAACCAACACAGTGGTATTTAAATTCCCCACAGATGAAAACTGATCACCTAGGACAGATGATCTTCTCGGAAAATGATTGTGTGAACATGCTCATGCGTGGGCAAAGCATACCGATCAACGGCATGTTGGTAGATGCCACTGTGGATCTAGAGACTGCTGCGTTGATGTTAGAGCATGCGCCTACATTTATACAATACAACGAAATGGCTATGCAAGCCGTAACTGTGGAAGACTTTGATCAAGAGAATCAAAGTCAATGGCTCATGCCCGATGAATACAAACAATTGGACATCGCAGAATATGTTTTAAGTTTATGCGAATCCGAGGCAGCGTTACAGCGTGTGGGCGAAGAACTGCTACTGTATCAAGCACGAGACTTGTTTGATCTTTTGAGATATCTCAAGTTCTTGGTAGATGTTATGAAATCAAACAATCTCATCTGGGGTGTAGGTCGCGGCAGTTCAGTGGCCAGTTATGTGTTGTATCTATTGAAGGTACATCAAGTTGACAGTCTACACTACAATTTAGACATCGCAGAGTTTTTGCGTTAAATATCTCAAGGAGTAACATATGACAAGTAAAGTTTATAGAACTGCACAAGGCAAGATTGTAGATCTGGGTGCATTAGAAGTACAAAATGAACATGTACGAGCGGTTGGCAATATGAATGTCAACGCCCGTGGCGACAAGTTGGATGCTGATGGCAATATAATCTCCACTAGATCTCAACAGGTAAATCGTAATCTTAATCGGGCTACAAACACCGCAGCGGGACCTATCCCCACTAGCAGTCGAGCACAGAAAGAAGATGCTTCTGCTATACGAGCAGCTGAACAAGAGAAAATAGAAAAAGCACGAGCACAGCGCCAAGCCGCTAGAGAACAAGGGGTAGCACCACCTGTGGAACAGCCCGCGGCAGGCTTGGCAGCAGCCATGGCACGAGCAGCAAAAATTACAGACGAGGAATAAATGACCAAACTAGCATATCAACCACATCAGATCAAACGCCATCAACTGCAACCACTGAAAGATTCAGTGATCGTAAGTGACATGGTGTTCGATGCCCGTATCACTACCAGTGGTATCATCATACCCAACGACAATGGAAAAAGCACGGGTATCCGTCCACGCTGGGGGCAGGTGTATGCTGTGGGCCCCGAGCAACAGGATGTCACACCGGGACAGTGGATTTGTATTGAACATGGTCGGTGGACCCGTGGTATCGATGTGGAAGATGAGTCGGGCAAGGTCACCCTGCGCCGCGTGGATCCCAAAGATATCATGATGATGAGTGATGACAAACCCAACGATGACACATTCTCTACTGCTATCCATGTAGAAGCCAAACCCGAGTGGATGCAGCACAATTGATCTTTAATCACACCAAATTGCTCAAGGCCGAGGGCAAACGCATCGGCATAACCTTCAGCACATTTGACATGTTGCACGCCGGTCATATCGCCATGTTGTCAGCTGCCAAGAACCACTGCGACTACTTGATCGCAGGTTTACAGACTGATCCCACAATAGATCGTCCTACAGAAAAGAATCCACCGGTGCAGAGCATAGTGGAACGACAGATACAACTAGCTGCTTGCCGTTATGTAGATGAAGTGGTGGTATATCAAACCGAACAAGATCTTGTGGATCTGTTGTTGATACTGCCTGTGGATGTGCGTATCCTGGGTGTAGAATACGAAAACAAACAATTTACCGGTCGGCATGAAGGTAATATGCGAGGCATTGAACTGGTATTCAACAGGCGTGATCATTCATTCAGCAGTTCAAGTCTGCGTCGCAGAGTGGCCAAAGCCGAAGTAGAACGCGGCCTCACGCAACAATGAAAATAGTAATAACTGGCCACACTCGTGGGCTAGGAGCAGAACTCAGTCAGAGATTTCAACAACAAGATCACGAAGTATCAGGGTTTAGTTTGAGCACAGGACATGATATCCGCAAGCCAGCTGTGCAAAGCAAAATAGTGTTGGCTTGCCGAGATGCAGATGTATTTGTTAACAATGCTTATGCAGATGAATCACAAATTCACTTGTTGAATTATGTGTATAAACAATGGAATGATCAACCAAACAAATATATCATCAATATTGGCAGCACGGCCAGCTACATGTATCGAACTCGACATCATCCTTATGTGATATGGAAAACGGCATTGGACGAAACAGCTCGGCAGGTACAGCAGTTTGCATCTTGGCCAGTGGTGTTTAATTTTCGTCCAGGAACTTTTGTAGGTCCAAAATCTGATCACATGGATGAACCTAAAATGAGCGCACAAACCACCGCAGATGTCATAATGTATGCATGGGATAATAGAAAAAATTTCACGATACTAGACATAGTCTACTCTGTTCCTCCCCAACAGAGTTGACAATCTGCACACATTTTATTAAAATACACACATGGAAATACAACCCAAAGACACCAGCCGCGGACATTTCTATGTCAGCATCATAAAAAGTTTTGTGAGGATATTTGCCGGCATGGCCTTGATCGATGGCAGTTTCATCATCGCCGGAGTAAGTTTTATCATAGCCGAACTATTAGGCATTGTAGAGGAACTAGTGTAAAATGATTGATCGAGAAGCAGTAAACAAGCGCATGGATGAACTCATGAAACCCATCGATCGCCAGATCATGATGAGCGATAGCAGAGAGGAATTGCTGATGATAGCCTGTGCTATGATGCAACGCACCACTGAGATATTTGAAGCCGAACTCGGCGTTAACGGTAGAAAACAAATGTACAAGGATTGGGTATGAAACAGTTGTGGGTAGAAAAGTATCGTCCATCTAAAGTGGACGGCTATGTGTTTGTAGACGATGCACAGCGTGAACAGGTTGAATCTTGGATCCGAGACGGAACCATTCCACACTTGCTGCTGAGTGGTGCAGCAGGCACAGGCAAGACCACGCTGGCCAAAGTGCTGATCAATGAACTGGGCGTGGACGAATACGATGTGATGTACGTGAATGGATCTAAAGAAGGTCGTAAGATCGAATGGGTAGACAAACTGATCTCGTTTGTGCAGACCATGCCATTTGGTCGGTTCAAAGTAGTGCTGATCGACGAAGCGGACTACATGAATAAGGAATCAGTGCAGCCTGCATTGCGTAACTTGATGGAAGACTATTCAAGCACAGTACGGTTTATCATGACTTGTAACTATCCGCACAAGATCATTGATCCTATCCACAGTCGCTGCCAAGGCTTCCACATCACCAAAACTGACCACACAGAATTCACTGCCAGAGTGGCCACTGTGTTGGTAGAAGAAAACATTGTGTTTGACTTGGATGTGTTGGACACGTATGTCAAGGCCACATATCCAGACCTGCGTAAGTGCTTGAATCTTGTGCAGATGAACTCACAGTCGGGCACATTGAGCCCGCCCAGTGCCACAGATAAGGCTGCCCGAGATTGGAAACTGGACTGTGTGGACATGTTCAAGCGTGGGCAAATCCGTCAAGCCCGGACTTTGCTGTGCCAAAGCAGCACACCCGAGGAAGCAGAAGATGTGTTCCGCTGGATGTATGACAACTTGGATCTATGGGGCGATACAGATGAGAAAAAGGATCAGGCTGTGGTGATCATCCGCAATGGCATCGTGAATCACAACTCAGTGGCCGATGTGGAGATCAACTTGAGTGCCACCTTGATTGAATTATCGCAGATAAGTTAATGGTCGATCAACTGATAGTGGTTGATTATGTAGAAGGATCTGGCGGGGAATTTTTTGCAAATTTTTTATCTGCACATTTTGGATCAACACTCATCACCAATACTCAACGCAATCCTAATTTTTTACAGAAATGGCTTAACTCACAGAGTTTGGTAGTAAAAAATTGGGATCAGGAGTTTAGAAAACAGCTGATAGAATTTCAGGATCTATGCAATAGCTCACACGTATCAAGATTGGCGATTCCATATCACTTGTATAAGTGGCCACATCATATAGGCATTATCTCTGAAATGTTTCCTACTAGATTTATAAAAATCAATGTGGTAGGCTACGAACACACAGTTCTAAGCGATTTTGAAAGGAAAATTTGGTTCCGCAAAATGACCAAACAAGATGTGGGAGAAGTGAAATTCTTATTACAAAGATTGGATTTCGCCCAACAGCAAATAGTTCTGGACTTGTATCGTAAACAAGAATTGATATTTAAAGACCTAGTGGGTGGAAATCTTGTTATTGGTGACTCACCTCCAACTCGAGACATAGAGATATTTTATAAAGATTTTTTTATAGACTTTGATTGTACTGTTGATGCTTATAAAAAACTTTGTGCAGAACTAGAGATAATTCCAAATTTTACATTATTGAGTGAATTGATCGATCGTAATAAAAAAAACTGGCAAGACTTACAATCATACTTAATTACATGCGTTACCTAATAATCACCTACTACAAAAAAGCCAACGGGCAAATTGATGAAAGCACAGCAGTAGCCCGCAATCTAAAAATGCGCGATCATCAAACAGCCAGTGTGATCATAGACTTCAAAAAACTACAAGTGGTCAAAGCAAACTTAAATGGCATGCAGGCACCCAAAGACTTTAACAAGATCGTGGAATACTACATGCAGCACTACGAGAATATCATCAAGCGATTGTTTGAAGAAAACGGATACGAAATTGAACTTAAAAAATCTGGACCAGAATTGAGTCCTAGTCCAGATCAGTTAGTTATTGATCATAAAGAGCCAGCACCTTTCCAATAATTGGGTGGCGTTGTATGTCTCGTCCGTTTAGCCTGCAAACAGCCATTCCTGTGACTGGGTAATGCTCTAAACGTGAACAGAGATCTAACAAACCGTTGTCGCCTCGGGCTCTATCAGCCTGCTCAACATCTCCAGTGACCACGATGCGTGATTCAGTGCCTATGCGACTCAGCAGCATTTTCATCTGTGCTGGCGTGGCGTTCTGCATCTCATCCGCGATGATCCACGCATGTTTAAATGTGCGACCTCGCATGTAAGCCAAGGGTGATATTTCGATAGTGCCATCGTCTATCATGGCAGCGATTTCAGGCGGGCGATAGTATTCACGCAACACATCCAGCAAGGGACGAGTCCACGGCTCCATCTTGGCAACGAGATTCCCGGGTAAGAACCCGTGCTGTTCGTCTTCTACGCCAATGGCCGGTCGTGTTAGGATGATGCGTTTTGCTTCACCTGATCTGAACGCTTTCACAGCAGCCAACATGGCCAAGTAGGTTTTACCTGTGCCTGCGGGTCCAACTGCGACCACGATACTTTGATCTGTGTTGAGTAGATTTAGTATGAGATTTTCTTGATTTCTTGATTTTGGGATGAGTTCTATAGGTCTTTGTCGCTGCCTGGGTTGTTGATCGAACGGGATTGTATTTTCTACCATGATTTTTCTTTGGATTTGGGCCTTGGCCCCTCTTTGTCTACTCAAGTGTGTTTCTCCTCGGTTAAGTTACCTCTCGATAACACGAATATTTAGGCCCGTGTACTCTGAGATCTGTGTATCGAAATTTCGGAAATTATCGGGATAAGTATTTGGCTTTGCGGGGAGAAACCAAAGCAAACCAGTTCTAGTCGCTTGCCATAAATATCTGTATGGACGAAAATATCTTTAAAGACCACACAGACTACTGGATGGTGGCCGATAACATACGTGATATCTACCTCTCTGAAGGCAGTTTACTCACTCTGTTGGACTTTGAGCGTGTGCTAGACGAACTGGATATCTACGCATTCAAGAACTGGAATCGCGGCGAACTAGTGCAGGGTCCAACTATCGGCAAATACAAGATCGGCTGTATATTCATGTGGCCAGAGAATCTCATGCCAGACCCACGCGGTGGACGCAGATTGCTGCCATTTGATTGTGATGTAAAGTTCAAAAAAGTGGACATGAAGATCCCTATCAAAGTTACAGAACCCAGCGACTACG
>Ga0214919_10010461_pt1 | contig 11747 bp, 12 predicted proteins | sample LL1503_MetaG_FD_177994 | JGI IMG/M metagenome (GOLD analysis project Ga0214919, IMG submission 177994) | Freshwater microbial communities from Lake Lanier, Atlanta, Georgia, United States - LL-1503 | ecosystem: Environmental > Aquatic > Freshwater > Lake | place: USA: Georgia | collected...
TGAACATGCAAAATAAATATAATAGATATAAAAGTTGCTTGAATTACCCAGGAAAACATAAGTTATAATAGTGTTAGATTAGTTAAACGTCGATAAAAACTCATTGAATTCATTTAAAATCATTGGGTCGTCGATTGAATTATTGCTATGTGTATCAAAATAAAAATTGGTAGGAATAAAGTCGTCATCATCCGTCGTTACATCACCTTCAACTACTAGTGTCACCTTGGAATTACAGAATACATAATGATTTTTTTTAATAATAATATGTTCGGGTGAAAGCTGGTAATGCTGTTTTTTTGTATAATAAGACTTGTCAATAATAAAATCAAGTCCGTGAATAGTAACAAGTTCAATCGGATTGTCCATCGGTACTAACTTAAATAGTTCATTATTTTCTGTGATATAGATTCCATTATTTGTATAAAATTCAACACACGTGCATTTATCATGCTTGAATTTATTTTTTAGAAGATGAATCTTCAGCTTGTTTGGATTATAGTGATAGCTATCAATATATAATTTCATTATTATATTATTATTTAATATAACAAACTATTTAAACCCATTGGATACAAAATATAAATGACGAGCATTCTGATAGTAGAAAAAGGCGGAAATTTAAAATCATTATCTGTGAAGGATTATCAGGAAGATGAATTGTTCAAGAAGTGTGGTTTTAAAAAGGCGGATGGATTTTCGAAGCACCACGATTGGACCATCAAGTTGTCGGGCAGTAAATATGTTGTTTCCGCGTATGGTAAGACGGAAGGAAAGGCGAACGGAGAAAATAAATATGACTTCCCTCCGCCGATTGACAATGTATTATTCTTTGGTTCATGTGCATTGGTATGTCATAAAGTAGAGGCCGGTACAACCACCACGTGCAATTTAACTCTGGAGCTCTGGGAAAAAATGTATGAGAAATTATTTGGAGGTTTTGAAGATTTGGCTGCGACTTGTGCAGAGGATGATGCCGAGATTGATGAGTTGGAAAATGTACCCAAAGAAAAGAAAACAAAGCAGGGATATTTGAAGGACGGCTTTGTGGTGGATAGTAGCGACACAGATAATGACGATTGTTGTGCGGATGGTTCAGAAAATGAGGACGATGAGGATGATGATGATGATGACGATGATGCAGCTATTGGAGACAATGATTTGATAGTAGAGGATATTGGTTCAGAGTTGGACGAGGAAGAGTATGACTACAGCTCGGATGAAGCATAACACGTTTTATATATCAAATAAAATTGATTATAATTTAAATATATTTCTATTTACATTATAGATATAGATAAGAGGATGAGAACGATATCAAATCCAGATGAATTCCGTAAGAATATTTCAGAAAAATTAAATGTCATTTTGAAACAAACAAAAACAAGTGTTAATATGGAAAAGGGAATTTACAATTATGCAGTGAAAGAGGCCAGTGCGAAAAAGGTTGTCAAGAAGTGGGACAATCCGCATTTTGTACAAATTTATGTTGACCGAGTTCGTAGTATTTATTTCAACTTGAACAACGAATCGCTTTTACAGCAATTGTCAGATGGAACTATTAAGCCCCACGTGGTTGCTTTTATGACACACCAAGAGCTTCGTCCAGAGAAGTGGGACAAACTTATCCAATGTAAGATTCAGCGAGATAAGCATAAATATGAGACAAACATAGAGGCTGCTACAGACACGTTTAAATGCAGGAAGTGTCAGTCGAATAAGTGCACTTATTATCAAATGCAAACTCGGTCAGCGGATGAGCCCATGACAACTTTTGTAACCTGCATTGATTGTGGCAATAGATGGAAATGCTAATAAAAAATGAAATCGTTTTCAGTGAATACATCAATACAACAACGTAATTATCAAGATGTCAAACAACAAAGTAGTGCAGACCGAGTTATTCATCAAGTATCTGCCGATAGATTTGTCACGATATACATACAAGTTTATATATCGTGATGTAAAGGTAAGTTTATGGCGCCATAAATATAAGATGCGCGATCTATTAAACAATCTCTATGATTATTGTGGTGGATATGAATACTTTGCAGATAAGATTATAGAGATATTTACGCAATATTTTCCAAACGACATACACAGAATTACAGATGATTGGTTTATTCTTGAAAGAGAAAAAGTGGCTGGGCATGGTTGGACCAAATATTATAGGTTGCCGTATTTCGGGCATTATGAAGATGATGTGGCCGATACATATTATGAAGGCTTGTTTGATAAAATCGCTGCGATTCTAGATGAAAAAACGCCAGACGAGTTATATGGATTACTTGCTGGATTGGTGCTTATTAACAACAAAATGAATAAAAAGGCGGCCATGGCCTTATAAAAATGAAATCACAAAAACATAAAAATGAATCGTTCGCTTCGGTTCTTTTTTTAGGTCTGAACCAGGCAGTTTATAAAAAATAAAAACAAGCCCAAAACCAGGCTAGAATCAGCAACGGACGTGTAATAATAATCCATTCTACGAAAGAAGCGGGTAAAGTCCATTTTTTTGCTGGCGCGGGTCTGCGAATGAAGTCATTCAATATTTCATCTGGAAAAGACGAATTTACTTTGCGTAAAAACATGGCATACTTATTCTTTTCAAGAGATGCCTTTATAAACTTAATATCTTCCGCCGTGCCATGTTTGAATACATATGGGCTAGTGGGCGACGACATTTTTTCCCAGTCAGTCGCATGTGAAATCTCATTTTTCACATTTTCTAATCTTTTTAGTCCGTGCAAAATAATGGCAAATACGCTTTCGTTTGCAAGACCGCCTTCGCAAACGCGTTTATACATGACATTGTCAGATAAGGCAAACCGAACGCATACCGATGCATCTTCTCTCTTGAGTACAAACCAAGGGTCGTGTCCAAGATGGAATTCTTCTGTTAGATGGCGTAAATTGGCGCGACCAATTAAGTGGACATTCCACCAAGCCTTTTTCCATCGAAAAATGCTATGATCATAATTTTGAAAAAAAAGATTGCGAAAATGCTGTGGCGAAATAATAGGTACGCATGAATCTGTCAACATACAGAACCATTTGTTTTCTGGGTCATGGTCGTGTGCATAAGACAATAAATTCATATAGGCGGGAACAACGTGATAATACGTAGTATTTGCAATGTATTTGGCGGAAATGACGTGTTCTTTTATCCAAGGAGACCTTATTTTGCTGTAGTCCTTATAATGAAAATAAACATTGATAATATCGGCGTTGGCCTCTATCCATTCTCTCCAAATATGTTCCTTGTTCAATGAATGGTCATAACTGATGATGAAACACAACGCGACTTTCATAGAGCCTGTAAGTATAATAATATAAAAAATATAGTATTATATTGTTATTTTCTCAAACTATATCGTGCATATTTAATGCTATTATATATTTTTTCTGTATTTTTCTGCATCCCAATTATTTAAATAATTGTTTTCTTCATCTGTTAATATTTCATTATCGTTATTATAACATATTAAATGACATTTTAATAACGCTTCTATTTCTATACATTTTTTTAGGGAATTTGAATTGATGTAAATGTTGTTTTCATGTAAGAATATTTTTGGAATTTCATTATACAACTTTTTATATTTTAAAATTTCTGCAATATCGTTATCATAATTACTTGTTATTTTTAAAACATCAACACCACAATAAACTAATTTATCAGGAAAATAAGGAGCAAAATTTATATTATTATTTAATTCTTTAATTTTAAAATCGTTAGATAAATATGAAATAGTTAAACCAGATGTAATATTATCCATTAGTGATGAAATATAATTTGTTAATTTATACTCTTCAAAATTTATTTTAATAATTTGTTCTAATGTATCTATCGTATAATTTAATAATTTATATATATCATTTATATTATCGCTTGTTATTACTATGCCGTGATTTTTCAAAAATATTATATCTTGGTTATTATATATTTTTTTTAATTCAATAGCTACATCAATACCAGGAGTATAATAATTAACAAAACAGAAATCTTTAAAATAATCGTTTAAAATTGTTTCACAATTAATTAATCCACATATTTTTAAAAATTGTACTGGATGTAAATGTGTAGTGTATTTTTTCGTCATACTATGCATAGTAGTCTCAATAGATGGTTTATAATTCTTTAAAAAATATATTGAATTATTACACACTTTTTTTGCCTCTTCTTCTCTCATTTTTTTGTTTTCATTATGAATGGAATTTAAATTATTATAAATATAATTTCTATCTAACCCTACATAGTTTTTATTGTAATTTATCTCAGATAATAGAGACCCGGAAGATTTAATAAATAAAAAATCATTCATTTTAAATGATATATTTCCTCCGCCACTTTGAACCAAATCATATCTTTCACCACAAAATTTTGATAATTCGATAAATAATTTGGCTTGTTGGTAGTATTCACTAAAAAAATATAATAAAGATGTAAAGTTATCAAATTCACAATAACTTTTATTAAATTTTAATTCCTTCTTATTGAACCAAAATGCATACATGTCAATTAAAGTTATGCTTTCAATATCATTTTTATAAGAATCGCCTATCATTGCAACTTCATGCTTATTAATATTATTTTCTTGTAATATCGTATAAAATAGTTTTATATCTGGTTTTTCTATTCCGAATTCTTCGCTTGTATATACTCTTTTAAAATATTTCAAAATATTTAATTTTTTTAAGCGTGTCATTTGCTCATAACATATGTTATTGGTTAAAAGATAACAATTTATATTATACGTATTGCAAAGTGTTAAAAAATTTTCAACACCATCAAACAATTTTAAGTCTTCGTCAAATTTTTGTATATATAAATCGTATAATTTTATACTTTCTTCTAATGGCAAATTTAATTCTTCTACTAACTTTTTAAACTGAATACATTTATTATGCGAAGAAGCTTGATGAAATACATTATTTTGATATATTTTTTTTACTCTATTAAATTTATTTTTTATTTCATCAACATCCATTTTAAATGAGGTTGATATATATTCAAATATACTATTTATAGCAATATCATTACAATGTGAATAATCATACAAGGTATCGTCAAAATCCATTATTAAATGCTTAAACATGCAATTTATAATATATATGGATTTTTATTTAAATTTAAAATATTTATACTAATAATATATAAATATTTTATGAACATAGTTAGTTTTAAAAATAACGGCTTGAATATTTTGAAAGAAAAGGATGCAAATAATAGAATGATTGGCTATAACATTTATAATGACGTACAAATTATTGGAAGAAATTGTTTTTACCCCAATGTGTTAATATGGGATAAAGCGGAAAAAATTATAAATCCATACGATGAAAAAGTAATGTCATTAAATAAAGATACATTTTATGATGATAATGTATATAATTATAAAACTTTTAAAATAGAAAATCCAAAGATAATTGAAGAAGATCTTTTTTTCTTTATTTATAATTTTGATAACTATTATCATTTCCTGTATGATACATTACCATATTTGTATACATATTTAGAATTAAAAAAAAAGAATCCTGCATTGAAATTATTAGTTAATTATCCAAATAAGGATAAAAAGGATTTTTATAAATTTAATACTGATTTTTTATATAAATTAGTAGACAAGTGTGATATCATAATACATAATGAAGACAATATTTATAAAAAATTAATAATATCAACATCATTAACTCATGGAGGTTTATCTAATTCTCCGCCAAGAGAAGAAATTTATGAAATATATGCGTTATTGAAAAATAATATTAATTTGAATAATGTTGATGAAAAATATAAAAATATTAAAAATATTTACATATCAAGAAGAACGTGGTTAAATAAAGACAATTCCAATATTGGCACAGATTATACAACAAGACGAAAAATGATAAATGAAGATGAATTAGTGGAAAACCTACAAAAATATAATTTTGTAGAAATATTTGCCGAGAATTTAAATAGCGATGAAAAAATATTTTTATTTGCAAATGCCGAAAAAATTTGTGGTTCAATCGGCGGCGGTATGTCTAATTTATTATTCAGTACAATGCAAATAAAGTCATATGTTATTGTATCTCCATATTTTTTAGATATAAATTATCGTTTTAAGTATAGTTTAGAAAATACAGATATTAAGTATTTTGATGAGACGGAAGTGTTTAAAGAAACAAATAGTAAATATTCATTTTATGTAAGAGTGAAAATAATTAGTAGAGAAAATGAAGATTATAATAAAATTGGAGAAATTATAAATTTCACAGATAATAAATATGAAATTGCGTTATCTAATAATGATGTGGCAGGATTTAATAATCTAACAAAATATGAAAATAAATTATTTTATGATAACGAATTTGAAATTTTAGACAAAGGACTAAATTCGCCGTATGTGTATAACTTTCAATCCTTAATTGAAAATATACTATAACAAAATAAGTATTAATTCTTGTTTTTTATAAATTTTAATACATATTATAATATATATTTTAATATATGTATTATAAATAATATGAAAATATGTATTTGTATTTGTGGTTTAAATCGGTCAATTCCGCTAGTAATACAAAACTTTGACAATATATTTTGCAACGATAGTATTGATTATATATTATCAACCAGTGAAAGTATAGATAATGAATATTTAAACACATTGAAAAATAATAAGTATTCAAATATTATTATAAAATTATCATTGAAAGATTATAGTTACAATGATTTTAGAAATAGTGAAAATTATAGTAATAAGCTAATATATTCTATAAAATTAATAAATAATAGTAAATACGATCTCTATATAATTGTTAGAAGCGACTTAATTTTAGAGTCAATCAATTTTGACCTGATCAAAGATAATAAAATATATTTTAGTAGCCATAATGTAAATTCGTATTCAATTAATAATGAACGTGTAAACGATAATATAATAATTACAAAGGATTATGATTTATTATTACGATTAATTCAGCTACATGATTTCAATGCAAATAACAAAAATTATTTAGATATTAATTTATATGAATATTTAAAAAAATATAATATTTGTTATGAAATAATTGATATACAATACAAGTTAATTTTATCAGAGTGCAATATTATCGCAATCAATGGAGACTCGGGTTCAGGTAAGACAACATTATCAAAAATATTAAAGTTATTATTTGAAAAAGATGCATGTTTATTAGAAACAGATAGATATCATAAATGGGAGAGAGGCGATGAAAATTATAAAAAATACACACATTTAGATCCGTATGCAAACCATTTAGAAAAAATGAATGAAGATATATTTCAATTAAAAATTGGACAAGATATTTATCAAGTTGATTATGATCATTCGTCGGGAAAATTTACACAAAAACAAAAAATAGAAACTAAAAAAAATATAGTTTTATGTGGGTTGCATACATTATATCGTGAAAATACAAATGAATTATTAAATTTAAAAATTTATTTGGACACTGATAGAGACCTAATAAAAAAATGGAAAATACAAAGAGATGTTATTGAACGCGGATATACATTAGAAAAGGTTTTAAATCAAATTGAAGCACGAGAAAAAGATTACAATGAATTTATTTTAAAACAAAAAGAAAATGCGGATATAGTCATACAATTTTATGAAATTGAAAATGAATTAGAATGTAATTTTATTATTCAAAATGATCTTTTAAAAATTAAAAGCATAGAAAAAATAATTAGTTGTGGTTATAAAATAAGTTACGACAATGATAAAAATTTGATCATAAAGTTAAAAAACTCCATTGAACATATTGATGACAAAATAATAAATATAGTTGAAAATAATGAAGCTGTTTTTATAAATAATTATTTTAAAGAAGCTTTAAATTTAATATATTATTTAGTATAAGTAATGAATAATAATTGTTATATAGTTATTCATCAAGGTATTGGCGATTTATTTAATTCAATTGGAATTATAAATTATTATGAACAAAAATATAATAATATATTTATTTTAGTATTAAATGATTTAAATTTAAATATATTAAAGGAAATTTTCTTTGAAAAAAAAAACATTATACCTATAATACCAGAATTTATTAATTATGAAGAAAATGCAGATCAAAATACTTGTATAAGATGTATGACTTATGGTAGGCCATTAAATTATTGTAGAGATAATTATAGTTGTAAATATATAAACTATAGTAAGTTAAACGGAGAAATTATTAAAATCGGGTCATTTGATAATTGTAATAAATGGGAAATATATAGAAAAAATCAGTTTTCATTTGCACATTCTTTCTATAGCTATAATAATTTGGACCCATATTTAAGAATTAATAATTTTAAATTATTTAATGATAATAGCAAAGCAAATGTTATTTATAATAAATTTATAACAAATTATGGTGAAAAATATATATTAGTTCATGAAGATATTGATAGAAATTTAACAATAAATAAAAATAAAATAATTAATAAAAATTTACCAATTATTAATTTGAATAAAATTTCAGAGTATTTTGTAGATTATTTATTTGTAATTAAAAATGCACAAGAAATACATTTAATTGATTCATCATGGTCAGTATTTATTTATTTATTAAGTAATGCAGAAATACAAAATATACCTATATTTTTAAACGAAAGCTATTTTAAATCATTTGGAAGAGATACAAATATTTATAAAAATCCTACTTATGATAATTGGATATTTTATTAATTTGTTTGACTAACCGCAAAGTAGCTTCATGAAATATTTATCCAGATATTTCAAAGAAATATTGGATGCACCTATGAATATAGAGATTTAGAATAATGATATTATCAAGGAAATGCTGAATACAATAAAATATTATATATTAAAGCAAACATATATTATATAATAGTATAATATATGTTTGCCTTATTATTTTATGGAAATTCGCCATTCAACTCAAAAAAAGGAGATATGCAACCGGTTGATAAATACTATTCGTTTGAATCAATTAATAAACATATAATATCACAAAACAAGGATATAAAGGTGTTTTTTCATACTTGGGATACCAATGCTAATAATATTGATTATTTAATAGATTTTTATAAACCTGCAAAATATATTGCTGAAAATTATATAGAAAATAATGTTGTTAATAGTTATTTGCTTTCTATAAATAAGGTAAACGCGTTGAAATCTGAATATGAAAAAGAAAATAATATATATTTTGATAATGTTATATTATGTCGTTTCGATATTATATGGACTACAAATGTAAATTTAACTGAAATTAATAATAATAAGTTTACGATTAGTTATTGGGGCAATATTAATATTGATAAAAATGCATCTTATGATAATTTATTAATTGTAGATAATCGTAAAGGTATTCATAATATTTTTTTTATATCAAATAGTAAAAACATGAATATTTTCTGTAATTTATATAATGAATTATATAAATATGATAATGTAGATAAGGTTCCAATAATGTTGCATGTAATTGAAAGGTATCATTTAGAAAAAACAGGATTAATTAATATTATTGATTTTAAATTTATCGTAGCAATTGATTTAGAAATAGAATCAAGATGTTTTATGTATGGTACTCCTGGATATGAACATATTGGAAAAAATATTTTACAAACTTTAGCGTGTAATACCGATTTAATACCACATAACAAAAATATAAATGAAAATTAAAATATATGCACTATATACACATATATATTTTAATGTCATTGATTTGGACAAATTCATCAAAATCCGGTTTATGTGATCGATTAATAGATTTATTTATAATGACATCATTTGCGCAATTATATAAAAAAGATTTATACTTAACGTGGGAAACACAACCAATATGTGATATTCAAAATAAAATTTGGAATCCAATAAGGTTTAATGATTATAAAATAGAGAATGTAAAACAATATTTTCAATTTCCAGAATGTATTCATTTTTTATCTAACACAGAGTTGCAATTTAAAATAAATAGTAAGTCAGAAAAAGATATAATATTTAATAATTATCTAGGAGGAGTTTATTCGCCAATTACATTTTATAATAATTTTATTAATCAAAATAACTTAGAAGGCTATATAAATATATTTCAAACTTTAATTCATCAATTTCAACCTACTCAAAAATTATTAAATTTACTATCAAATATCCCGAAAGATTTAATTACAATTCATTTAAGAAGAACCGATAAGGCTTCAATACATATATCTGCATTAAATGCTAATGGCATTGATACAAAAGATATGGATAATTTAAATGATAAAACAAAGAGTTTAATTAATAAATTTATAGACAAAGGATATCAATCCTTTTATTTTGCTTCAGATTGCCCAAATACAAAAAAAGAATATGAACACTATTATCAAACTCAAAATATTATTAATTATAAAATAAATGAAGATATTGAACAAACATATATTGATATATATTTAATGTCTCAAAGCAAGTATATAATTTTATCGCAACGACATTCAAGTTTTTCATTATTTTCGTCAATGATAAATAGGACACTATTTATATATTTTTATGAAGATTCTATTGTAAATAAAAATCAATATACTATTTTAAATCATATTTGTCATATTAATAATTTAGAACAATACGTATTTTAAATACCGACTTATTGAATTATGAGCAGCAGCTAGCTGTTATCCATATTATATAATATTATATACTTAAATATATTATGATTTATTTTTATAATGACAAAAGAAGGAATTTTATTTTTTCACCAGGGTTGGACAGATATAATTAATTGTCTTGGATTAATTAATTATTATTGTAATTTATACGATAAAATATATTTAATAATGAGAGAAGATGCGAAACCAATATTGGATTTTTACACAAAAGATATAAAAAATGTTCAAATGATTTATGACAAACAACATGCTATTGCTTCTACAAATGGGTTTACATATGTTATAAATAAATATAGTGAATTGCAACTACAAGAAGCCGAATTATTAGGAATAGGATGTGTTGATATATATAGAAAAGATAAGTTTAAAGATGCCTTTAATAGAAACACAAACTCTTATTTTGTAAACAAATTTTATGAAAGTTATAATATTTCTTTTAATACACGAATAAGTGATTTTAACTTTACTCGTGATAAAGAATTAGAAAATAGCATCTACGAAAAATTTATAAATACCCATGGAAATGAATATATTTTACATCATGAAATTATACAAAATTATAATCATTCTAAAAAAATTGTTAATCTAAATGGTATTTCAGATATTTTTTTTGATACGATAAAAGTATTAGAAAATGCGTTAGAAATTCATTTATTAGATTCTGTCTGGGCCGCTTTTATTTATCAATTAGATGCAAAATATAAATTATTTCAAAATAAAAAAATATTTTTATATGCTAAACGAGGTCATATAAGAATGTTTCAAGAACCTATAAAATTAACAAATTGGATTATGGCCATCTAGGTATGGGATATTGCGGGAACGCGCTTAAACTTAACTTATAAATATTTATTTTTAAAAAAGTTATTGCATTATAAAATGATGACTCTGGATGAAAAAAATTAGTATTATTTACAGCACATTTATCCAATACATCTAGTTGTTCTAATATTTTTTTTGAAGTATTTTTATTCGAAATAAACATCACATCTGGTAATGCTGGTTGGTTATGGACCGCAAACGTTGGATTATTTGCAACATATACAACATTATCTAAATTTCTACCTATAATATCATAAAAATTACATAAATGATTATCTAAATATGTATCTGTTCGTAATGAAACTATAAAATCAAA
>Ga0214919_10010462_pt1 | contig 11747 bp, 8 predicted proteins | sample LL1503_MetaG_FD_177994 | JGI IMG/M metagenome (GOLD analysis project Ga0214919, IMG submission 177994) | Freshwater microbial communities from Lake Lanier, Atlanta, Georgia, United States - LL-1503 | ecosystem: Environmental > Aquatic > Freshwater > Lake | place: USA: Georgia | collected 2015-03-15
CACTAAGAAGGAAAACTCGGTCGCAGCGGCGGTGGATAAGCCGACCCAGCGTCCGCCAAGAATGGTAACGAGGGAGCGACTCGTACCAGGAATAAGGGCCACACATTGACAGAAACCTACGCCGATGGCTTGCCCAAATCGCATGTTTTCAAGTTCATCTCCTTTAGCGTTGAGCGCGGGCAGTAATTTCTCGGCGACGAAAATCAGGATGCCGCCGAGAATAAGGGCGATGGCAACACTGGTAACGTTAAACGGAATCCAATCTTTAATCAGAAGCCCTAGAAACGCAGCGGGGATGAATGCGAGGAGGATGCCACCAATCATTTTAAATGCCTGTGTTTCGCGACGAATCGCGCCCACTAATAATTTTTTGAAACGAGCGGCAAAAGCGACGACGACCGCCAAGATGGCACCGAGTTGAATAATCACGATGTAATCATCCGCGACACGTTCGAGGCTGATGCGTCGGCCTTTTCTATCCAGAACTCCCTCCACAAAAACTACACTATTTTTCGGTACATGGAGTAACTCATCGCTGATAATCATGTGACCAGTGGATGAGACGGGAAGGTACTCGGTGGTTCCCTCTACGACTCCCGTAATGATGGCACGTTCAGTCGTGAAATAGCCTCGAACCTCAGCGGGGGAGGGGTCTGCTGCTTTTGCCAGATGCGGGTGTAATCCGGTCCAACATAGAAGCAAAAGGAGGCAATGGCGCATGCGCTGAATGAATACTGTCCCGCGATAGTGGCAAGCCTGCCGATTTGCCCTTGTCGCTTGCACTTGTGAAAACCATTAACTCTATAGCGTCTATTCCTATGTCGGCTTCCAGTCTCATCCCTACTCGCGAACCAAGGTTTCAGGTGCCTGATGCCCGGGGGCGTTTTGGTCAATTCGGTGGAATGTATGTTCCCGAAACATTGATGACCCCTTTGCAGGAGTTATCTGCCGCTTACGACGTCGCTCGCCGTGATCCCGTCTTTCAGGCGGACTTCACGAAAATGCTCAACGAGTTCGCGGGTCGGCCCACAGGTTTATATTTCGCCGAAGCGCTGACTAAGCACTGCGGTGGTTCCAAAATTTACCTTAAGCGTGAGGACATGTTGCACACCGGTGCACACAAAATTAATAATGCAATCGGTCAGGCCTTGCTCGCCGTGCGCATGGGCAAGAAGCGTATCATTGCCGAGACGGGTGCCGGACAACACGGTACCGCCACCGCTGCAGTTTGTGCAAAGTTCGGTCTCCAGTGCGTTATTTATATGGGTGCGGAGGACATGGAACGCCAGGCCCTCAATGTTTATAAGATGCGTTTAATGGGTGCGGAAGTTCGCGGTGTTGAAGCGGGTCAACGGACCTTAAAGGAGGCCGTCAACGAAGCCATGCGCGACTGGGTTACCAATGTACGCGACACCCATTATATTTTAGGCACGGCTTACGGTGCACACCCGTACCCGATGATGGTGCGTGATTTTCACCGCATTATCTCGATGGAATCGAAGCAACAAATGTTGCGGGCCGAAAACCGTTTACCTGATCACGTGGTTGCCTGCGTGGGCGGCGGATCGAATGCGATTGGTGCGTTCTTTGAATACTTAGACGAACCCAGTGTGCAACTGACCGGCGTCGAAGCGGGCGGACGTGCCATTAAGCGTGGTGAACATGCGGCACGCTTTGCGGGCGGACGTCTCGGCGTTCTCCAAGGATGCCTCACCCATATTTTACAGGACAGCGAAGGTCAGATTGAAGGTACGCATTCCGTTTCCGCTGGCTTGGATTACGCTGCAGTTGGACCCGAGCACGCTTATTATTCGGAGATGGGCCGCATCGAATACGCCCACGCGAACGACCAAGAATGTTTGGACGCCTTTAAATTATTATCGCGTATTGAAGGAATTATTCCGGCACTCGAAACCAGTCACGCTGTCGCCCACGGTTGCAAGGTTGCGGCAGATGGTCCGCGCACGAATGTGGTGATGATTAATTTATCGGGTCGCGGGGATAAAGATGTTTGGAGCGCGGCGCGCGCCATGGGCGACGAAATTAAATTATAAAATGAGTCTGCAATCCATGACCGGTTTTGGTCGAACGGAATTCCAACTGTTTGACAAAAATTTCGTCATCGAGATGGCCTCGGTGAACCAGAAAAGTTTACAAGTTTCAGTTTACGGACCCGACGAGTGGCCCACACTCGAGTCGATGGTTACGAATTGGATTAAACCCAGCATCCATAGGGGTAAAATCACGGTTCGGCTGACGGGTTATGAGGCCGATAGCCGGTCGAATGCCCCTTGGAATGAAGCGAAAATTCAATCGGCCCTGGATGAACTTAAACACATTGCCGCGAAACTGCATGTGCGCTTTGAGCCCGATGCACGCTTGCTTCTGAGTTTGGCTGAGTTGCGACACGCGGATCGCCCCAAGCTACCAAACATTGATAGTTGCGAGGATGTTTTACATCGGGCGTTTCACACGGCACTGCATCAGCTCATTAAGGTGCGGCAGACCGAAGGACGTGCCTTGGTGCTCGACTTACAGCAACGCCTCTCGCGATTAACGGAATTAGTTGTAGCGATGGAGACGAGTGAGAAAGGTGCGCCTGCTCGCCACCGCCAGCTCTTGCAAAAGCGCCTAAATGATTCGGGTATAAATTTGGACTTTAACGACGAACGCATCTTGCGAGAACTCGCATTGTTTGCTGATCGTTGCGACATCACCGAGGAGACCGTCCGAATGAAGAGTCATTTGGCGCAATTTTCCGATGACCTGACGAGTGATAAAGTAGGGCGAAAATTAGACTTTCTGGTTCAGGAACTTCTTCGCGAAGTGAATACCGTGGGCAGTAAAGCCTCAGAAATCGCCACAACTAAGGCCGTTTTAGAAGCTAAGACCGAAATTGAGCGAATCCGGGAACAGGTACAAAATCTAGAGTAAGTTTTTTGGGTGTGGTATTGCCTTCGCAGGTTTCCCATGCCTTTGTCTATCAACACTTACGCATCTGTCATGTCCGACAACCTTACCAAACGAGAAATCGTCCTAAAAATTTTTACCGATAAGGGTTACCCGCAGAAACATATCCGCGACAGCGTGCAACTCACGCTTGATGCGATTTGCGAGGCCTTACTTTCAGGTCGTGATGTCGAGTTGCGTAACTTTGGCGTTTTCCAAGTTCAAGTGCGTAAGCAGCGCGTGGGACGTAATCCTAATCGCCCTGAGACCGATGTCGTTATTCCTCGTCGTGCCGTCATTAAATTTAAGGCCGGTAAAGAGCTGAAAGCAAAATTGAAGACGATCGACCTCAATAAGCCTTCGAGCGATTCTAAATCGAAGGCTGAATAATTGGCGCGCTTTCGCCATGGCTGACATTCAATCACTTCCGGGCTTTCGGGAATTTTACCCCGAAGAACGTGCCGTCCTCGGTCATGTGTTTGAGGTCTGGCGCCGCACCTGTCGACGCTACGGCTTCCGCGAGTGGGAATCCCCCGTTCTTGAGCCCTTGGAGCTTTTCACCGAGAAATCAGGCGAGGAAATCGTAAGACAGTTATTTAATTTTGAAGATAAGGGCGGCCGACAGGTCAGCCTCCGTCCGGAGATGACACCATCGCTCGCCCGCATGGTCGGTGCCAAAGCGAATGGCATGGCGAAACCGATTCGCTGGTTTGCGATTGGTGAAAACTATCGCTACGAAAAACCACAGAAGGGTCGGCTCCGTGCCTTCTATCAACTCAATGCTGATTTGTTAGGTGAAGCCGGACCAGCAGCGGATGCTGAACTGATTGCACTCTGTGCCGATTGTTTAATTGGTTTTGGATTAGTCGCCGCGGATTTTAAAATCCGTATTTCTGATCGCACGCTCTGGTTTAAGTACCTCGAAAGCAAAGGTGTGCCCGAGGCCAGTGCCACCGCGGTTTTAGGAGTAGTCGATAAATTAGAGCGTGGTTCACCCGCTGATTTACTTCAGGCCATGTCGAAGGCACTGGCTGACACTAAGGTTGATGCCGAAAAATTATTAGCAGATGTCCGCCAATTTGCCTCCATTCGTTCGTTGCCCGATTTAGAAAAGATTGCGGGCGCCGATGTTGCCATGCAGGCGCGTTTAGCAGAATGGCAGCAGTTGCTTTCAACCATTGCCTCGTTGGGCTTTGCGGAGTGTGTGACCATCGACCTCACCATTGTCCGTGGCTTAGCCTATTATACGGGTTTTGTGTTTGAGGCGTTTGAAACTGGCGGAGATGCCCGTGCCTTGGCGGGTGGCGGACGCTATGATACCTTGGTGAAGAAACTCGGCGGACCCGAATTGCCTGCTGTTGGTTTCGGCATGGGCGATGTAACACTGCGTGACTTGCTCGCCACCAAGAAACTGATTCCTGCCTATGCGGATGGACCTGACTTTTATGTGATGGTTTTAGGTAATGATGTGCGACCCACTGCACTCGAGGATGTGGCGAAACTCCGACAAGCGGGTTTCCGTGTGGAATATAATTTGCGCGACGGCAAGTTCCCTAAGCTCATTCAAAGTGCCGAAACTGCCGGTGCGAAGTATGCTTTAGTCTATGGCGGCGAAGAAGTCGCCAAGGGTGTGACCAAGGTGCGCAGTCTAATGGACCGCAAGGAAGCCGAAGTACCGCGTGCGGATATCATTCCGGCTCTACGTGCCGTGTTAGAAGAAGGCATGGACGCCATTATGCCTTGAGCGGAATGCGGGAACAGAACCGTCAGTACCACAATATGGCCAAGACTGCTTCTTGGACCATGGTTTCTCGCGTGTTGGGTTTAGTTCGCGATCAAGTCACCACTGGTTTCTTTGGTGCAGGTGCCGTGGGAGCTGCGTTTCTTTTTGCCTTTCAGATTCCCAATTTATTTCGCCGTCTATTAGGTGAAGGTGCCTTAACCGCGGCAGCCGTTCCGGTCTTGGCGGCCAAGACTCACGAAGGGGGAAGTCAGGAGGCTTTCGGATTTCTTAATTATGTAATCAAGCGTGTGCTGCCTTGGATGTTGGCGATCACCTTGCTCGGCGTCGGATTGGCTTTGCTGGGAATGTTTTTCCTGCGTGACCCGAAGCAACAGTACGCGGCCGAGCTCACCATTTGGTGTATGCCTTATATGCCGCTCATTTGTGTCGCGGCACTTTTTACTTCGGCCGTTAACCTCAGTGGTCGATTTGGTTTAGCGGAAATCGCGTCGTCGGCGCTTAACCTGTGTATGATTCTGGGGATTGGCTTTTTTGGAAACTTTCTGGCGGAAACGGATATGGGTAAGGCACGTTGGTTGTGCGTCGGGGCGTTGGCCGGTGGCACCATGCAGCTCTTGATTCCGATGTGGGGATTGCACCAAGCGGGTTGGCGTCGACACTTCATGAAGGCGGATGAACAGGCCTGGCATGCGTTGCGGATTGCGTTTGTGCCGGCGGCACTCGGTGCCGGTATTTTACAAATTAACTTTCTCATTTCACGAACCTTGGCCTTCAATGTCGATGGTGCAGGCCTGACCTATTACTATATAGCGAATCGAATTGTTGAATTACCTATCGGGCTCTTTTCGACCACGATTGCCACGGTGATGTTCCCAGCGATGGCGACCGCGTTTGCCGAAAAAGACTTTGCCTCCATGGGACGAAACTACGCACGCGGGATGCGTTTAATCATGGCGATCAATATCGCGGCCGCGATGGGCTTTGCGGTCTTCTCGATTAAAATCGTTAAACTCCTTTTTGAGTTTGGTCAGTTCAAGGCTCAAGATTGTGCCAACACCGAGACGGTCTTGGTGCTCTTTTCCTTAGCGATGCCATTTCACGCCATGATTTCGATGGTCACGCGGGCGCTCAATGTCGTAGGTAAGACAAAGGCGACGTTCAATGTGGCGATTCGATCGGTCGCGGTGAATGTCGTATTATCAGTTCTAACCATTTATTATGGTTACGGAATCATCGGACTGGCCATCGCCAATGCCATTGCGGCCGTCGCACAGTATTTCCTACTGCGACGTGAGCTCAAGAAGTCTTCACCAGAGTTTTTCTCGGAGAGTTTGCTAAAGCCATTCCTTCTCACGATTGGTGGCTCGTTAATTATGGGCATGGTGGCTTATCAATTCTGCCAGCTCATCGCCAATCTATGTCAGTCGTGGTTGAATGAAAAAATCAACCTCATGCTCAGCATGTCCATCGGTGCCGCTATCGGCGCCTCATGCTATGCGGCGATCCTATACTATTTCAAATACCCTGAGCGGGACCTGATTATCAACGCACTCGAAAAAATTAAGACCTTCCTGAACCGTGTGCGGGATACGCTTCGCTCACTTCTTCACCGCTGGCGAAGTCGATAGTTTGGGGCTGACTGGATTAACGCCGTTATACTTGGAATTCAACGCCGCCAGTATGGCGATGGTTTCGACATCTATTACGCCGTCTGCTTTGCGGCCGCGGAAGTGACGCTGAAAAGCTTCGATGGCTAACTTGAGATTGGCATCGGAATTATTATCAAAAGCATACCCGTAGGTTTTAAGCATGAGCTTAATTTGTGCCGTTGTGGGTAGGCCGCGTTGGTACAATTGAGTACAGCGTGATACCTCGCTGGCATCGGGCCAGGCGCCGACGCTGGCGGCTGCTAATTGCGCCCAGGGAAACAATGAACCCGGATCAACCTTACGACCCACGGCGATATCAGAATGTGCCACGACGTTGACGGGGCTGATATTATTTCGACGGATGATATCCTGGCACAGTCGGATAATGGCGGCGATCTGTGCAGGCGGATACGCGTGAACGTTGCCGTCTAGATTAACAATTTCGATGCCGACTGAATATTGGTTGAGGCCATTATAATCTTTCCACTGACTCTTGCCGGCGTGTGACGTTGCGAAGCATTCGTGAGCCATGCGAAAGACGCGTGGCTTGGGTTCGTCGCTGACCAGGTAATGAATGCCGACCCGATGGCTGCTCGTCTTGCCTTGCAGGGTCTGCATGGCGGAGGGAAGGGCGGTCGCCGTGTGATGCAGGACGAGGCAGGTGATGGGCTGGGTCCGGCGTTGAATCGCGGCGCAAGGAATGTACCCGTCGATCGGGGTCTGGTTAAAGGTCTCCCGAGTCGTAGACTGAGTGCCTGTTCCGGTGCTCGCGCACCCCGCTAAAAAGAGGACCGAAAGACAGACCAAAACCGCTACAGATCTCATGCAATATGAGCGATAGGTGTCACAATTCATACAAAGGGAGGCAAGCATACCTAGGCCATTAAAAGCCCCAAGATAATAGTATAAACATACATAATACACACATATTTATTGTATATTACTATATTAGACATAATGTATATTGTGCGAAATATATTAGGATGGGGATCGGGCGCCAGGATTGCAGGATTGCTATATGGTTGAGAACGCTCATTTAAATATACCCCTATGAAAGTCGCACGTCACATCATCGAGGCTCGTCGCGAGGCTATCGCCAAAATGTTAGGCAACGTCGGGTACGTCCCTGTTTTAGAAATCTGTAAACAGTTCAATGTCTCCGAGGCCACTGCTCGCCGTGATCTCACTGAGTTAGAGAGTCAACGTCGATTGACGCGAACCCATGGTGGAGCACTCACTGATTTTAATCGCAACTTCCCGCCGCTCGATGCGCGTAAGACGGAAGAAGCCGATAGCAAACGTCGGGTCGGCGAAAAAGCTGCAACGCGTGTGAAAGCCGGGATGACAATTTACTTGGACTCTGGTTCAACGGTTTACTTTGCCGCCGAAGCCATTGTCGCTGCCAAGATTCCTGATCTGCAAATTGTCACCACCTCCATACCCACGGCTCAGCTCGTGGCTAGCTTGCCGGGCATCGAAGTTTATATTCCTGGCGGACTCTACTTGGCTCACCACGCGATGGTGGCGGGCGATCGCACCCTTGAGGAAGTAGCGCGTTGGAACTTTGATTGTGCGCTACTCGGTGCTGAAGGTATTGACGAAAATGGTTTATGGAATTCACAGCGCGACATTTCTCACCAGCAACGTGAAGTGATTCGCCGCAGCGATGAAGTCCTGCTTTGCCTGAATAAAATCAAGCTCGGTCGCAATGGCCCCTGTGCCGTGACGCGTGACCTTAACAACCTTTTCTTGGTAATCGATACCGATGCATCTGCTATCGCTAAAGCCAAAGTTAAGATTCCTGTTTCACACGTTATCACCGCTTGAACGTTATCGGTAGCTGATGGCGATTCACCTGTCTCGGCTAATCAACGAGCCGAATCGCTCAGCACCCTTCTCTTCTGGTTGGTTAGAACGTTAACTTATGAGTCCCTGTAGGTAATTTTAGCCCTTTATTCATTGGATTAGAAACACTTTTGGATTTAGTCAGATTACGGCTATTACAATTATTTTACGATGAGGCATTGACTCTTAGCGGGCATGCCTCAATCCCAACCTTTCGCATGCAGAATTTCGCGAGTCAGTGCCTGGATCAGACCAAGGCCCTTCTTAAACTTAATCTCGGTTCCATATCAGCCGACGGCAACATCGTCCCAGTTGAGGGCGAGGTCTCTCGTGCCGACGAGCCAGGTCACGTGGCGCTCGCCTTTGGCGAATACTTTCGTGCCACGGGTGAGCTCACCCTGGAACGTCACAATATTCCTGAAATCGTCGCTCGCACCATCACCGCCCAGGTTCGTTTATCCAAGGGTTCCGACAATGGTATGGCTTTTGCGTGTCTGGGTTTACTCGCTTTCGGGCCAACCCGTGAACGCAACGCCGTTTGGGCCATCCTCGACGAGGCTACGCGTAAGTTAATTGACGAACGACTGGCCGTCACGCTCGACCACCACGACCACGTCCAGGCCTTTGATATCGCGAAAGCGGTATGCCGTGCCTCATTTGGACTTAGCAAAAAAGACGAAACCGGAATGCTGTTGGATCGTTTTATTGAACGCCTCACCGCTGCTTCCACGGGTGGTTTTCATGATGACGCCTCTAAAGCCGGCAATGCGGATAATTTAGGAGGCGCCTTCGACCTTTACGGTATCGTCTCACTCATTTTTATTCGTCAGGCACTGCAGTTGCATTCGAATATCCAAATACGTGACTCCAAGCTGCCCAAGCTTCGCACGATTGCAGAGAAGTACCTCCGCATTATTCTGGAGACCGTGCGCGAAGATGGTTTGGGCTGGTCCTATGGTCGTGGCATCGGTGCTTACGGACAAATGCACTGCATCACCCTGCTCTTACAGGCATTGCGTGACCGCTGGATTGCCTCGGACAAAGAGCCGCTCGCACGCGACTTGATTCGTCGACTCTACGCTAATTTCTTTACGACGTTCTTCGATATGGAACACGGCATCATCGTGGTGCGCGATGCGGAACGTGACACCATCCCCGGTCACACCACGCGCATGGCTAATTTCGATGCTGCGCGCTACCTTTCACAGTGGTCACGGCTCGCTAAATCTGCCGGTGGTAATATCGACATGCACAGTTCACCGCAGAAAAATGCGATGTGCCGACTCTATTCCTTCGATAAAAATATTAAGAAGGAACAAGGCCTCTTGGCTTACAGTGACCCGGAGTCTGGTTTACATATTCTAATCCCCGTGGTTTCAGGTGGCATTCATAAGTTCTCCGATTCATTGGCCTTCCCGCACATGCCCGGCGTCTTTGATTGGCCATCTAATTTCTATACATCGCCGTTCATTCCAGAATACACCATCGGCACCAAAGTTTTCACGCCGTCCTTTTACGGAAAGAATTTACAGGTCGTCATGGGTACCAAGGCCGGTACCTATCACTTTCGTTACGACCAACCTGAACTAATTGATTGTCACGAGAAGATGAGCAGCGGTGTGGGTGCCTTAAAGGTCGACTGGGAATTAACCGGCGGACGTATCGTGGGTCGCTTTACCTTAACACCTAAGGCCAATGTTATCCTAAACAATTTCCGACTGGTCCTCCCTATTGCCACTACCCACAGCCGTATGTCAGCAGGAAATGCAATTACCGTTGGACCCGAATCGTACCGTGCTGAAGTCCTCCGCGACGATTTTCATGCCGAGTGGCAAGAGACCAAAGTTGTATCGGAAGACAGCAAGCACCGCACCATTTGGGGTAAGGTTCATTTTTATCAAGTTCTCGAGCGCAACAAGGCAATGAGTTTACGGGCCGGTACGAGCTATAGCTTTGAAATCGCGTATCAGCCGGACATTCAGCGTCAGCGATAATTCACCTTATTTAAAGCCCGGCCGCCATTGGCTTCGGTGTTGTCCTTTGTCTAGCTATTCCCTAACTGTACGCCTCTCGCATGCCACGTCCGTTTTACATCACGACCGCAATTGATTACGCCAACGGTGCCCCGCACCTCGGCCACGCCTACGAAAAGGTTTTAGCTGATGTGATCGCACGCTATCAGCGCTTACAGGGTCGACCTGTATACTTTTTAACGGGGCTGGATGAACACGGTCAAAAAGTTCAACAGGCTGCACAGAAACGCCAGATTGAACCTCAGGTACTAGTCGACGAAATCGCAATCACCTTTAAGGAGATGCTCAGTAACCTGACGATCTCCAACGATGATTATATTCGTACCACCGAACCCAGGCACCAAAAAGTCGTCCAAGACTTTTTGCAGCGCCTTTACGACCAAGGTTTAATCTACAAAGGCCAAAAGACTGATTGGTATTCGACCCGCCAAGAGCAATTCCTGACCGATAAAGATCGTGATGAAAATGGCAACTGGCCTGAATTATTTGGCGAGGTCACACAGTCTACCGAAGAGAATTACTATTTTAAGCTTTCACAGTTTCAGCCTTGGTTGATTGAGCACATTCAGGGTCACCCCGAATTCATTAATCCACGCTTCCGACAAAAACAAGTGCTTGAGTTTCTGAAGGAACCGATGAACGACCTCTGTATCTCGCGTCCGAAATCACGACTCACCTGGGGCATCGAACTCCCCTTTGACCAAAACTTTGTCACCTACGTTTGGTTTGATGCCCTCACGAATTACTATTCAGCCGTGGCCGACAAGGGCCTTTGGCCCGCAGACGTGCATGTAATCGGTAAGGACATTCTCTCCCCTCCCCATGCGGTCTACTGGCCCTGCATGCTTAAGGCTCTTAATATCGCACCACCCAAGCAACTACTGGTGCATGGATGGTGGACGATTAATGCACAGAAGGCATCCAAGAGTACGGGGAATGCTTCCGAGACCCTTAGCCTCGTGCAATCTCACGGTGCCGATGCTTTCCGCTTTTACCTCAGCCGCGAGATGGTAGTCGGACAAGATGCTGATTTCTCTGCCAAGACTTTTGGTGAGCGTTACAAATCTGAATTGAGTAATAATTTGGGCAACTTGGTGAATCGACTTTTGAACATGGTCGGCCGAAGTTACGCAGGTATCATTCCGGCGCCTGCTGCCGATGAGGATTTAGAAAAAGCATTAAAGGAACTTTGGCTTATCACCGAACGAAAGGTCATGACCTCCTTTGAGGAGTGCCAAATCAGTCATGCCTTGGAGTCGCTCTGGGTCTTCATCAGTGCGATGAATGCTTACATCGACACGCGAGCCCCGTGGAAATTAGCTAAATCGACCGAAGCTTCCGACCGTGCTAAGCTCGATTCCTGTTTAGCGACTGTCGCCGAAGGACTGCGACTTGTCGCTACCCTACTCACTCCCGTGATGCCCTCGACATGCGATAAATTGCTTCAAAATATCGGCGCCGACCCCGTAAAACTTTTTGCGGGTCAATTGCAGTGGTCGAATGCGTGTGCGGGACGAAAGGTGTCCG
>Ga0214919_10010463_pt1 | contig 11745 bp, 14 predicted proteins | sample LL1503_MetaG_FD_177994 | JGI IMG/M metagenome (GOLD analysis project Ga0214919, IMG submission 177994) | Freshwater microbial communities from Lake Lanier, Atlanta, Georgia, United States - LL-1503 | ecosystem: Environmental > Aquatic > Freshwater > Lake | place: USA: Georgia | collected...
CCGAGGAGCTGAATGCTGCACTTGCGACTCAAAGCTTGATCCGCCAGGATCTTCGTGGCATGCGCTATCAGCCTTTGCAACATCGGGCGTCTTGGTGTTCGAGCACTGCTGTTAACTACATCGCAACTTACACCCACAGAGTTGAAAGCGATAATTCAAGATGACATGTTCTAGCAATTTGCCTGCAACCACATAAGGCTTATGGTAATTTCAAAGGGCGTTGATACTATCTGGCAAAACAACTCGTCCTTTATTTGGTCAATGCTACATAGGGTGTAGCGCAACTCTAACAACTTAATCAAGAAGGAAATTTATGAAAGAAATTACGAAAGCATTTCTATTTTTTATAATAACTATGGCAATATGTTTTACCTATATTCTTTATAAAAATCATTGGTCTATTCGTTGAACCGTTCAAATCATCAGCCATTCTAGGAATCGAAAGTGTGCTTGACGAAAAAAACAGCATCGCCAATAGCGTCCGATCTTCCTCAGTCAATGATCTTGAAAAAACTTGCTGCCTAACAATTCACTGATAGAGACGCGGTAGGTGAAAAACTGAATGTCACAACCTATGTTCAAAATTCTGTTTGTATGCATGGGTAACATTTGCCGCAGCCCTACAGCCGAGGCTGTGTTACTGAAAAAATTAGCGGACAAAAATTTCTTGCTAAAGGTCACGGTTGACTCAGCGGGGACTCATAACTACCACCCAAACGAACCGCCGGACAAGCGAAGTCAGATGCATGCGCTTCAAAGAGGCTATGACATGTCGCATTTGAGAGCAAGGTCTGTTGTAGAGAGCGATTTCGAAACTTTTGATTTGCTTCTATCGATGGATTGGGACAACCGTGCGCTACTTGAGGAAAGATGTCCGGCTAAACACCTTCATAAAATTCGAGGCTTGGCGGAATTTCTGCAGACTGGTATGACTTCAGTCATACCGGATCCATACCACGGCGGTCAAGAAGGGTTTGAGCACGTTTTAGATCTGATAGAGGATGCAACAGACGGGCTTATCAAGTCTGTTATTGCTAAGTTATCCACATGAACGAAGGCTCCTTAAACGTTCTCAGAACGACACTTGTGCCCTGCTCCTACGACCCATTGACAGGTTATTTTCGTGACGGGTGCTGTGACACCAACGAACAGGATCAAGGCAGCCATGTCATTTGCGCAAGAATGACGCAGGCATTTTTAGATTACTCCTTTCTTCAGGGGAATGACCTGATCACTCCACGACCCGAATATAGATTTAAGGGAATAAAAGATGGAGATCGGTGGTGCTTGTGCGCTTTACGATGGAAACAGGCCTATGAAGCTGGTGTAGCCCCACAAGCCATTCTTGAAAGTACGCATATTCGAGCCCTTGATTACGTCACTCTAGAGCAGTTGCAATCATGAAAGCGCATGCGTCGATTGAGCTATTTGACCTTGAATTAGTTACAGAAATCGGAACGTATGGTAAATGCGATATCCAGCCCGAGGTTCATCTATTAAATTTAGCTCTTGAGATTGATTCAAAACAAGTTCTCATATCAAGTGACGAGATGCGATATGTTTTTGACTATGACCCTTTAATAAAGGAAATTGATCAACTGGCAGGTCTTGTCAAATTTGAAACTCAGGAATACCTCATAACACGCATCGCAATGGCGTGTGCAGCCTATTCAGAAATCAAGGCCATTGAGATAAGTTTGAGGAAAGCGCCAGTGCGCAGTGGAAATGGATCACTAGGCGTTCGCCTGAAGCTGGATGAAGCTGCCTTCAATGAAATACGGTTTAGTAAACAAATCTTGTAGTAGAGGCTTGAGCTTCATTAAATCTATTCTGCTTACCCCAGCAGTCTTGCACTCTATTAGATTTTTGAGATTTCAAGGAGCATTTAATGCTTGATGTATACGTGCGTACTGCAGCTCTTTTGATAGTTGCTTGGCTCTTTGGGGGTATGCTGTTGTTTTCAGCAGGGTTTGCTGCATTCCTATTTAAGAACTTGCCTCCTGCCGAAGCCCGTGTCCTGATCCGGAAAGTGTTCCCGTCGTTTTATTTATTTGTGATTTTATTGGCAGGTTTGGCCATGGCCTTATTTTGGAGCACTGATTCATTCAGCGCTGCACTCATGGCAATTATTGTGTTATCTACCTCGGCTGGTCGCCAACTATTGATGCCTGCGATCAACAAAGCCACCGATTTGGGTTTAAGAAAACGTTTCGTTTGGCTGCATGGTGCTTCCGTCATTCTGACTCTTGGTCATATCTTTATCGCGGCGGTAGTTTTAAGTCGTGCGGTCAATTGATATCAATCAAACACTGGAATAACATTAGTGGTTCAAGGGCGCGTGAAACGGCGGCAGTCCGCAGCTCTTGCACAAGAGCGCCCATTCGTGACCGGCGGTCTTTCGGTTTGCGCGCTCTGTGATCGACCAATTCCACCAGAATTGCGAGATGCGCACCACTTGATCCCTAAGTCACGGGGTGGTGTCATTACGGTCTATATGCACCGAGCATGCCACAAGCAAATTCATGCCTTGTTCACGGAAACCGAGTTGGCCAAAAACTACTCCCGCCTTCAAGAACTTTACGCTCATCCTGCCTTGGCAAAATTCATCAAGTGGGTCAAAGGTAAACCAAGCGAATTTAATCCAGCTGCAAGGCGCAGCCGAAATAAAGGAAAACTATGATTTTCCAAATAGCGACCTTAGCCTCGCTTGCCCACCTCGCATCCCTCATGACCTCAAATTGCTTTGCATGACTTAGATAAGGTTAACGCAACAAGTTCAAAATAGCGGACCGGAGTCCGCTATTTGCTAAAAGCAAAAATACTTATTTCTTCATTTCTGGCTTCATTTCCATCAACTTTTTGCAGTCAGCTTTCATCTTGTCGTCAGCCTTAGCAGGGTCCATCTTGGCGCACTTTTCGGTTAGCTCTGCCTTTTCTTTATCCGACATAGCACCGCCATGGGATCCGGCAAATGCGACCATAGAAGCCATGGCAAAAGCTGCAGTTACGAGCGTCAGTAGTAATTTATTCATCTTAAACATCCTGAGGATTATGCAATTAAAACACGGCACAATAGCCGCATAAGTAATGTACTTGAAATATGAATAACAGATATTGCAAATGGACATTTTGTACAGTGCTGGTATTTTTCGGCGTGTTGCTTTCATTACCAGCGCAGCCAGTGCCGCGTACACCGGTGGACGATGCCGCTGTTATTGAAAAGCTGCCTTTTCGTGCGGGAGACAGCAGCGCGCGAGAGCTAGAAGCGTTACGTGTAAGCGCTCGTAAGGCCCCCGGTAATGCGACCACTGCAGCAGCGCTAGCGCTTGCTTACTTTGACATGGCACAGGCCCGTGGTGATCCCCGCTACATAGGCTATGCCGATGCTGTCGTCAGACAATTTGATCAATCCATGTCTGTCGATCTGCTGGTGATAAGGGGCATGCTGCATCAATATCGTCACGACTTCGATGAAGCGCTTGTCGACTTTGCCGCGGCGTTAGCACAAGACCCCGATAGGGCAAGTGCCCATGCATGGCGAGGAGCTATTTATCTAGTGCAGGCGAAATATGACAATGCACGTCAAGAATGTGCGGCCTTGCTGAAACTAAGTCGTACGGTACTGCATGGTGGGTGTATCGGACTGGTGCAGGCTTACACAGGTCAATTGAGTTCCGCTTATACGACGCTGCAACAAGCGCTGGCTCTTGCGCGCTATGACGACCAACGCCTGTGGTTGCTGACCCGACTGGGTGAAGTATCTGCGTGGCTTGGGTACAACGCCCGAGCCGAACGCCACTACCGCGATGCGCTAGCGCTGGGTCGGGATGATGGCTACCTGCTCGCTGCATGGGCAGACTTCTTGCTCGACAATGAGCGACCGATAGAGGTTGTCAAATTGCTGGCTGCATGGGAGGCATCTGACCCATTGTTGCTGCGGCTGGCCGAGGCAGAATCCACACTACAGTTGCCCTCGGCAGGAGCGCATGTGCAAGCATTAGACGACCGTTTTGCAGCGGCTAAGTTACGGGGTGACACCACCCACAGGGCAGAGGAAGCACGGTTTCAATTACGTTTGCGCAAAAACGCTGCACTGGCTGTGCAACTAGCCGCTGCGAACTACAAGGTACAAAAAGAACCACGCGACCTACGTGTGCTGCTAGAAGCTGCTCTAGCCGCACGCGACCCTGATGCCGCAAAGCCCGCTCGCGAATGGTTGCAAAGCACCGGCTTTGAAGGCGGCCAAATTCGAAAGCTGGCCGCCCAGACTTTGCAATTGCCACCCGTAGCGATAACGCCTAGGTAACGCCATAATGCGCCGTTTTGTAATTTTGTGGGTCCTACTCTTATGCCAGATGACAGCCTGGGCACATAAGGCGAGCGACAGCTATCTGGTAATTGACGTCAAAGGCAACGCAGTCACAGCGCAATGGGATATAGCTTTGCGTGATATCGACTTTGCATTAGGCCTAGACCGCGACGGCAATGCAGAAATTACCTGGGGGGAGTTACGCGCACGCCAAAGCGATTTATCAGCATGGGCCCTCAGCCGGCTAGCAATCACGCGCAGTGGAGGCTGTCCGCTTCAGATGACTAGCTTGCAAGTCGACGAACATACCGATGGCGGCTACGCGGTATTACATCTAGTTGGTGTTTGTCCGGGCGCAACGGGGCCTTTGAGTTTGCAATACCGCCTCTTGTTTGATCTGGACAGCTTGCACCGTGGCTTGCTGCGCCTGACCTTGGATGGTACTACCCACACCACGGTGATCTCACCGGCTAGCGACTTATTGCAATTAGGTGCGGCGCAGAAATCACGATGGGCACAATTCAAGCAATACCTTAACGAGGGTGTCTGGCACATTTGGATCGGTTTCGACCATATATTATTTCTGCTTTCTTTGCTTTTGCCTGCGGTGCTAGTTTTAAAAATGCGGCGCTGGCAGGGTGTCAACAGCTTCGGCTTGGCTTTTCGCGAAGTGCTTCGGGTGGTTACTTCGTTCACGGTAGCACACTCTATTACTTTGTCGCTGGCGGCACTCGGACTGGTTTCCCTACCTTCCAGGTTGGTGGAGTCTGCCATTGCGCTGTCAGTAGTGCTCGCTGCTGCCAACAACTTGTGGCCCGGGGTGGAGCACCGGCGCTGGTTGGTTGCATTTGGGTTCGGGCTCATTCATGGCTTCGGCTTTGCCAGCGTGCTGGCCGAACTGGGTTTGCCCGCCGACGCGTTGGCGCTGTCGCTCTTGGGCTTTAATGCCGGAGTAGAAGTGGGGCAGTTGGCTATCGTTGCAGGGTTTTTGCCGGTGGCTTTTCTACTGCGCAACACCCGACTCTACTTGCGCTGGGTGTTCGTACTAGGCTCTTGGCTTACTATGCTGCTGGCATTGATCTGGTTGCTGGAGCGTGCTTTAGATCTGAAACTGATGACCGCTTGATCTCAATTGCAAAATCATCCCTGGACGCACTACTATTTTCGAACTGCGCCAAAATACATTCATGTTTTTATGTGTGAACAATTTCCGTACAGCCCGATAGCGGCTGTCTTGAGCAAAGCCTTATGAAACTTTCAACTGCCTCGTCAAAGCCTGGTACCGTTGTGCTGTCTGAAGGCTGCATATCCCGCATTGTTGAAATGGCCTGGGAGGACAGAACCGCATTTGAGGCAATTGAAGCCCAGTTTGGCTTGAATGAATCGGCGGTGATTCATCTGATGCGGCGGTATCTGAAGCCATCATCTTTTAAGATGTGGCGTACGCGCGTGACCGGACGGCGCACCAAGCACGTAGTGATGCGTGGCGTCGTATTTCTGCGCCACCGCGCAACACACACGCGGTCATAGGGGTCGGTAGTTTGGCATCCCAACGGGCACTGGTTTGGTTTAAGCGCGATCTTCGGATGCACGATCATGCTCCTTTGGCAGCTGCGCTCGCACACCCAGACGCCCTAGCAATATTTGTCATCGAACCAGAGTGGCTCAGCAGCCCAGACTTTGATTCCAGCCATGTCGAATTTGCACTGGACTGTCTCGCAGAGTTGCGCAATGCGCTGGCCGAGCGTGGCCTGCCGCTTCTGGTTCGCGTGGGCTCTACGGCAGCGGTGCTGGACCAACTGCAACGCGAGGTGGCTTTCACGCACTTGTTAAGCCACGAGGAAACCGGGGCGGGATGGTCCTATGCGCGCGACTGCCAAGTCGCCCTCTGGTGCAAATCTACGGGCGTACATTGGCAGCAATTCAACCAAAACGGCGTCACGCGCGGTTTGCGCAACCGTGCAGGATGGGCCAAGCGCTGGCAGGCCCGCATGGACGCACCCTTGCACCTGTTAGAGGGTAAATTTAACGCCGCGCTGGAGCTAGACCAGCCCGACTTACCAACGCTGTCCAGCCTGGGGCTTTCACCGCATGGAAAAACCTTACAGACTGCGGGCGAGCGGGCGGCAAGGCGAACTCTCAGCAGCTTTGTGCAGATTCGCGGCTATGGGTACCGCAAAGCACTCTCAAGTCCCTTGAGCGCAGAAACAGGATGCAGCCGGTTGAGTCCGCATCTGGCGTTTGGAACGATCTCCCTGCGCACTGTGCATCAGGCCACCGAGTTGGCGATTGGGAATACACCTGAACGCGAGATGGCCTATGCGCTGCGCGGTTTTGCCGGGCGACTGCGCTGGCACTGTCATTTCATGCAGAAGTTAGAGGATGAGCCCGATATTGAATTTCGTAATTTCGCTCGCGTTTGCGATGGCTTGCGAGAGGAGACCTTCAACAGCAAACTCTTTGACGCTTGGTGCGAGGGTCGCACAGGCTACCCCATGGTGGATGCCTGTATGCGCTCGCTACGGGCTACAGGGTGGTTGAACTTTCGCATGCGAGCCATGCTAGTGAGCTTTGCCAGCTACCACCTCTGGTTGCACTGGCGACATACCGGTCTGTTTTTGGCGCGCCAATTTCTAGACTATGAACCTGGCATTCACTGGAGCCAAATGCAGATGCAAAGTGGCACCACGGGCATCAACACACTGCGGATTTATTCCCCCACCAAACAGGCGCAGGACCAAGATCCACAGGGTCTTTTTATCCGTCGCTGGGTACCTGAGCTTGCCAAAGTGCCGCTGCCCTATCTCACAGAACCGTGGAAGATGGATCTGAGCGTGCAGCGTGTGGCCGCGTGCATGATCGGCGTTGACTATCCCCTCCCCATCGTTGAGGACAAGGCAGCCATGAAAGCCGCTAAAGACAAGATGTATGGTTTGCGCAAAACACCCCAGGCCAGAATAGAGGCTGCGAATGTACAGGACCGACATGGATCCCGAAAGAGCGGGCTCCCGGCCTCCGGCCAAGGGCGCAAGTCTAAAACTGGCATTAAATTTGAAGTCCCATCGGCTCAGGGTGACTTTTTTTCCTAGGGAACGCAGCGGCATAGCTCACCATTACCGTAGCGTTCGCAACGCGTACACGTAAGGTTCCTGCATGGCTACCATCAAGGCTGGCACCATCAGCCATTGAACTGACCGTAACTGCAAATGCCGACCACTCGAAGCGAAATCGCCCTCGACCACTTGATTACTAAATTAAGGTCACGGACGCAGCTGACTTCCTTTTCAGCCCGAAAGCAATAAGCAGCATCACGAGCATGCTCAAACCCATAGCAAGATAAGCGTGGCTAAAACCGGTTAGCCCGCCGCCTTCAAAGTCAGCGATGGCGCTGATGCAGGTCACAGCCAACAAGGTCCCCACGGCATTGAAGATATTGATCAGCCCTTGGGCGGTGCCGCGCAGGGCCGGCGGCGCTTCATCAATCGCAATCGCGCGCAGCGCACCACTGACCACCACACCCAAACCAATACCTACCAGTACAGACGCCACCAAAAAGGCACCGAGGCCAGTCTGTGGCACTGCGCTTTGCAGGTAGCCCAGCGTCAGCAGCCCAAAACCAAAGATCACCATGTTGCGGGCACCCAGACGGTTCAGCAGCCGCCCCGCTGCCATCGAGCCCACCATGGAGCACAGCACCAAAGGCAGCAGTGCCAGTCCCGCATGCTCCACACTGACGCCATAAGCCAGCGTGGCAATGGTGGTCAAAAACACAATGCCACCCATGGAGAAACCCACGCCCAGCGTCAGCAGATAGGTGTAAGCGAGTTGTCGGTTGGCAAACAGCGCGATCGGAATCAGCGCATGCGCCTGGCGCTTTTCAATCGCCACCAAAGCGGCCAGCAGTACGCCACTGGCAGCCAGAAACCAGGGCCATAGCAGCGTCCCGGTGGCCGAGTCCGCCAGCCGCGATATCCCCATCACCAAACACAGCAGGAACAGCAAGGTGACAGTAATACCCGCTGCGTCCACGGGCCCTGGTGCCGCGTCGGTGCGCTGGCTTGGCACGCTGCGGGAACCTAAGTACAGCACGATCAGGGCGACCGGAATATTCACCAGAAACAGCCAGCGCCAGCCCAGCGTGGAGGTGAGCACGGTAGCCAGTGGCGGCCCGAGCACAAAGGCCATGCCGTGGGTGGCCCCAATCAGCCCCAGAATACGGCCCCGCCGCTCGGCGGTGAATACATCACCAATCACCGCACTGGCCACTGGCGCAATACCCCCTGCGCCGATGCCTTGGATCGCACGACTGATCAGCAGCAGGTCAAAGCTGGGGGCAGCGGCAATGCACAGCGAGCCGAGGGCGAAAAGCGCCACACTGGCCAGATACACCGGGCGGCGGCCATGGCGATCGCTGAAGTAAGCCATCAGCGCCGTGCTGCACATCGAACTCAGGGAAAAAACGGTAGAAAGCAGGCCTGCAGTACGGTTATCGACACCAAAGGCAGCCCGCAAGGCAGGCAGAACTGGCCCCACGATGGCTGAATCAAGTGCCGCCATGAACACACCGACAAAAAGTACCTGCACCAGGCGGCGTTGTACTGTATCAGCAGCAGACAAATGATTAGAAGGTTGGTCCGGTTGGCTCATCAAAGCGATTTAATTAGACTGATCATTTTTCCGCCATCTTCGCTATTTTGCCAATGCGAATAACGTACGTGAACGATAGACGATGTCGTTAGGATAAATCAAGGCGTGATTCAGCGCTGAATAAAACAATTTTTTTGTCAGGGTAGCTTAGATTTCTATGCGCCCAACGACATTATTCCAAGTTTGACTGGCCAGACGGCGAGCCGCGTCAAAATTTGGCTCCAATGCCTGCTGCAGATTATCGCCCGCCCCCGACTCATTCGCCGTAACCGAATAAGAGCCCAATTAAAAGGTCACGCTGGCAAGTTCGCCAAAAGCGTTGGCATGCGGTAGTATTCGACACGCAAGGGCAAATGAAACCACCTTTGGATTGCATTGCCAGTTTCTAAAAGGAGCCAAACATGCTCGTACGCCTTTTGTATGTTAGCCAATCAGTAGGCCCAATTACCACCACAGTTACCGCATCAATTTTAGAAAAGTCTAGTGCCAATAACAAAAAGCAGAATATAACGGGTGTTTTATGCCAAGGCTCCGGCTTATGGATGCAAGTGTTGGAAGGCGAAAGAAATCAAGTGAACAGTCTTTACTCTCGAATATTGGCTGATCGACAACACCAGAACGTTCAATTGTTGTCGATTGATGAGATTACGAGTCGGCGATTTGGTCAGTGGTCTATGGCACTTGTCTATTTGTCTCAAGACGACCCCATGGTACAGATGTCACATCCTGAGTTCGACCCCTACTCGGCGACAGCTAAGGACGCAATGTCATTATTGGAGGAACTGATTCAATCGAGTACCCCTATAGTTACCATGGCAAACATCTGAACAACGTCCCGCAATACCATTCGCAGCGGATGCGCTAGGCAAATCGACACGGGTATTCCAAAGGCGGGAAGGACAATCAATCCGACCCAAGTGAAATGAGCTAAATAACAGTTTTGCCGTACGATTTATTTCAACTTGGGCAAACCAACACCGAGCTACCAGCTGCTACTGCCTGGATAGCCCTTGAACGGCCCCGCAAGGTCTGGGGTTATCCATCCGCCGTAGAAACCTCCGGGTTGCGCAATGACCCTCGCACCGCCAACATTACAACAACGTTCTTGCGCATAAAAGGCAATGCAATCTGCAAGCGCTTCTGCTCCCGCAAATGGTTTTGGATAGCTCCAAGCGACCTGTGCTAATCGACCTTGACCGTCATTCAGGTCCCAATATACGGCAGGACCTTTCCATTCACAATTTGAGCCGCTGCCCGCGGTGCGCAAAAGTGTGCGCTCCACATCGGCTAGCGGCAGATAAAAAGTGGGTGGATGGGCAGTCTCTCGGACCGCCCATGCACTAGACGTCCTGGCCACAAGGGTGTCACCCCAATAAATAATTATCTCGCGCGCCTCGCGAACGAGCTCTGGCGGACGCGGAAAGTCCCAGACCGAAACCTGTCCCGGCGCTGGTACATCGGCGAACGTTGGACGGTCCTCTCCTCGCCAGCGCCATTGGGCACGCGCTTTGGATATTCGATCTGATTCAAAACCCATAGACGACAAAAAATGCCCCATCTCCAAAAACCAATACGCAGCGACAGACTCTAGGAAACCACACCTAAGCTAAATAGTGCAGGCAACACGGTAGAGATAATCGCAACAATGCTCAAGATCAAACGCAAACGTACCCAATGATCGAGTTCAAAATTGGGGTAGATTTTCCAATCAATTATCAAGCACAAAAAAAGTACTGCAGCCACTAAAAGAAGACCTAATTCGACTTGAACCATCAAGCTGATCCAACCAATCAAACTTGGCACCACACCCCACACCAATTGCGGTTTACTTGGTTTATTTTCCATCATGGTCAATCCCCAGTGGATTGCACCCAGAAAGCTAACAATGGTGACCGCATAGGCCAATAAGCTAAAAATGACAGCCGGACGGTGCGCCGGGGAGACGAAAAAACTCAAGGCCGCCAGAGAAACAAAGGGAACAAGACCGCCATACCCTAGCAAACGGCCGACAGCAGAAATTTTATTGCTTGAATAACGCATAGGGCGAGGTATGGCGACTGCACCAGGGGAAGTCCGATGTGCTAACGAGACAAGTCAAAAAATAACCGGAAGTATCGCGATATACCGAGTTTACGAGAATCATTCAGTTTGAATAGGTCGAACTCGAAGGAAATTTATGAGATGCATATCTTACTATGGCATTCGAAATTGCGAGGGCCAGTATTGTGGCTCCCAGCATAAGGATATTGAAAACACCTTCATGCTTGCCAACCAAATCGATAATTAAGCGGGTTACAGCAGTTATGGCGACATAAATCAAAAACCTCAATGGCATGTGGTTCGTTTTGAAATAAATTCCAACCATCGCACCTATTTCCAAGTAGATAAAGAGCAAAAGTAAGTCCTGAATAGTGGCCACATTCTTATTCAAGATATCTAGAAAAGTGTGCGCAGATGACCATACCGTTAAAGCGCCGATACAGAACAGTGTGATTTGATGGAAAATAGAAACTAAAAAATTTCCAATTGAATTGGTGGCGTTGATTGCAGACTTCTCCACCTGAAGCATTTTGTCAATGCTTGACTTTTCTTGTTGCATATGATTCCTCTAAATGGCTAACTCGTTTTGTTCCTGAGCGAACTAAGCATTGACTTACAAAGTCTAAGGTGATCCTCCCCAAAACCCCCATCATTTGCGGACTCCACGATGGACTCAATGAGCAGCATCGAAGACTCCAATTGTTGGTGCTTTGCAGCTAGGGCGTTCCGAAGTTGGACGATAAATTCGT
>Ga0214919_10010466_pt1 | contig 11743 bp, 12 predicted proteins | sample LL1503_MetaG_FD_177994 | JGI IMG/M metagenome (GOLD analysis project Ga0214919, IMG submission 177994) | Freshwater microbial communities from Lake Lanier, Atlanta, Georgia, United States - LL-1503 | ecosystem: Environmental > Aquatic > Freshwater > Lake | place: USA: Georgia | collected...
TAGGGTATAAATCAGATTGTGTAAACTCAATCTAATTAATAGGGTATAAATCAGATTGTGTAAACTCAATCTAATTAATAGGGTATAAATCAGATTGTGTAAACTCAATCTAATTAATATTGAAATGTTCTAATAGTTTTTACTTTATTTAATTCTTTAGTATATGTCATACAGTTAACAATTGCAATAGGTTTTGTATTTTCATTACAAATAATTGTTGTAAATTTTTTCTTTCTGGATTTCAAACTATTATATTTAACGCATCCAGATACCTATATTTTCAATACCAGATTTATTAATTATTAATGTTCTGTCAATGGGTAAGAAGAAAGTATGACTTTCTACACCTCCAATGAAATTATTAACAGATAATTTACAAAGATTATTTATTTTTAACATTTTATTATATGCTTTTTTTATTGTATATGTTTTATTGTGTATGGTTTTTATACTTCATTTCTAGACCATTCTAAATGTACTTTATTAATAGTTTTCTTCTTCGCTATTAGAGGTGATATGTTTTATTACTAGAAATTGTACGGACTTTAATTAAAGATTTCCAAGTTATAACATCTTCTAATACATCTAAAATATGTGTTAAATAATATTTATTTAAATATTTAGTGTTATGTTTTGATTGTTTATATTTATTGGCATATTTTAGAATTAAATCAAAATAATTATCTTTAATACTCATATTAAAGATAATGTTTTTTTTCTTTAAATATACTAAAAAAAGTTGTTCTTAAATAGAAGTACTTTATCCACTTCCGTATACTATCTTAAGCGTAATATCCTAATCCTCCTAATCCATTTATTACTCTAAATAAATTTAATTGAATTCCGTATGAACGTAAAAGTATTGGATTTTGGTAATTAATTAATTTATTTGAATTAATTTGTATATATGCATCATCAATCTTACTAAAATTCATTGTTCCTGAAGGTTGATATTCCAATGGATTAATTGCAAAAGAAAACATATGAATACCTTCTTGAGGAGAAACTAACTTATTTTGATATACTTGTACATGAGTATAATATTCTGGTTTACTTAATTCCATTCTATTAGTAGAATTAATTACCAGATGTTCATTTTCTATTATTCTATTTGATGAAGAAACTATATTGTCTAATGTATAATTAAATAAATCATTTAAATTATAATTTGATAATAATTGTGCTCTCCAAAAAATTATTTTTATTGGATTAAAATATGGTATTTTATATGCGATATTAGTTGAATAAAAAGTTTGTTCTTGTATATTTTGTACAACAGGAACTAAATATTCATGTTCATTATTAATAAAAATAAATCTTTCAGCATTATCTAAATATATGTAATTTACTAATAGATAAGAATTTTGTATAGATGGCATATTAAAACGAAAATAATCTTCATCTTTAACTATTATTTCTAAAGGTAAAATATTTTGTTGAAATTTTGTATCATCTCCAGTAATAACATAATTAATATCATTAATCTTTGATGGAATTATAAATTCGTCTTTAATTTTATCATAGTATAATAAACCATTATTTTCATCAAAATGAACAAATCTACCAATGACTGTTTGTAGTCCAATAGTTTGTCTTATTAATTCTCCTTTTTTAAATAAAGTAAATGGTTCAAAAGTTTTAACATAATGTGTAGGACTTTGCAGATAACATTTATTAAAATCATTAAATTGAACATGAATTTTAATATCATTATGAACCATTGCAATAATTGGTAATGCTAATCCAGAATCTTGACAAAACCAAAAATTTAAAGGTATGTATAATTTATAAGAATTTTTACCATTTGAATAATCTGTAAGAAGTTCTACATTTCCTAATATTTTATTTAGTCCTTTTTTTAAACCTAGATTAACTACAATTTCACCCCAAATATTAAGATAATCCCCAAATTGTCTATCAATTAAAATACCTCCTATTTCTAAATCAATATAGTTTAATAAAGCCAATCCAATTTTTTTTACCCAAGCAAATTTTTTTATTCCCGTTGGTAAAGTAGAATGATTTTCTTTAATGATATCTGGTAATTCTACATAAAGATGAATTCCACCTAATAAATCTGCTGTTTTAGATAAATTTATAGTTACTCTTCTACCAAAATCTGGTGTTGATTTAAAATATTGTGTAACTGTTTCAATAGAAAAATTTGTATGTCTTTTATATGATATTTTAAAAAAAGTTATTTCAGGTTCAGAAGATAAATAAATATTTTCTTTTCCTACTGAAACTAATAATAATAATCCTAAGCCCATTATTATAAGTTTAAATATAATCTTTATAATATTATTTTACATAAATATGTTTATGGTGATTTTGCTTTTATTGCATCTTTAACATCTTCTAGATGTTTTTTCAACATATCTTGTATCTCTCGTGAATTTACAAGACTACCATATGAAGTAAAATAATTAGAAATTTTACCTGTTAATGCACCAGTGGAATTTTTATGTTGTTCAGTTAATTCAGATAATAGTTCTAGTGTTACATTTTTAACACCAATATCTTTATCTAAAAGTTGTTTACCGACAGGATCTGAATATAATTTCTTTAATATTTGAATCAAATTTTTAAGTTTATCAAGTCTTTTTTCAGATCTTTCTATACTATTTATATATTCATCCATACGTGTATCATCTATTGCATCTAATGTTTTGCCATTACTTGTTAAAATTGATTTTAATTGTTGATAATTATTTCTAAATGCAACAGCAGTATTTGGTCCTAAAGCACCACCACTAATATGAATATTATTTTTTAAAGAATCAAATCCTCTAATAAAATCAGCATAAGAAACATTAGTACCACCACCAACCATTTTACCATTAATCATTTTACCACCAATCAAAGGTGGTACAAAAGTCCATACAGGAATTACTGCTGGTATTGATGGCTTATTAGTATAAACAGCTTTAATAGAATGTAAAATAGTTTGGACATTTTGATTTAATGGTTTTCCAGTGCTCGTTGCAAAATCATCACATACCTTTTTAACAGAATTAAGATCAAGACCTAATTTTTTACCTAATTTCATTGCAACAGCTTTATCACCTTCTAGAAAATTAACTCCACCAGAAAAGTTCATTGTATTCCATCTTTTTAAACAATCATCTGATGTTTTTCCACTTAAACATTGATGTAATATGTGCAAACACTCTTTACCAGTAGCATTGATACCACATACTCTAGTTTCAGATAAAAAATCATCTCGAGTATAATCTTTCACTAATGTTTTACCCAAGTTGTTTTCAATAGAAATAAGTTTATCTGTAACCTGGTATTTTAAATGGGCAGGATCCATTGTATCATTGGTTGGTTGTGCTTGTAACCATTTCAAAAATGTTTTAAATGCATCATCAAGACTTTTTGGTTCTCGAACTTTCTCATTAGCAATAAATTCTAATTCATATACTGTTAGGATTAGTTTGTTGTATTCCGCATCTAGTAATAGTTCTTGCCCTTTATACAATGCATAAGCGGCTATATAGTCTGTATTAGATTTTAGGGTTGCGATGGTTTTATTAATTTGTAAAATCGCGACTGAGCTGGCGATGGTGATGGCGGCGATGGCTGTGCTGACTGTGGTGGTTGTGCTGGTGGTGATGGCTGCTTGTATTTTCTTAATAAAACCATCTACAGTGTCAGTAATGGTCATAGGTACACTCAGGAATGTCGGTAGAGGTGATGGAGCTAATGTTGTTCCCAAAACTAGATTCAACCAATCTGTGTCCCCTGTGATAACACCACCATGTAATGTAGATAATATTAATACATACATTTTTAAATAATCAAGTTGTGGATATAAACTATTGTTCGAAGTATCATAGTCTGTATATTTTTCTTCTAGGGTTTCTAATGCACCAAGATAAAGAGTTCCAGTTGTTGATGTTGTATAAAACCAACCAGTTCTTGCCGTTTTGGTTTTACCACAAGCAGTAGTATATTTTGTTTGAGCATCATCATACGCTTTTATTGCTATAGTAACATTATCTGTTGTTGGATTAACTAGATCTTTTTTACTTTCGCACTTTTTTCGGAGTTTATTCCAGTCTGAACCAGAATTACCAATATCAGTGTTGATTTTTGTCACATTATTATACTTATTTTGGGCAGTGTCGTAGTTTTTTTTATCATTACTGAACTGATTTTTAATAGTTTTAACCTCAATTCTGATTTTTAATAGGTCATCAAATAAATTTTGTGTTGTTGCCATACTTGCCATATATATATATATATTAGATTAGAAAATTTTTTAAAAAAAACTAAATATTTTTTTCTAAATTATTATAATGTTAAGTTTAGAAAAACCATTTTATGGATTATCTGGAAGGGGATGGATTATAATAATTACTCTAATATGTGTATTTTTACTATTTAGTTTTATAAGTGAAGAAACATTTACAAATTCTGAAAATAAAAACTCTAATTTAGTTAAAGTTTATAATTTTAATACATCTTGGTGTGGTTACTCTGTTCGTTTTCAACCAGAATGGGATAAATTTCAAAAAGAAGTAACATCTAGAAATGATTTATCAAATATAAATGCATACGATATTAAATGTGATAATGATGATAATAAACAAATGCGTATTGATTATGAAATATCAGGATTTCCTTCTATAATTATAGAAATAAATGGGAAAAAAATCAATTACAATGGCGAAAGAACATCAGACGCATTAATTGAAACTATTAAAAAATTATTATTAAAATAATTTAACATTTTTTTTTAATTCCTGATAAAATTCTAAATTCTTAATTTTATCTAATGGAAATTTATCTATTCCTAAATAAGCTCCATACCAAGCTCCAGATATAGCTCCAATTGAATCATTATCACCAAAAAAAAATACATTATTAAAAAACAAAGTGTAACAATCAAATTCTGGATTAATAATATCAACAAGTGGGTTAACTTTATTATCTGGTTTGGCGGATAATAGTAAATTATCATAAGCTAAAATAACAGATTCTAAACCTGAACCACCAAATTTATTAAATCCTATCATTTTAGTTTGATATTGTGTAGGTGTATATTGTAGTAAATCTGGAATTTTAGAATTTACATTCATAAAAATAGGTAGATTTCTATATTTCATTTTAGATAATCTTAATTCATTATATTTTTCCCACCAAAGAAAATAATCATTAATTTCTTTTTCAACATTTTGTTCTGAATATTTAGAAATTAATTTATTAAAATAGTTTTTTTTATATAATTTAATCAAATTTTCAGACCATTCAAATGGATTTATATTATTAACAGCATATGCAGTAAATAATGCAGCTACAATACCACCTAAATAACCTAGTGGATAATTATGTGTTACTAATGATGCAATTAAAGCCTCTTCACAAACTTTATCATAATCATTCCAATATTTTAGACCTATTGGTGCGGTTCGTATAGCACATCCATTTCCGCCATGACTACTTGAATATTGAATACTTTTGATTGATTTTGTTAATCTAATTTTTTCTAATGAAGATAATGTAGCATTTCCCGATTGTCTTTTTTCATTTTTAAGTTCCTCGTAATATTTTAGATACGAATTAATATAATTTGATTCCCCACCACCATTATTAACTGCTTCGCAAGTAGCAAGCATTAAAATTGTATCATCTGATGCATTAAGCTTAGAAATATCTATTTGTTCCATTCCACCTAACATTGTATATTGATGGATAAAAAAATAATTCATATAATGCCCATCTTTAATTGTATCTATTTTATTACCGTAATTAAATTCCCATTTACCATTAAAAAACCCAAAAGTTTCTAAAAAAGAAGAAATATATAAACATCCTTCTACTTTATTCTTATATGATATTTTACTCATTATTATATAAGTATTTTTTATTATTAAAAGTAAGTTAATTTATTATTAAATTTTTAATTATTTATTTATAAAATACAATATTATTTTTTTAATATCTTTATATGATTTAATATGTGTTGCATTTAATAAAAATATTATATCTTCAATTGGTAATCGTATTTTATTATTAATAGTTTTTTTAAATTGAGATTTTAATAATCTTCTTTGAGCTTTTTCTGGGTATAATAACATAAATAAATTATATTTATCATCATTATTTTTTACTAAATTATTTACAAGAATTAAATCATTTGAATTAATAAAGTTTTGTAAATCTTTATTATAATTATATTTTTCCCAAAAATTTGTAGAAATATTAGAATAAAATGATAATTCAAATACGATATCTAATATTCTTCTGATTTCTTTAGTTTTATTATCAGATAAAATTTTTGATTCTTTGATTCCAAATAAATAACTATTACCTAATATATATTTATTATGTAATACACTTCCATAATCAAGAAGTTTAATTATTTTACCATATGTTGGTATTTTACTATCAAAAATAGTAATATATTTTTTTGATGTTTTTTTTACACCAATATTATAAATGTGTAAATCATTATGTGTGTATCCATTTTTATTCATAATATAAATAATATATGATAATTGAATTATAATTGAGTATAATTCATGTAATTTTAATTTATCTAATATTTTATCTAATGTTATATCAATATATTCATATATTTTTCTAGAACAATAAATACTTTTATTCATACTGTCGATTATTTGTATATTATACGGATTATCAAGAGTAAAATTAGAATCTATTATTATATCATAATTATATAATTTCATGAAAAAATCGGGATATTTAGTTGCCATTGTTTTTGCAAATTCAATTTCTCTCCAATAAATTGATTTATAATTTTTTTTAATTTCATTTTCTAATATTTTTTCAATTTTTAATGCATAAATTGTATTTTTATATTTTATTTTATAAACTGATCCTTGACCGCCGCTTTTTATCTTTTTAACAATCTTATAATTTTTCATTAGTTCCATTAAATTAATAATATAAATAATATTTAATTGTTTATTTAATATTATTCAATTTTTAATATTTCATTATCATGTCTATTAGTAAATCTAAACACACTCATTTTTTAAGATTTTTAAATTAATATTTTTAATGTGTAAAGATAATGTTCTTCAAAATTGAGTTTAATAAAAATTTTTAATATTTACTATAATAATGTCTAAACCATTAGTAACAATTAATTACAGTGAATTAAAATTTAACTTGTATGAAGTCTTAGGATTAACAAATGAAGCAACTGTAAGTAGAATAAAAAAAAGTTTTAAAAAACTAGTTATTGAATTACATCCTGATAAAAATCCAAATTCAAATGAAGAAATATTTAATCATATTATAATTGCTAATCAAGTATTAAGTAATTCAATTTCAAGGAAAGATTATGATAATTATTTAGTAGAAGCTGATGAAAAAACATTACATGTTGATTTAAAAAATAATTTTGAATCAACAATTAAAGATGTAGAAAAATTTTTTCCAATAAAAGAGGATGCTAATAAAACATTTAAAACTAAAATAGATGAATTAAATAAAAAACATGGTGTTAATGATGATCTAAATAGTAGAAATATAATGAATCAATATGAACATATTAAAAAATCAAGAGATACTAATTTAAGTATTCCTCAAGAAAAAATATCAAATAGAGACGATTTTAATCAAAAATTTGAATCAAGAAAAGATACAGGTACTTTTGATAGTAATATTATTCATGTAAATTCAAATTCAAGTTTAGGAACTTATCAAACTAATGACGCATTAGTTGGTATTGGTGATTATTCAAAACTATATGTAGAAGATACTGTATCAACCGGAAGTTATACAAGTTTAGATATGGCATTTAAAATTCAAAAAATTAATTCTAATGTTTCAGAAAAATCTTTGAAAGAAAGAATGGAAGAATATAAAAGTCATACAAATTTATTTAATATAAGAAAACCTAGTGATTTTTCATCTAATAAATTTGATGATTGGACTAATTCTAAATAATCTGTTCTAAATAATCTGTTCTAAATAATCAACAGTAGTTTTACATCCTAATTCAATTAAAAATTTTTTATATTCTAATGTTAATTCAAACTGTGGTAATTCTGGTTTAGGATTTAATATTTTAATAATATTTTTATAATCAGAATTTAAATTTTTTCCACTAATTGTATCTGAAGTAATATTTATACACTTTATTATAAAAGATTGCATTGAATTAATCTCAATATTATTATTCGAATTTTTAACATAAATACCAAATGTTTTATCTTTTGGGCAATAATTTATAGGAAAATTATTGACTAATGCGCCATCTACATATAATGAATTATTATACATAACAGGTGTAAAAATAACAGGAATTGAAATAGATATTCGAATAGCAGTAATTACAGACATATTTGGAGTTGTATCAACACTAAATAATTCTTCTTGATTTTTAGTTAAATTTGTACCAATAATTAATATTTTTTTTTGTGTTTCATTAAAAAGTTCTTTAAATGTAATATCTTGTACATTTAATTTTAATTCTAAAAATTTAATAAATAATAATTTAATTTTTTCACCATTATTAATGCCAAATTTTTCTATTAAATTTATACAATCTATTTCTTCATTTAATTTAGAAAAATTAAAAGTCATTATAAATTCTTTCATTTCTTCAATTGTAAAACCTAAAATTAAAAAAAATGATATTATACTTCCAGCAGATGTACCAACATACATATCTATTTTATTTAATTTTATTTTCTTATGTTCAATTAATTTTTCTAGAACACCTATAAAACAAATTCCTTTAACTCCGCCTCCACTAAAACACAAACATGTAATATCATTATTTGATAAATCTAAAGTATTATTTGATAAATCTAAAGTATCTAAATTATTATTTGATAAATCTAAAGTATTATTTGATAAATCTAAAGTATCTAAATTATTATTTGATAAATCTAAAGTATTATTTGATAAATCTAAAGTATTATTTGATAAATCTAAAGTATCTAAATTATTATTTGATAAATCTAAAGTATTATTTGATAAATCTAAAGTATTATTCGATAAATCTAAAGTATTATTCGATAAATTTAAAGTATTATTTGATAAATCTAAAGTATTTTTTAGTAAATCTAAAGTTTTATTTTCGTTGGGCATTATTTTTTTCTAGATTATTTTAATGGTTAAAGCGGATAATTTAATTAAAGAACAAAAAGCACGGGATGAAAGAAAAAAAATTACTTTTGAAAAAGTTTTTTTAAAAATAGAGAAAAAAATAATTTTAGCAAGTGCTGCTAATTATTATTATTGTTGGTATTCTATTCCAGAATTTATTGTAGGATTACCAATGTATTCATTAATTGAATGTAAAGAATATGTTGAAATTAAAATTAAGAATGATGGGTTCAAAACAGAGTTTTTTGAACCAAATATTCTTTTAATTGAATGGTTTCCAAAAGAAGAATCTATTGATAATAAAAAGGTTTAGTTTTTTTCATTTTTAGTTATAGAATTAACTAAATTAAAAAATAACATTATACAAATACCTACTAAAATTAAAACAACTATATCTTTGTTATCATCTAAAATTTCAGAAAAGGTTTCTAAAATTTTTGGTCTATATTTATTCTTAATCATTTTTTGACATTTTTTACAAGATTTTAAATGCAAAAAAAAATCATTACAATTATCAATTTTTTCTATATGATCTGTATGATTTTCATCTGATGAAAAATTTTCTAAAGTTTTTTCTGAATTAAAACTATCAGAATGATTATATTCACTATTGTATTTTTTATACTGATTAGTGATATAATCATTCTGCCCCCACGCTTCTTGTAATGAACAATAATTCATAGTTAATAATACTATTGTTATATTCTAGATTTAAATTATTATTTAATAAAAAAAAAAATCTAAATTTATTTAATATGAATTTAAATTTATTTGAAAATAAATACTTTCTTGCTGTTTTTTCTATTCTTATGTTTATGTATGCTGCGCAAATAAGACAACCTCTCCCTAAATTTATGATGGATTTATTCCAAAACCCTATTTTTAGAGTAGGTATTTTATTTTTAGTATTAGTTAGAGGTTATAAAGATCCTCAATTTTCTTTAATTGTATCAGTTGCATTTGTATTAATAATGAATACAGTTAATGAACAATTATTTAAAGAAACTTTTACAGACACACATATTAATGAATATTTTTCTGAGTCATCTTCAAAAAATGAATTATGTAATAAAATGCAAGAAAATATAAATGAAATTGATACATGTATCAAAGGATGTGAGTCCAAACTATGTAAATCGATAGGAAATACAAATAAAAATAATATGGGTGACGAATTTGAAAAATGTAAGCTGGGTGATATTACTACTCCTTATGGTAAACAGTCTACTAACGGATGTGACTATTGGCTGAAGACAGAACAACCAAAACCTAAACCAATATAAATAAAGTATTTTTTATATCTTGTATATGTAGACGAAAGTAAAATAATTTTTTAGCTTCTTCTTTACTATTTGATGCAATGAAAGTAATACATTCAACATCTCTATTATTTTTATAAATATCTTTTCTTTAATTTATACAACTTATTTTATAGTGCGTTATTTTAAAGAAAAGATATTTATAATATAATATAAATATGTCTGATTCTGAAACATCCGAAATTAATATAAATATTATTGATAATAAAGGTAAGATTAATAATAAATCTGAAACAAAAAAAAGTTCCGATACTGACTATTATATGAATTTATTAGCCAATCAAAATAAAACTGTTCCTGATAAACAAGAAATATCTTCTGATTCAGAAATAGTAAATTCAGACTCTGTTTCATCAAAAGAATCATCATCTGTTAGAAGTTCTTCTAGTAATTCTTCTAAAAGTAGAAAATCTAGTTCAAGTCGTAATAAAATAGAACATAATAATGTTCCATATAATCCTAATATTCCATCTAATCATAATATTCCATATAATTCTAATATTCCATCTAATCCTAATATTCCATCTAATCATAATATTCCATCTAATCATAATTTACCAAAAGTTAATGAAAAGGTAGATTATCAATATTCTATCCCTTCTACACAATCTACTGTTCCTATTCAATTAACAGCTCAAGAAATGAGAATAAAAAAAATAGAAATGTTAAGAAAGTTAGCTGAAATTAAAGCAAAAGGATTTAGTTTGACTAAAGAATATGATTTTAATTCTTCTACTGAAGAAATGGAATACGAATATGCATTATTAAAAAGTTTTGTTGATAAAAGAAATGGAGTTAAAATTTTTAAATCCGGATTATTACAGACAGTTTCTATTATTGAATTTTTAAATGATAAATATGATCCATTTGATTTTCATTTACAAGGCTGGGGAGAACACTTATCTATAGAAGTAGATTCATATGATGATATTTTAGAAGAATTATATGAAAAATATAAAGGTACTGGTAAAGGTATGCCACCAGAAGTGAAATTATTATTATTAATAACAGCTTCTGCTGGTGCGTTCCATTTTTCAAAATCGCAATCTTCTATACCAGGTTTAGAACAAACATTAAGTAGAAATCCTGAATTAGTTAGTAAATTACTTAATCCACAAAAAACACAATCACAATTTATGAGTGCTCAAGAACTTAATATTCAAAAACAACGTGTTTTATTACAACAAAGAGAAAAAGAACTAAAACAAAAACAACATAATAATGTTTCATTTACTTCTCCTTTACCAATACCTGTTTTTAAAAATTCTATACCCGGACTTGTCTCAGAACCTCAAGCAGCTAATGAAAGTAGTAATAAAATAAATAAAAAA
>Ga0214919_10010467_pt1 | contig 11742 bp, 11 predicted proteins | sample LL1503_MetaG_FD_177994 | JGI IMG/M metagenome (GOLD analysis project Ga0214919, IMG submission 177994) | Freshwater microbial communities from Lake Lanier, Atlanta, Georgia, United States - LL-1503 | ecosystem: Environmental > Aquatic > Freshwater > Lake | place: USA: Georgia | collected...
TGACTAATACTTACGAGGTCTTTAGTGCGGGCGTCGATATCGCGACAAACGCTCTGCTTCAACTCAACTATCTGTTGACTAGTCATGTTTGGAGTCATATCGCAATGTTAATGCTCACCAATATAAATTCACAGCGTCAGGCAACACCTTGAAAACACAGTGTCTCATGGCACCGATTCGAACGCCTTCAATCGACATAGACGCCGATCTTTCGCCAGAAAATACAAACTCTTGCACTTGCGTATAGCGAATTTTCGGATGAGGTAAATGCGAACCCGACTTCATCAGTCTGAACGCAGTCAAGCGTTGCCTAAGGCTCATTGAACTGTCTAGTTCAATAACATCAAATTTGCCGTCATTAGGGTGAGCCTTAGGAGCCCAATCTCGCTTACCGACAAAGGACGTATTCAGAATCGCGATTGTCTGGCCAAAAATCAAATTCTGGTAGATAAACGCGTACCCAATAAAACATCTGCGTGTCATATCTGCTGAGTCGACAGGCGTGTAAGTGGCTTCAATTACATCGAACTTTGTGCAGAGCATTTGATCAGTACGAAATGATGCCTTCTTGATACCAAGTGTTCTGCTCAAACCAGAATTTACAATCGATATTTTCAACGGTGACTCCAAATCGAGAGTTTGATTTGTAATCAACTCGCCCGCCGCAAAATCGTCGGCTACAACTTGTAGATCATTAGGGCGATCTTCAAAATGCCCCCACTCTTGTCCCTTGCGAATTGTCATTGGCTACTCAGTGCGCTGCCGTGCGAAGCTGAAACTACTCCCCGCAATAGTGCCTTAGCCGACTGTTCGGCGCAAGCGACAGTTTCAGTATTCGCAGCGATAAGTGAAATCTGGCGTAGTAGATCAATTAATTGCTTCATCGTTCTTACGAAGTCTCCGGCAGTCAAATCATCATTAAGAATGTCAATCAGGTCGCCACCGCTTGCCCACTCGTACGTAATTTCCATCAATCCGGCATCGAGCGCACGATGTGGAGTAATCCCCGCGATCTTTTCATCCTCGGTAATTTTGTTGCTCAGCAACTGGATTGCTTTCCATTGAGCTTGCAAACTCTTGGGCACACGAGGCTTTGGTGGCTCTTCGGCACGGCGAAACTCGTAAACAAAAACACTCAAAAGTGAAGCCAATTCTGCGGGGTTAAGTCCGTCGAACAGTCCGTCACTCAGTGATTCGGCGATAACGAGATCGAGCTCGTGAAAAATTCGTGAGAGAGAGCGACCTTGGTCGGTGAGCTTCCAGTTCGCCACATAACCACGCCGTTCCATTAAGCCAACGAGATCGTCGAACTTCGCACTCACAGATTGCACCGATTTATCAATCCGACTTTCCATGAGTCTTATCTCGCTATCGATTCGGTCTGCAGAACTTGCTGCAATGAGTCGTCTCTTCAACTCGGGGTCTAGAGCCACAGGATGGTCCCGCCCACTTGCGTCAAAGCCTTTGGCCAACTTTGCTTTGGCCTTTGTTCGTTGCACTCTTAGCGCTACCTCTTTGACAAATTTCGGACTCGTTCGTGCGTAAGAGTCTGGCAATTTGATGAAACCAATCTTCTCAGGTGGAGAATCAAAATCTCCTGATTGAAGATTCATCAATGCTCTACTCGCCGTAATCAAGGTCAACTTTGTTCCGTTGGCCCGCTGTGCGGTTGCAACAATCGCAGCCTTCGAGTTTTGTCTTGGAAGAATTATCAGGTCGCCAAGATTGAGTTTATTAATCGCCGCTTCAATTGCACTCGCATCAGGTCGCGAGTTGAACGATCGCCGGTATTCGTCGATATCGCCAAACGAACTTCGGGCCTGTTCACGCAGGCGGTCTCGTTCTTTGCTTCGTCGAGCAATTCGAGCCTGAATCTCGACCACATCGCGACCACTCTGAAACTGGGCAAATGAGAGATTGAGCAAGTGATGTGCCTCTTGGCGAGAATGTGTCTGAATCAAGTTTGCTGCCATGTTGTAGGTCGGTCTAAAAGCCGAAACCAATCTGAACGATCGGCTTAGGGCCAGAGCGGCAACTTGATCAAATCCGACGAATTGATTCCATAAAACAAGTGCGTGGCCAACTGTGTCAATACCGCGCCGACCTGCGCGACCTGTCAACTGCGTGTACTCAGAAGCCTTGAGTGGCTGGTGGTGCTCCCCAGTAAATTTCGTTATCTTCTCAACTACTACTGCTCGAGCGGGCATATTCAGACCGACCGCCAACGTTTCGGTTGCGAAGACCAAACGCACCAGTCCTCTAATAAAGCATTCTTCAACTATCTCCTTGAACGCAGGTACGAGACCCGCATGGTGTGAGCCGACGCCAAACTCAAGTTGGTTTGCAAACTTCGAAAAACTTAATGCCGCCAAATCGTCATCGCTAAACATTTCAACTCTGCTATCGATAATTTCTGCAATCTCCGCACGCTGGTTTGCGTCGGTTAGTCGTATCCCCCCACGAATGCACGCTTCTGCGGCCTCGTCGCATTGATTTCGGCTAAATATGAAGACAATGGCAGGCAGAAGGTCTTCGTGCTGCAGAAGGTCGACGACTTCGACTCGATTCGGTGTAAACAAACGCGATCTCTTTTTCGGTGCTGATGCTCGGTTCGATCTTCGGTTGCCACCCCGATAATGCCGGGCATCTGTCTGCGATGAGGTCGACTCAAGTTTTGAAATCTCTTGGTTGGGCGAACCATTGACGATTGTCTCAAAAATTTTGATCTCGTGTGTCGCGGCGTCACCAACCACAAAATGATTGATGAGTTCAACGGGTCTTTTTTCTTCGACGATTGGCACCGTTTTGCCGCGTACGGTGCTGAGCCATTCTGTAACTTCAGTCGCATTTGACACAGTTGCGGACAAACAAACAAGTTGCACAGTTGGATCGAGATGAATAATCACCTCTTCCCAAACCGGTCCACGATAGGCATCTTGCAGAAAGTGAACCTCATCTAATACAACGACACTCAGCATTGCCAGCGCTTCGCTTCTGGCGTAAATCATGTTGCGCAGAACTTCGGTTGTCATAACCAAAATTGGTGCATTCGGATTAATACTGTTGTCGCCAGTAAGTAGCCCAACCTCACTTTTGCCATAGTGTGCGACAAGATCATTGAACTTCTGATTTGAAAGTGCCTTGATGGGCGCGGTATAAAAGGCGCGCTGACCCTGACGTCTCGCTGCTTCAATTGCATATTCGGCGACAAGTGTCTTTCCTGACCCAGTTGGGGCCGCCACTAAGACAGAGTCGCCACGATCTAACGCGTCGAGCGCTTCAATTTGAAATTCGTCAATCGCAAAGTTGTAGCGAGCAATCAATTCATCGCGTCTAGGACGAGGCATTGCAATTAGATTGGTAACTAAGAGCTGCTACGCATGCGTTTACGTGTTGCGATAAATCCAATCAATATCGCCGCGAAATACAAAACTGTTAACGGCAAGCCGAGAGCCATCAGGGTTATCGGATCTCCGCTCGGGGTGATGACCGCAGCTACAAAGAAAATTACAACAATTGCTAAGCGCCATTGCTTTATTAATGTACGCGGCGTCAGAACGCCGACTAATTGCAAGAAAACAATCAAAAGTGGCGAAAGAAAGCCAACCCCAAATGCCAAAATCATCAAAATAACTAAACTCACATACTTTGTAATTTGAAAGGCTTGATTAACTTCTGTCCCCGACCAAGAGATCAAGAATTCAAGCGCACGTGAAAGTGTCCAATACGCAAGAGCGCATCCAACACTGAATAAAACAACTGAAGAGCCGATAAACGGAATCGTGTATTTCTTTTCTTTCTTGCTTAAGGCAGGCACGATAAATCGCCAGATTTGCCAAAGAAGAACAGGAAGAGCAATTACCAAGCCGCCATAACCTGCGATTTTCATTCGAGCTGTGAGACCATCTAGAGGGCCGAGTGCAAATAGTGATCCATCGCAATTGAAGTCGGCACGACTGTCGCACAGATCTCGATAAGGCTTGGTCAAAAATCGCAATACCGGATCATAAAAAGCAAGAATCGCTGCTGCGCCCAATGCGACGGCAAGAATCGAACGAATTAATCGCATCCGAAGTTCTGCTAGGTGCTGGGCCAACGACATCGTCGTCGCTTCTGATTTAGAAGATCTAAATGCCATTAAGACACATCATCTAGCGAACTCTTGGCCGCCGACTCTTCGACAACAGTTGAACTCAAGTCGGCAGATGGCTCTTCAGACTTTTGGTCGTCAACACTTGCAGAAGATTCGGCTTCGACGTCGTCGCCGTCGTACAAAACAATTGGTAATTCGGTCAACTTCGGTTCACTAGGGCTATAGGGCACAAAACTTGGTGTGGCTATATCTCTTACCGCATTTTGAAACTGATCCGAAGTGTCATTAAACAGCGCCTTCATCGAATTCGTCGTATTCATCATCTCTTTTAGGGGTTCGTCCATGACTTTCCGCAGATCGGTTTGAACCCCAGATGACATACGTTTCAGTTCGGCATAAAGACGACCTACTCGCCTAATTGCGTCGGGCAACTTCTCTGGTCCAAGCACAACCAGACCGATAATCAGCAAGAACATAATCTCGCTCCCGGTCAGATTAAACATGTCCAAAGTCTAGGAGAAGTCCTCTCCTATCATCAGAGTGTGCAGCAGCGACTTCCTTCGCTTTACCCACAGCCAATCTTGTTTGCCCATCGAGGCGCAAGCGCGCATGCGCAAGAAAATACGATTGACGCTTTTAAGCTCGCGCTAAAGCTCGGCGCAACTGGACTGGAAACCGATTGTTGGGTCACGAAAGATTTACAAGTAGTCATAGACCACGATGGATTTGTCAATCGTCGATCTCCGCTTCAATTTCGCAAGACCAAAATCAGCGATGTCAACGCCAGTGAATTAGATGCCCTGATACCCAGATTTGTAGACCTGCTCGAAATTTCTTCTCCAATCACGCCCGTATCTGTCGATATCTGTGATTCATCAGCGATGGCTCTTATCGACAAGTTGGTCAGCGAAACCAATTCAAAGCAGGATATTTACATTTGCCACCCCGATATAGAACTTCTAACTTCTTGGAAGAAAGCATTTCCGTCATTCAAATACGTCAATTCGATTCGTCTCAGCAAAATATACGAAGGCCCCGAGCGTCGATGTGCCAATCTTGCCAAAAATGGAATCGATGTCTTGAATATGCATCACACCGACTGGAATGGTGGTCTTGTCGCACTCGCCCATCGTTTCAACCTTGCCGCTTTTAGCTGGGATCTACAGCACAGTGAACAATTGGTTACGGCTCTTTTGATGGGTGTGGACGCTGTTTACAGCGATTGGCCCGATCGAATGTGCGACGCTAGCCGCCGAGTATTTGATACGCCTAACAATTAGATAGTTGCGAAAATTAAAGACTTGACCACGAGTTGGGCGGCCAAATGATTACAAAGGCCTGGCCGATTATCAAATCTTTTTTAATGGCACCAAACATACGACTATCGAATGACTGTGGTCGATTGTCGCCAATGAGAAAGACTTCGTCGCTCTCAATTTTCGTCGCATCCATATTGACTACTCCACACCGATCAGAAAGATTCGTCAACTTAAGGTCGCGACTCGGCAGATACGACTCTTGAAGTTTCGCACCGTCAATAAAAACAATGCAGTCGCGAATTTCTATCGTCTCTCCTCCGAGACCAATGACTCGTTTAATCAAGTCGTCATGTTCGATTTGGTTTCCATTCATCGTTGCTCTATCGAAGACAACAATGTCTCCCCGGTCAATCTCGCCAATCTCGTAGGCCAATTTGCTCACGAGCACTCGGTCATCGCTAAACATTGTTGTTTCCATACTCGGCCCCGAAATATAAAACTGTTGCAGCAAAAACATACGCACCAACACGGCAACGATCAATGCAATGGCGATTACAGCTATCCACTCAATAATTTGCTTCAAGAAAAGCGAAGGCTTTTTCGCTGGCGGATCTAATTCGATGTCAGACACTCACCCAGCGTAGTTGGCTGAAAATATGGTTATAGCGAAGCAATCAATTTGTCGACGCGTTCATCCCTGTATTTGAACGGATCTTTGCATAGAACGGTTCGCTGAGCCTGGTCGTTCAGCTTCAAGTGAACCCAGTCCACGGTGTAATCCCGTTTTTTCTCTTTCGCACGCTTAATAAAGTCACCACGCAGTTTTGCGCGTGTTGTCTGAGGTGCCAAGACACGAGCAGTCTCAATCTCTTCGTCAGTACAAGTCCGATTTACAAGACCGTTGTGTTCGAGTTTGTAAAACAATCCCCTATCTCTGCAGATGTCGTGATACTGCAAGTCGACTAGTTGCACTCTTGAGTCATCAAGGGCGAGTTCATGTCGTTTTCTAAAAGCCTCGACAAGGTGATATTTAATTACCCAGTCAACTTCACGGTTGAGTTTGAGCGGATCATTTTCGATCGTTGAAATGCAGTGCTCCCACATCTCGAGCGCTTTCATTTCGAGTACATCAAACCTCCCCGTATCGGCGTAGCGCAACGCCTTGTCGAGAATCTCTCTTTGAATATCGAGTGCCGATAGCTCGCGGCCAGAAGCAAGTCGAATCTTGCGTCGACATGTGATGTCGTGACTAATCTCTCGAATTGCTCGAGTTTGATTTTCGAGAGTCAAGTCACGCAGTACGCACGATTCGTCTTCCATCATTTTCAACAGACATGCAGTTGAACCAACTTTTACAAAGTTGGTGTATTCACTCATATTCGAGTCACCGACGATTACATGTAAGCGGCGGTATTTTTCTGCGTCGGCGTGTGGTTCATCTCGTGTATTAATGATCGGTCGACTGCGGGTCGTCGCCGAACTCAAACCTTCCCAAATGTGCTCTGCGCGTTGAGCGATTGAATAGATCGGACCACGTGCCGTTTGCAGAACCTTGCCAGCACCAGTGAAAATCTGTCGTGTGACAAGGAAAGGAATCAGAACTTCGGAGTATTTCTCGATCTCGTCGCTTCGCGAAGTCAAATAGTTTTCGTGACACCCATAGCTGTTTCCCGCTGAATCGGTATTATTTTTAAAAAGATAAATCGTTCCGCGAATTCCTTCGTCACGCAGCCGTTGTTCGGCGCCAATAAGCAACTCTTCAAGAATTCGCTCGCCCGCCTTGTCGTGGACAACGACGTCATGGATTGAATCGCACTCCGGTGTCGCATATTCGGGATGTGACCCGACGTCTAGGTAAAGTCGTGCCCCATTTTCAAGAAACACATTTGAACTTCGCCCCCAACTTACGACTTTGCGAAATAGATATCGTGCGACTTCATCTGGGCTCAGTCGTCGTTGCCCTCTAAGTGTGCAGGTGACGCCATATTCGTTTTCAAGCCCAAATATTCGGCGGTCCATAGGCAAAACCTAGTCAGTAGAAATTGCTAAAACGAATTCGAAACTGAACTAGTGATATCAGCCGAGAAGAGCTTGGACTTCTGAATCCTCAATACGCTTAAAACAGCGTCGGCGACCGTTGCGCTCAAGAACTGCAACCTCGAGATCTTCGTGCGACAACTTGCGATCGGGCCCTGCCAATACTGACGTCGCGATCTTGACTGCTTCGCTCAAGGCCAAATCTGGTTTGAATGCTGAGCTAAGTCTTGTCGCGACAGACTCACTGTCTCCACCGAGCACACAATAATTGTGTTTATCTAGAACCGTACCGTCGTAAAGCACATGAAACAGACGATCGCTTGCATTATCTGTACCGATTTCAGCAACTAACAATTCAACTTCCATTGGCTTTGGCGCTTCGCTAAACATCTGGCTCAAGATCTGGGCGTATTGATTCGTCAAGCCACGTGCATCAACGTCTTGCCGCGAGAACTGATAACCCTTCAAGTCGGCAGCACGAACACCTGCGACACGTAGTTGATCAAACTCGTTGTATTTGCCAACACCTGCGAAAGCAATGCGATCGTAAATCTCACTGATCTTGTGCAATGTCGTTGATGGATTCTCAGAAATGATTGCGATGCCATCTTGGTACTGCAATGCAACTAGAGTGCGACCGCGGGCGATGCCTTTGCGAGCGTAATCCGCTCGATCTTTCATGAATTGTTCTGGTGGTACGTAGTACGGCACACTCATCGCAAACCAACTTCGCTTGTAATCTCTTTATAGATATCTGCCAAAGCGTCATCGCCGACCGCAAGCCAACCATTTTTGGTGATTGAGGCGACAACTGGATAAATGCCGCGCAAAGAATCTGGACCACCAGTTGCAGAATCGGCGTCTGAGGCCTCCCAGAGTGCTCGCGCACAAAGTTTTATCGCGTCATTTGCCGACAGATCACGTCGCCACGCAACTCGCATCACTGTGCTGGCATGAAGCATGCCCGAACCCGTGGCTACAAAATCCTTCTCCTCATAACGACCACCGGTGACGTCGTAATCCCAAAGACGTCCAGAGTTCGAAAGCGAATCAAATCCTGCAAAGATTGGCACGACAACCATGCCTTGCATCGCAGCCGGAAGATTGCTGCGAACGAACATTGATAATTGATTTGCCTTGCCCTCTAGCGAAAGAGTCTGGCCTTCAACCTTTTCATAGTGTTCGAGTTGTAGTTGAAAGAGTTTTATCATTTCCATTGCTGGGCCGGCGGCTCCTGCAATTGCAACGCCACTAAATTCGTCGGCTTGAACAACCTTTTCCATGCTGCGGTGACTTATCAAATTTCCAGAAGTCGCACGACGATCGCCAGCCATGACGACACCGCCAGCAAAACGCATCGCCACGCACGTCGTTGCGTGCGGAATTGTTAAATCATTGGCGTCAGTCTGCGCGGCGAACGGCGACATTCCGACTCGTTTAAGCAATTCTCCAAAATTTGCACCAGGGTCAGAACCGGCTGCGAACATCGGCATTGACATATTTTTAGGATACGGCTACTGGCCGCCCTTTTGCACGTAGCTCTTTACGAAGTCCTCGGCATTGGTCTCGAGCACTTCATCAATTTCGTCGAGCAGGTCGTCAAGGTCTGCTTTCAATTTTTCGCCCTTTGAAGATACTTTGGCTTCAACGGTGTCTTCAGTGCTCGTGCGCTCTTTTGCAATTTTCTGTTTACGAGTTCTTTCAGCCATAGTCGCACCATAGCCAATTCTTAAAGATTTGTAAAACTACGACGATGTGACAATCGTTTAATTAGTCGGCTTAAAACTTGAAGATGACACCTGATCGCCAAGGGACGCCACTAATTCAGATGGCGATGAACTTTGGGCTATAAGACTTTCAGTTAATTGTCGGGTTCCACGTAGCGGCTCCATCATCGGCACCCTTCGCAGTGGTTCTCGTCCGATGTCGAACACAATGCTGTCCCAGTTCGCGGCCACCACATCAGTCGGCCATTTCTTTAAGCACATACCTCTGAAATATGCACGGGTGGTGTCAGGCGGAGTTGTTGTCGCAGCCAGGACATCTTCTTTGTTTGTCATCGTTTCAAGATTCGCGCGCAAAGCGAGACATTTGTCGGCACGCATGTCGTGGTATTGCAGATCGATCGCTTTCAGTCTCGGATCATTTGCCCGAAGGTTATGTCGATCTGACATGCCATCAACAATTCGTTTCTTGGCCACCCAATCAATGACATGACGCATCGACATCGGATCTTCTTTGAGACCCTCAATCACTTCTCGCCATCGACGCAAAATCAATTTGCCATCTTCTTCACCGACACTCTCGAGACCAAATTTTTCGGCGTATCTCTCGGCGCGTTCACACAAAGCATCTTGAAGTTCTAGAGCCGTAAAAGTCTTTCCAGATTCAAGAAGAACTTTTTGGCGAAGGGTTGGATCATGACTTATGTGTCTTATTGCCGCGACTGGGGTTGCAAGCACTAAAGAATTATCTAGTTGCTCGTCTTCAATCATTGCGAGCAATATCGCCGTAGTTCCTAGTTTTAGAAATGTCGCTATTTCACTCATATTCGCGTCGCCGACAATCACATGGAGACGCCGATATTTCATCGGGTCGCAGTGAGGCTCATCACGCGTATTTACAATCGGTCTTTTGAGTGTTGTTTCGAGCCCGATCTCTTCTTCAAAAAAATCTGCGCGCTGCGAGAGTTGAAAAGCCACCGATGCCGATGGCATACCTTCAAATTCGCTTCCCACCTTGCCTGCCCCACAAAAAACCTGGCGAGTAACGAAGTGAGTCGTGATCAGAGCTGCCAATTCGCCAAAGGGTGTCGAACGGCTGACTAAGTAATTCTCGTGGCACCCATAACTATTGCCTTTTCCATCTGAGTTGTTTTTATAGGCAACCAGTTCGGCTCCAGCAGGTAGCACGCGCTTGGCTGCATCCATACTTTGACGAACAATTTCTTCACCAGCACGGTCAAACAACACGGCCTCGCTTGCTGTACGACATTCAGGAGTCGATACCTCAGGGTGTGCATGGTCAACGTAATACCGAGCCCCATTTGTCAGAACGGTATTGACCATACTCATTTCAATATCTTGCGGAAAGACATCGTCAAGACTGAAGCCACGAGCGTCAGACCCCGGTCTCTCGGCGTCGAAGTCCCAGCCAATTGTCGCGTCGAATCGACTCACATATGAGTTAATAAGCAACGACGATGAAGTAACAGGACTTGAGTCGACGCCTGTTGCGATTATTCCGTATTCGGTTTCAATTCCAAGAACTTTGGCGATGCTCATAAAGGTGGTTTAGAGGTATTGGCCTGTGGCAGTTTTCTCAATCGCTCGCCCGCCAGAATTTGCATCTGAAGCATCGCGCACAAGAGTGCGGATAAACACGATTCGCTCACCCTTCTTGCCTGAGATTTTCGCCCAGTCGTCCGGGTTGGTTGTATTTGGCAAATCTTCGTGCTCTTTAAACTCTTGACGAATCGACATTTTTAGATCTTCAAGATTGATGCCACGTTCTCCGCCGGCGATTAAGCGCTTAATGGCAAGTTTCTTTGCACGCCGAACGATATTTTCAATCATTGCTCCAGATGAGAAGTCTTTGAAATACATCACGTCACGATCACCGTTTTGATAGGTGACTTCCAAGAACCGATTTTCATCGTCTTGTTGGTACATCTCCCTAACGGTCGCGTCAATCATTTCTGAAATGGCGACATCAGTCGAACCCCCGTACTGTTCGATAGTCGTAGAGGATATTGGCAATTCGTTTGTCAAATATCGGGCGAAAATCTGACGGGCGGCTTTCTCATCGGGACGTTCAATGCGAATCTTGACATCTAGACGCCCTGGTCGGAGAATCGCTGGGTCGATTAAGTCTTCGCGATTTGTTGCGCCGATCACAATGACGTTGCGCAAACCCTCGACTCCGTCGATTTCGGCGAGAAGCTGCGGCACGATTGTTGATTCCATATCCGAAGAGATTCCCGTTCCGCGTGTTCTGAACATCGAGTCCATTTCGTCGAAGAAGACGATTACGGGCCAGCCCTCTTCGCTTTTTTCGCGTGCGCGCTGGAAAACCAATCTGATTTGACGCTCGGTTTCGCCGACGTACTTATTCAACAATTCTGGTCCCTTGATGTTGATGAAATAACTTTTCGCCTTCTCGCCACCATTTGCAAGCGAAACTTTTTTGGCCAGACTGTTTGCCACGGCCTTGGCGATAAGAGTTTTACCGCACCCGGGCGGACCATAGAGAAGAATTCCCTTAGGCGCAGGTAGTTGATGCTCAGCGAATAGGTCCCCGTACAAAAATGGCAACTCAACTGCGTCAGCTATTTGCTCTATTTGTGAATCAAGT
>Ga0214919_10010468_pt1 | contig 11742 bp, 22 predicted proteins | sample LL1503_MetaG_FD_177994 | JGI IMG/M metagenome (GOLD analysis project Ga0214919, IMG submission 177994) | Freshwater microbial communities from Lake Lanier, Atlanta, Georgia, United States - LL-1503 | ecosystem: Environmental > Aquatic > Freshwater > Lake | place: USA: Georgia | collected...
CTTAGCTTTGTCTGATGAGAAGATTATCAGTTCAGCTGTCTTTGGTGGCATGAAAGATGATCTTGCAGCTGCTTTTAAAGAAGCTTCAGGTTCAGACAGAACAGCTTTGGGTATGCTTATTCGTGCTCGTAAAGAAGTAGCAGATGCTTCTACAACATACACAGATGCAGTTGCTCAAGGTATTCCATCATGGTTAAAAGATAAGCGACTAGCTGAGATTAACTTTGAAGACTTGTACTCACAATACAAAGCTACTACACCAGCTCAACGTGCTGTATTTAGGTCTTATGTACAGAATACAGAGCCAGAAGCATTGAAGAACTTAGATACTCGTGTATGGTCTGACTTTACAACTAAGTATCAATCAGTTCTGCCAGATGGTCTTCCCGGTATTGACCTAGCTAAGATGGCTCAAGACTGGACGAAGATGTCAGCTGTTGAGAAGGATGCAATAGCTACTGCTTTAGGTCAGAATACAGCTACTTTTAGTGAGCGTATGAAAGATGCTTTAGTATTTACTCGTAAACTTAAAGTTGGTGCTGGAGAAGATGGTGCTGGTAAATTAACTAGAAATGCAGCAGCTGTAGTTGGCTCTACTCCACTAGGTTATCAAGGTGCTAAAGCTACACAACTTGCAGGTGATACTTTAAGTTCATTTAAGTCTAATGCTATTCCTAGTGATCTAGCATTTAAAACATTACTGACACCTGAAGGTGCTTCGTTTCTAAAGACAGCTGCATTGTCTCCCGGAGGTCGTAAGACTTTAGATGAGCTTACAAAGGTAACAGAGTCTCAAGGTATCCTTCCTACAGTAGCTCAGATTAGCACTGCAGCAGCCCCTAATGTTACAGCACAACCTGAACCTTCCTTTGTAGTTCCTGAAGAGTTTAATGTTCCTGCAGCAGAGGCTCCTATGGAGCAACAACAACAACAGCCACAACAACAACAACAACCTACAATGGCTCCTACTGAAGCTGGTGGCTTTGTAGTTCCTGAAGAGTTCCAACAGCAACAACAACAACAAACAGCACCTATGTCTCCTGTAGCTACAGCCCCTGTTAAGTCACGTGCTGATATGTCTAGAACTGTTCTTAATGATGAAATTACTAGAATTCAGGGTTCTTTAACAACTACTAAAGACCCTGTTCAGCAAGGTCGTTTACAAAGAGATTTAGAAGCTGTACAACGTGAAATAGCACGACTGAGATAACCATGAGAAAGCTAATAGTAGTCCTACTAAGCCTAGGACTTTTAGCTTCTACTCCATCTAGCTCCTCAGATAACTGCAGTGTACGTGAGTTCTATGGCATAGCCTACACAGTACACAATCCTACTGAGCGTCACCAACAAATGTCTATGTGGCTTACAAAGCATCAGACATTGTGTAAAAGTTCCGACATGACTGTAATATGGAACAATCTAAGTGAATGGGCTGGTAGTGCTGATAGTGCAGAACTAAGGCACAAGGTTGTTATTGCTTATAAGAATGCTGTGGCAAGGGAGGCTAATAAGTGAAAGTTGATGCTATCAGATGGTTTCCCATTGTAGAACCTTCAGTGATACCTAATAGAAGTGATGAACATACTCGTAGGATTGAGAAGCATCAAGAGGACTACAGAGCTTCACTTAAGCAGAAGAAAATACAAGACCAACTAGAAGATATACAGTTTGAGTTGTATCTTAAAAAGGCTGAGCAAAACAGAATTAGATTAGAAATATTCACTAATCGTAAGCTTGATGTATATGTGTAGGAGTAAGTAATGGATGATATAAAAGGTAAACTAACTTTTAACGTCACAATGATGGTGAGTGCTACATTGTGTATATCTATTATAGCAATGGTTGCAGCTTTCATGCTTGGATTATGGGCAAAACAGGTTGATAATCACGAGATCTTCAAACTGATTAGTCCAGCCTTTCAAACCATTGTAGGTGGCTTTATTGGGCTATTAGCTGGTGTGAAGTTATCTCATGACGATCACCATAAAAAACATTGTTGTCATAAAGAGGATTGATTATGTTAGAAATGTTAGGTGGTGGTTTACTTGGTAGTATCTTCGGAGGTCTATTTAGATTGGCTCCGGAAGTCCTGAAGTGGATGGATAAGAAAAATGAGCGTGAACATGAACTGAGTATGTTCCAGTTTCAATGTCAGTTAGAAGCTCAACGAGGACAACAGAAGTTATCTGAGATAGGTGCTCAACGTGAAGCTGCTATTGATGTAGGTGTTATGAATGCCTTTCAGTCAGCTATTGAGCAACAGACTGAGATGGTTAAGGCTGCTGGAGGCTGGGTAGCTTCTCTATCGGCTTCAGTACGTCCTGTGGTTACTTACTGGATTCTAGCATTGTGGTCATTTGTGCACATCTGGCTGTCATACAACGCTTGGATTACAGGTATGCCTCCACTGGATGTCTTTAAAGTTATGATGTCAGCTGACTTTGCAGCCTTGGTATCAGGTACTTTGAACTACTGGTTCCTTGACCGTACACTGGCTAAACGAGGTCTATAATGGATCTCAGCATTGCAGCTGAGCTGTGCAAGAGGTTTGAAGGGTTTAGAAGTAAGCCCTACCTCTGTCCTGCTAATGTTGCTACGATTGGCTACGGCTCTACCTATTATGCTGATGGGAGCAAGGTAACACTTAAGGATGCTCCCATGAGTGAGCCTGAGGCTGCAGAGCTTCTATTAAAGGAGCTGGAGCATACTTACTTACCCGGTGTTGTCAGAAACTGCCCTGTACTTCTGACAGATACTAGGAAGCTCAATGCTGTTGTAGACTTCTGTTATAATCTAGGCACTGGTAGACTACAAACTTCTACACTGAAGCGTAAGATTAATGCTCAGGATTGGGATGGAGCTAAGGAAGAGTTACTTAAGTGGAACAAGGGTGGCGGTAAAGTACTTGCTGGCCTTGATAAGCGAAGGAAAGCTGAAGTAGCACTATTCTAAGTTTCAAACTTACAATTACAATAAGAAAGCCCCTTAGGAGTTATCCTTTGGGGCTTTTTAGTTGCTAGTCTAGGATAAGTGCTAGTGTTATAAATCCTATGTGTAAGTAGATGACTTGATTAGCTTCCTCTGACATCTTATCATTATCATCCATGATATAGAGTTCATCAGCTTCTATACCAAAGACTAAGCCAGTCTTAAATTCAAAGTCTAGTATCATATCTCACACGCACCAGCGGTACACGCTAATGTCTGAGCACCCTCTACGTTGTCAGTGCCTTCAACCAGTTTATCCCAGTCTATACCTAGAGGCATAGAAGCAACCATTGCATGATACTCAAACTCAGTCATGGACTCATAAGGAGCTTGTCGGTATGTTCCACCATCCATCGGTAGGAAGCTCACACCTGTAATCTCATCAAAGTTATTCCACACCCATGCTCCAACTTCAGGCCACTCATTCTCGTTAACTGAAATAGTCACTGAAGGCTTATGCTCACAATAGTGTCGCTGGAACAGTAGCCACAGCTTCAAGTGCTTAATAGCATTCAAGTCTTCACGCAGTACAGCACCCTTCTCAACTCGCATTGGGAAGCTAAAGATAGTTGTGCTATCAGGCTTCATCACACACAACTCAGACGGGAACCCCTGAGCTTTCAAGAAGTCAGTCAGAGGGTCTTTGTTATCAGACCGAACACGACGAATAAAGTACTGACTGTGCTGAGGATGGATACCAGAAGCAGTGCCTGTAAGCTGTGAAACAGTACCTTCGGGCTTAATTGCAGTAATGGCAGCACTACGATTAATACCGATAGCGTCAGCAAACTCAGCGTTAGTGTCAATAGCAACATTCTTCATTCCTTCCAAGATAGCTGGTAGTTCAACACTATCAGGATTGTTTAACAAAGCATTGTCCAAGATACCAGTCATAGACACACCCAGCAAACGCTCATCTTCAGTGTTTGTCTGCCACACCTTACGAAGGTACGGAAAGTAAGTCATTGTCGATTGAAAAGTCCCCAGAATAGTAGCTAGACGAACCTTATCCCGTAGAGTATCCACAGTATCATCGCTACGAACAATAACAGAGGACAAGTTACAGAACTGGTAAGGTCTAAGGATAATCTCACTACAAGGGTTTGTGCCCCACTCTTTACCTAACTCTCTACGTCCACTTTTAGCTGCTTGAAGTTCACTGGCATAACGGTTAAAGATACCTCGTTCACCTGAGTGTGATTCATAAATGCTTGACCACTCACGCATGAACTTGCCCACCTCAGGTTTGACTTCGTAGATGGCACTGTTGTTAGCTAAGGCACGTTGACCATTACCGTCCCACCAGTTACCAGCTTTAGCATGAGCCATACGGTCATCACCTAAGTCTGACAGAGAGATCATTGCAGACCTACGAACACCACCTACGACAACTACCTCTCCCACCTTGCAGAGGATGTCATGCGCTTCAAGCGAAGTGAGCTTACGGCCCGTTGCCCCTTTGAATTTAGCAGTGACGTAGTGAAATAAGGATACAAGGGGTTCCGGCCCTGATGCTCTTCCACCAAAAGTCTTAAGTCTCGCACCTGCTGGACGTACTCCTGAGACATCCCACTTTGGAATTTCACCTGCATATAGCAAGGCAATGACTTGTCGTAAGGCTTTAGCCCATCCCTCTTTGGAGTCTTTAACATTAATGACAGTGCCACTATTGTACAAATCAACTGGAATCTCAGGTAACTTAGATACATACTTTTGCTCCACACTAAAGCCTACACCTGTACCACATAACAGAATATACATAGCCTCATCAAAGGCTTTGGGATCATCAATGGGCAGGTATGAACAGTTATAGCCAGCTACGTTCTGACGCTCTAAGGCATCACCAGCTGTCATGATGCTGCGCATTGATGGCATCACTTCTAAGTTAGTCACAGCATTCTGCAGCTCATCACGCAGTGGCTGTGTCAGTGTGTAGTTATGCTTGTCTTGCAAGTGCTTGGTCATGAAGTCAAAGTATCGTGCCACAGTCTCAGGCCAGTGCTCTCTACGGCCTTTATCATCCAAGTAGCGAGAGTAGCGACTCTTGCCAATGTACTCTTGGTATGGTGTCATAGTTGTTGTTGTCATTAGTCTAGTTCCTTTATTAAATATTCTTGTTTTTTCTCAATCACATCATCAAATCTTTCGACAAGATCATCACTCTGGAGTCCTAGCAGTTCCAAGAGTGTGACCTCATCCAAACGCTTGAGAGCCTCTTTCAGTTCTTCAAAGGTTATGTTTAACACGTTTATCAATCTCACGTTCAATGTACCACTTAGCCTTTTTCAGGTCTTCAATGGCATCTTGCTTAAGGTCACAACGCCAGATGTACTTAATTGCATTACCCAAATTAAAGCCCATGTGTTCTGTAACTTGGATACATTCAATACCTGATGGATGTTCAGTGTAGTGCTTAGGTCTGTTAACTACGTCTTTCATTCGTTTGAAGAACGCATCAACCTCATCTATCTCTTCATCATCTTTGCAGTCTACCCACTCTTTAATGGCTTCACTTAGAGGCTTAGCTGCTTCTCTAATGAAAATGCTACGGTTAACCCACTTGTCATAATTAGTGCAATCATTACAGGGATGAATACCAATATCTAATTCACCATAAAAGCAAGTCCTACATTCAACTGTTGCCATATTTCCTCCCTAAATATTCAACACTTAAGAACATCTCATCGAAGTGACCGTCCTGTACCTCATTCATCATAAGTAATCCCCTCCAGTGTCTGTTACTTAGTTGATCCATATAAGATTCATCGTGAAGATAATAAGACCCAACAATGATAGCACATATAGGCTTTCCATCAGCACGTTTTCCGTAGGCGATTTGCTTTCCCTGCTGGTGTCCTGCAACACAAGACATATGTAACTTATTAATGATAGCACTAGCAGCACTAGCAGGTCTTCCCATTGCCCCCACAGGCCAGTAGTGATTAAAGCCGACACCATTAATAAACACAGGATGTAAGAATCCATGTACTTCCCAATCTTTTTCATACTCTAAGTCCTTTGTGGAAATTAAGCCTTCTAAAGTTGGGTTGTTATTGACAGCCCTATCAATGCGATTCTCATGGTTCCCTAAAGTCATCACCATACGAGGCTTGTACACCTTGTGCTTAGATTCCTTCTGAGCCTTCTGAGCTTCCTTCAAAGGAGCCAGTAACAACTTCATGGCCTCCTTAGCAGCTTCAACGTCCTTCTTGTAGCGCAAACCTTCAAAGTACTTACTCCCCTTGATGTCATGGCTACTAAGGCTTGGCATATCTGCAAAGTCACCTATGTTAACCACCACATCAGGTTTGTAATCGACAATGGCTTTACCAGCCCATGTCAGGTGCTCCAAAGGTACACCCTCTTTAATCTGACAGTCCGGTATTACTAATATCTTCAATGTCATCCCCTTCAACTGTTAGTCTTTCACCTTCACGTAGACCAGCTTTAATGGCCTCTAAAATACCAAATGTCAAGAGTGCTTTAGCTTCTTCGTTAGTGAGGTCAAACTGGAATGTAGCACTACCATCCTCATGTTCTTTGATAAGGTCAACTTGCATCTTTGTTAGCCTCATTTAAAAACTCTTCAGCAGCACTACTAACCATGAAATATCTTAGACATACAGCAAGGGCTGCATTAACTTCTTTGTTACTTGCAATGTCTTCAGGATGACTACTCCAGCCACCATTGACAGTATTCAAATAACTAGTCTTCATAGTCTCAACTGTGATAGCGTCTGTGAAGTCTTCCCAAGCATTCTTAATCTCAGGAGACTTCAGCATTGCTTCAATTAAATTATTTATCATAACTAGATCCTTTTAGTTCATTTAACCATGAAAGTGGAATATCTTTATCGGCATACTTGAATCCATGCTTAGTGCACCAATCCCCGTATGTAGTTTGGCTTATCTTTGATAGCTTAGACTTAGAGTTACTGAAGACAAATCTAATATCAAGTTCAGGGTGTTGTTCCTTCACCATCAAATGCTTCTGTCTGTCAGCAGTTACAAACCTGCCCTTGCTCTCAATGATAATACCATTCTTAAGTAACAGGAAGTCAGGAGTGTATGTACGTTTCTTCTCAGGCTGCGTATATCCAATCACTAGCTTCTCATACTCAAATGGAACTTCTAAGGCTGTCAATCTCTCAGCTATCTTATCTTCTAAACCCGACCTGAACCCATGCTTCAAAGCTACTTGTCTAATTGTCAGTGGCTTTTTACGCTTCGGTTTCATGACTAGCCTTAGTGATCTGATACTGGTGCAAGAAAGCTCCAAAGGTATCTACAAACTCTTCATCATGTGTAAGCTTACCCATTGTAAACATAATGGCATGAACTAACTCATGGTAGAAGGTTTGCTCAGTAGTCTGCTTGTTCATATCCATACGGATAGAGATGACTTGCTTCTCAGGGTCACACTTACCCATATCATCCATGTGCACTACGTAGTTAACGTACCACTTTGATCCTGCAAGCTCGAAGGTGGTTGCCACATCTGGTTTGTTTCTCTTCTTAGCCATAGGAGCTTACCGTTCTCCAGTACCCTGTCAGTATTTCCGTCATAAGCCTTGATACAAGCTTCATATAATTCCTCTTCGGTTGTACAGTCTTTCAAGATCTTATCAGCCTTTACAGGGCCAATACCTCGGATACCTTCAATGTTATCAACTCTGTCACCTGTCAGTATCTGTTTATAGAAACTGTACAAGCCTTCAAACTCAGTAACATAATACTCCTCATCCTTTACAGGATTATAGTGCCACCCCGGTAACTGATCTAGATCCTTGTCAACGTGGACGATCCAGTAGTTACCTTCAGTGGACGCTATGCCTACAGAGTCATCAGCTTCTTCACCCTCAGACATCTTAGCACCGAGCTTCATAAGATGTTTGCGAAGAGCCTCATAGTGTCTAGGCTTGGGAGCATCCTTACGATTACCCTTGTAAGGAACAGTGGTAGCTACCTCGAATCTAAAGTTAGTTTTACCTGTAATCCATGCTCTGTAGTCATCACACTTCAAGCGCATATAGATGATGTCGGTAAACCACTCTGTGAGTCGATTTAGTGCCCACTGCTCCTCTTCTTCCTCGTTGGAGAAGCCAACTTTATAAACTAAAAAGTCAGCGTCTACAATAGCCTCAGTAGGCTTGTCAGAGAACGTCATCAGCAGTCTCTGCTTCCTCAGCACCTTCAGGAACGTACACCTTTAGTTCAGTAATAATCAACTTCTTAATAGAAGGTGCAGCACCAAACTTAGCTGACATCTTGTGACGGTATGAAGAGATAACTGCGTGACACTTAGTACCATTACCCATCTTAGCAATGTCTACGGGATTGCCTTCCTCATCCACAGGTGTGAACAAGTAGGTTGACTTAGCAACAATGAAGTTACCCATGCTCTCTTTGTTCTTGATGTTGATGCCAAGCTCTTTAAGCTTCTCACAAGCTGCATCACTCAAGTTACCAATGGTACATTCGTACTTTTTGTTGTCTTCGTTAAACTTAGTGTTAAAGGTGTTCATCCAGTTACTCCAAAAGATTTCACCAGCAACTTTAACGGGTTTTACTGTATCAATACTCATTTCATTTTCCTATCTACTATCAATGCAGCTCTTGGGACGGGTGAGCTGTATTACCCGATGCTAGATCTTCTAAGTGCACAAGTGCTGATAAGAGCACAGTATACACCTCTTCAAGGTCTAGATCCTCTCCTATCTTAATCTTGAAAGTTTCCCCTTCAACACTAAATAGAATCTGATTCTTATCAATGTGTTTCACGCCAGTTGTTACCAATTTTAAACTCCCCGTCTAGTGGACAACGAAGCTTGAAATGCTCACCAGCTTCAACGATACTTTGCTTTGCAGCCTCACCTACTATTGTAGCATATATCTTAGGAACTTCAAGTTGAAATTCATCATGGACATTAGCTACCAGCTTCACAGGCCACTTGTTAGCCTTAGTCTTATCGTGAAACAATACTAAAGCTTTCTTCATCACTATCGCCCCAGCCCCTTGAAGGAGCGAATTGAGGGCAGCGTGTTCACTGCGTACCCATATCTTACGACCATCAAGCCCCGGTACAAAGCCCTTACCCGCATATCTACTAACCGTATTTCTAAGACGCTGTAGGGCTGGTGTGTTCGCAAGAAAGGAGTCAATAAGTTTCTGTCCCGCTTTAGCATTACCACCGACGATGGAACCAATCTTAGCTGGCCCTGCACCGTATAGGAATGCGTAAATAAATGTCTTCGCTTGATCCCTTGTTTGCAAACCTGCAGCTTTTTGATTCTGCGTGTGTACGTCTGTCCCATCTTTCGAGGAGCCTTCAGTGACTGTCTTAACATATTCATCATCCTTCATATAATGTGCAAGCATACGCAGCTCAAGGCCACTAGCGTCACAACCAACCAATACGTTACCTGCTTCCACAGTCCAACACTCTCTGCACTCAGGCCCATAGATACTCCCAGCATTAGGAATCTGTGCCATGTTAGGAGTACTGTGTGTCATCCTACCAGTTACAGCTCCATTCGTTATAACCTTGCCATGTACTCTACCATCCTTACCCACAGCCTCTAGCCAGCTTTCAATCTGAGCTACACGTTTCTGCAGCATCAGGTAAGTGGCAATCAACTGAGCCTCCGGTAGAGGAACCTTAGCCAGTACAGACTCATCGACAATAGCCTGACCTTTCTCAGTAAATACCTCAGGCTTCCATCCTAGTTCCATCAGTTTCTCTCCGATCTGCTTTCTACTTCCGGGATTGAAAGTATCAATGCAGTCTTTAATGGGCTTTCCACTGGTTTTGTGGAACCTCTGTGTGGTAACTGGAGGCCATCTCTCTTGCATCTGTTCATATATTCCAGCCATCTTTCCCTTGATGTCAGCAAGTAAGCAAGTGGCATAGACTTGATCGAGTTTGAATCCATGACGTTCCTGTTCAGAGATGATAGCTGCTACCTTATGCTCAAGAGTAAGGCTTTCTTGTGAAAAGTCTTTCTTAGTGAGTTCATCATTAAGATGAGTATAAAGATTAACAGTGACCTCAACGTCCCTAATGCAATAATACTCCAGAAGAGCCATGTGAGGAATGTTGAAGCACTCACCTTTGTAATCCTCTCTTCGTTCCATCAGCCATGTCCATACCTTTGCGTAGTCAATCTTATTCTTCCCTAGTCTCGTGCCCCATGCGTCTAAGCTGTGACCGTTCTCTACTGAGGGATCTAGCAGTCTTGAGGCTATCAGTGTATCGTACACTTGGTTCAAGCGAATCTTCGTACTCCAAAGCCTGTTGAGTATCGAGAAATCGAAGCTTATCCCGTTGTGGGCTACTATCAATGTAACGTCCTTTAAATACTCCACGAGGCTGTCTGCTGCTTTCCATACGTTCACTTCTCCAGTGTCAATGTCCTTAGTTACCACCATCCAAATCGTGTTGTGATCTAAGGTTGTCTCGATGTCCAATACGATACGCTTCATATTCTGCTTTCAAGTCTTCATAGTGGTGAATGAGTAACTGATACTTATCTTGCATTTCATAGTACTTACTTTCCAAGTCAAGCATTCTACCAGCTATGGTGTCTAGGTCAATCATTCTTTCCTCTGTATGTTAGTTCAGGGCAATGATACACCGTATTCCTAAAGTCAGTACGATAACGAGACTTGACAACATCGTTAGTAGTAGTCATTAACACTACACTTCTCTTACGTTCCTTTGTAGCTGCCTTGTACGCATTGACCTTATCACGATTACGTTGAACCCACTCACGCTGCTTGAGCCTGATACGTTCCTTACGTTTCTCATGCACAGCCCATACGTCTTTAATGGTTCCCTTAGTACTCACTTTGCAGCCTCCATATACAGACCAACATTCCCCAGAGCATAACCTACAAAGGCTATACCCAGACCAGTATTCCCTTTGACGATCAAGTCAATGGCTACGATAGTGTAAACCACTCCAACTACAGCAATTAACCATGCACTCATGTGTTCTTTTCCTCATCATCAGGTTGAATCTCTTGTCCTAATCGTTGTACTTCAGCTAAGGCATCCTCACGCCTATCACGTTCTTTGTCACCTTTATCACGACCAAAGATCATGTCCCATCGAGCCTCATACTGCTCCTGAGCTACGTCAAAAGGTCTAGGTGTGCTTCCTTTGCCTGTCATAGCACCTCCTCTTGCATTTCAACCATGCGACCAGTGTTCATGTCATACTTGAGCACACACGCTGGCCCTGTATATCCATTGTAACGATTCTTAGCTACAGCTACCTTAGTCATGTGACGTTCATTGTCATCTGCTGCCATGCTGTTACGCTCCAGTGTAATCACAGCATCACTCAGCTGAGCAATAGCACCTGAGCCTCTGAGTTGCGACAGTGACACACTACCACCATCTTCGTGCCCTTGGTTCCCTTGCAGTCTACGAAGGTGACTGACACAGATCAATGTAATCTCCAGCTCTTGCACCAGTGTACGAAGCTTCGTCATCATGTTATCAATAGCCTTACGCTCATCTCCATTGTCTTGACCAGATATAACAATACTGATATGGTCAAGAAAGATAACCCTGCAATCGCAAGCTTTAGCCATGTATCGGATTCTGTTGGCAATGTTGTCAACGTCACTGCTACCGAAGTGGTCAAAGAGATAAACACGATTAGTACCAAGTGTTGCATCGAAAGCATCTTTAAGTTCCTTTTCAGTTGTTGGTATGTCAGGTAAGTGTAGAAGCTTGTTAGCGTGTAA